>LLEO01000012.1_pt1 | contig 38520 bp, 56 predicted proteins | sample 595861 | NCBI WGS metagenome assembly LLEO01 (sample SAMN02919315, study PRJNA255460) | bioreactor metagenome | biome: chemostat; feature: culture 2012_25.1; material: sediment; isolation source: day35 25degC chemostat 2012 inoculated with Wadden Sea sediment taken from... | place: Germany: Bremen ... | reverse complement strand
GGGGCTGGTGACGGCGTAATACAGGCCGAACACATCCCCGAAGCTATCGTTCACGAAGGGCGTCATGGCGCCAGAGGGCAGGTTGCGGGAGGTATCACGAACCTTCGCGCGAAGCCGTGTCCAGATATCGGGCAGGGCGTCGGCCGGGTAGGTCGACTTGATCTCGATATCGATACGGCTTTCGCCCGGCCGGTTGGTCGAAGTGATCTTGTCCACCTCTTCCATCTTCTGAAGGGCGCTTTCCAACGGTTCGGACACTTCTGTCGCGACCTGTTCGGCGCTGGCGCCCGGGTATTGGGTGACCACAACGGCCTGTTTGATGGTGAATGCGGGGTCCTCAAGGCGGCCCAGATTGAAAAAGCCGTAGGTTCCCCCAAACAGCATGGTGAGGATGATCAGCCACGTATAAAGCGGCTTCTCGATCGAGGCGCGGGCGATGTTCAACATGTCGGGCCTCAGTTCGCAAAGCCGTTAAACGGACGCACGGTTTCGCCATCCTGCACCGACGATGCACCGGCGGCGACGATGACATCCCCACCCGACAGGCCCGAGGTCACGATGAAATTACCGTCCGAGGCGGTTGTAACTTCGATTGGAGTCGCGGCAATCGTGCCGGTGCCTTCGTCGCCTTCTACAAAGCGCATGGCCCGCGTGTTGCCCTGAGGGTCAACGGAAATGGCGGTGGCGGGCAGCTTGATTTCGCGTGAGTCGGTCGTCGCGCTGATGCGCACATCCACGGACGAACCCGGCAGCAATTGCAAGCCTTCAACCGGCGCCATCCCAAGGGTCAGGCGATAGGTTTGACCTGCTGCGGCGGCCTCGGCGTTGAACTCGCGGATGCCAAGCGGGTAGGCTTCGGGGTGACCTGCGAAATGCGCCATGATCCGGATGTTCTTTTCGTCGCCCGCGGACTGGAACAGGATCTCGGGCACGTCGATTTCGATGCGGATCTCGCTCATGTCATGCAGACGTGCGATCGGGGTGCCGGCGCCGATGGTGTTGAAATTGCCGACATTGCGCGAGGCGATAAGCGCATCAAACGGTGCATAGAGCGTGGCGTTGTCCAGGTTCTTCTCGGCCTGACGGAACGCGATGTCGGCAAGGCTGGCCTGCGTTTCGGCGTCGTCAATCGTGACTTGGCTGACCGTATTCCCACTCAGCTTGGTCAGACGCTCGACTGTTCGGTCCGCCTTATCCTTCTGGACGATGGACTGCTCAAGTGCCAGCGAGAACGGCTCTTGATCCAGTTGGGCAATCAGGCTGCCTTCGGGCAAAAGCTCGCCTTCGATAATCGGAAGGTCGACGATCTGACCGCCGACCTGAAAAGCCAGATCAATGGTCTGGCGGGCAACGACCTTGCCATAGAAGGTGCGCGAGAACGACTGCTGGCTTTCCGAGATGGTCATCAGTTTAACCGGTTTTGCGGTGTCCAGCTGGGCGGTGCTGTCTTGTGCGACGGCCGAGCTTAAGGACAATGCCGTTGCCAGTATGGCGGCAACAAGGGGACGGGTAGAATGGGTCATGTGCATTACTCAGCCGTTATTCAATTCTTGGATTTTCAGATGTATTTTCAAAGAGATCTGGGCGAATGCCTCGACCTCGTCGTCGGACAGGCCAAGCGTCTCGTGTAGAAGTGTGTGGGCAAGGCCGACAGTTTCCATGCGCTGCTGATGGCCTTTTTCCGTCAGGCACAGCAGCCACGCGCGCCGGTCTTCCGGGTCGCGCATGCGTTCAATCAGGCCGCGCGCTTCCATCTGGTCGGCCACGGTTGTCATGGTCGATGGCAGTGCATCCAGATCGCGGGCCAAGGTGCCGATCCGTTTGGGGCGGTCCAGCTTGACCAGAACCTTGCGTTCCAGGTTGGGGCCGCCGCAGTCGTCACCCTGCTGACGCATATTTGTGTCAATATAGGTATAGAGCGAGAAGACGCCCATCAGGCACGTAGTTCTGGCTCAAGCCCGTCAGTGTCGAGACCAATAGGTGTGTTCATCGAACGGCTTCCTTCCATGGTGAGCACTCAAATATAGTTCATAAAATGAAATGTCCAGATTGTTAATTAATGCCGAGCGGGTGGTGGACGTTACGTCAAGCAGCGTGTGGTAAAAAAAACTGTGTCAATTTCCAGAGTGTTGGGGTTCAGTTTTGGGTAAGCGATCGCATGGTGTTGTTGGTTCTCTTGGATCAGCATACGAATGACGTACTCTGGTAAGAATATTTTACCAGTTAAGTAGATTCCAATTGAAATCTAAATCTAGCTGCGTAGTAATTACCGTGGCAGCGCAGGCGGGCCAGTGGTTTACCTGTGCGTCTTAGAAGAACAAAATTAAGAACTCGGAGGAGGAATTTCCAATATGGAACGCCGTAAGTTTCTAAAGGGTGCAGCGCTGGGCGCTGGTGCAACCGCTCTTGCAACGCCCGCACTCGCCCAAAGTGGCAAAACCCTGACCATCGTATCGACCTGGCCGCGGGACTTCCCGGGCCTGGGTATTTCGGCGCAGCGTCTGGCCGCCCGTATCGGCCAACTGTCCGACGGTGCACTGAATGTTGAATACTTTGCGTCCGGCGAACGTGTTGGGGCCTTCGACGTATTCGACGAAGTCGCATCTGGTAACGCTCAGGCCTATATCGGGGCCGAGTATTACTTTACCGGCAAGCACCCCGGCTTTGCGTATTTCACCTCGGTGCCGTTCGGCATGTCGACGCCTGAATGGAATGCGTGGATCAAGTTTGGTGGCGGTCAGGAACTGTGGGACGAAGTCTCGGGCGAGTTTGGCCTGAAGGCTCTTGCTGCTGGTTCGACCGGTACGCAGGCCGGTGGCTGGTTCAACCGCGAGATCGAAAGCGCTGACGACCTGAAAGGTCTGAAAATGCGTATTCCTGGTCTGGGTGGTCAGGTTCTGTCGAAGCTTGGGGCATCGACCGTGTCGGTTCCCGGTTCGCAGATCTATGAAAACCTGGTGTCGGGCGCATCGACGCGACCGAGTGGGTTGGTCCGTACAACGACTACTTCATGAAATTCTACGAAGCGGCCAAGTACTACTATACCGCTGGTATGCACGAGCCGGGTGGTGGTCTGTCCTTCAGCATGAACCGTGCGTTCTATGACGGCCTGTCCGACTGGGAGCGTGCCGTGATCGAGGCTGCCTGTAACGAAGAGCACGCCGCATCGCACGAAGAAAACATCGCGAAGAACGGCGAGTATCTGGCCAAGCTGGTTGACGAGCAGGGCGTAGAAGTCCGTTCGTTCAACGACGATGTTTGGGACAGCTTCGGTGAAGCCGCAGAAGAAGTGTTCGAAGAAACCCGCGACCACTCGGAGCTGGCTGCGCGTATCAACGACGACTTCCAGTCGAAACTGCGCGAGATGGGTACCATGATGGCTCAGTTCGAAGTGGGCTACATCAACCAGCGTAACCGCGTGCTGGGTCTGGGCGAGTAAGCCTTAGATCGCTGAAAAGCAATCAGAGCGGGGCCGAAATGGTCCCGCTCTTTTGTAAGGCGCAAGGGCGACCACTGCCTTGACCCTTACGCAAACCGACCCCGGGGGAGCTGATGGCAACCGATTTTTCCGACATTTCACGCGAAGGCAGCCCGGCGATTGGCCCACGGCTGTTTGCATGGGGCATGCTTGGCTTCCTGTTCGCGTTTTTGGTTAACAACACACTGGTCGTAGGCTTCGGCATGCCCGGCACAAAGCCGATCTTCCAAGGCGGCGCGACGGGTGGCAGCTGGGCCAATCTGGCGGTCTATATCGTCAGCATCGCGGTCGCGGCGTTCTATGTCCTTAGCACCAAAGCCAACGCGCTGCGTTGGGACGCGATGAAGATCCACAAGTTCAATGTCTATCTGATCCGCGCCATGTTCTGGTCCGTCCTGCTGGTCGGTGTCGCGGACAGCGCCATCGCCTTTATGCGGGTCGAGGGCATTCTGGACGGAATGTTCAATGAAGACACCGTCAAGCTGTTCAACAAGTCGCGCTGGGTTGGCCCCTATATCCACATGCCGCTGATCGTGGCGGGTTTCATCATTGCACTGTTCACGCGCACTTTGGGCTTCACGTGGCTTGCCTTGATGATCGTCGCGGCCGAGCTTCTGATCGTGATCTCGCGCTTTGTGTTCAGCTATGAGCAAGCGCTGATGGGCGATCTTGTGCGTTACTGGTACGCGGCCCTGTTCCTGTTTGCCTCGGCCTATACCCTGTTCGAGGAAGGCCACGTGCGCGTTGACGTGTTGTATGCCGGATTCGGCCGCACCACCCGCGGCTTTGTGAACGCCTTTGGCTCGATCGCGCTGGGCATGAGCACCGTCTGGGTGATCCTTGCGGTTGGCTTTAACGGCAAGACCGCGATCATCAACAGCCCGATCATCAACTTCGAGATCTCGCAGTCTGGTGGCGTGGGCATGTTCATCAAATACCAGATGGCCGCCTTCCTTGGCGTGTTCGCCATCAGCATGCTGATCCAGTTCGTCAGCTATTTCCTTGAGGCCGTCGCCGACAAACGTGACGAGCCCGGACACCGCGAAGTCGCCCCGGCGGCCCATTAAGGACACGACAGATGGAATTCTACTTCCTAGCCCTTCTTATCCTGATCATGGCCGCAGCCCTTGGGTCCGGCTATCCAGTGGCCTTTGCGCTTCCCGGCGCGGCCATCATCACCATCGGTCTTGCGGCCGGTGCCGGTTATATCTTTGCAGGCTCGACAGATGCCTATTTCCACTCGGGCGGGCCAAACCAATGGCTTTCTGCGGGGGTGACGAACCTTAGGGGCGTCTATTGGGAGGTTGAGAGGGATACCCTGATCGCCATCCCGCTCTTCATCTTCATGGGCATCATGCTGCAACGATCCAAGATCGCCGAGGACCTTCTGGTCGCGATGGCACAGCTGTTCGGCCCTGTGCCGGGTGGTCTGGGCATCTCGGTTGTCTTCGTGGGTGCCCTGTTGGCGGCCACCACCGGGATCGTCGGCGCGACCGTTGTGGCGATGGGCCTGATTTCACTGCCAGCCATGCTGCGTAACAACTATTCGCCGTCGCTGGCGACCGGGACCATTGCGGCCTCGGGCACGCTCGCAGATCATTCCGCCCTCAATCGTGCTGATCATTCTGGCCGACCAGTTGGCTTCGGCCACCGACCAGGCGTCGACCGCGCGCAAAGCGCTGCACAAGGAAGCGACTGGCGAGCTGTCCATGCCGTCGGTTTTCGATGTGGGGTCGACGTCGGCCGGCGAGATGTTTTTGGGCGCGTTTATTCCGGGTCTGTTGTTGGTGGGTTTGTACATGCTGTACATCCTTGTCTACGCGATCCTGAAACCCAAGCAGGCCCCGGCCGTGCCCTATGAGGGCAAGTATGATGGGACGTTCCTGAAGAACATTCTGATCACTCTGGTGCCGCCGCTGGCGCTGATCTTCCTTGTATTGGGATCGATCATTGCAGGTGTGGCCACCGTGAACCAAGCCGGTGCCATTGGTGCCGCGGGTGCGATGATCATGGCGGGCTATCGCCTGCCGAAATCCAGCAAAGGGCTTTATCATCCAGCGCTTTTGGCAATTGCGGCGCTGGCATTGATTGCTTTTGCGCTATTCAACTTCGACATGAACGTAAAAGCGATCGAGGATGGCACAGACCGGCTCGGCATCATTCTGGGTGCGATCGGGTCGGTCATGTTGATGGTTGCGCTGATCTGGTCCTGCTGGCGTGTGCTGAAGATCGAGAACACTCTGGCAGGCGTCATGCTGGAAACGGCAAAGACGACATCGCTGGTGTTCATCATCCTTCTGGGCGCCGCCATGCTGACCGCCGCCTTCCGTGCATTCGGGGGCGAGGATCTGGTGAAAGAATTCCTGCTGGGCCTGCCGGGCGGGTTCTGGACGCAATTCTTCATCGTCATGCTGGTGATCTTCATTCTGGGTTTCTTCCTGGACTTCATCGAGATTGCCGTGGTCGTGGTGCCGATTGTGGCCCCGATCCTGCTGGCCGATCCCGAGGCAAACATCACCGCCGTTTGGCTGGGTGTGATGATTGGTCTGAACATTCAGACCAGCTTCCTGACGCCTCCGTTTGGGTTCGCGCTGTTCTATCTGCGCGGGGTGGCCCCTGCGATCGTGAAGACGGTGCAGATGTACAAGGGCGTGATTGCCTTCATCTCGTTGCAGATTGCGGCGCTGGTGATCGTGGGTCTGTACCCGCCCTTGGTGAACTATCTGCCCAACCGCGTCAGTTTCCTGTCGGAAAGCAGCCCGCCGCCGCGCAACCCGAAACTACAGCTGTGTGTCGAGGATTACGTGGGTCAGCAATTGGCGCAAAACTCGGCTACGCGTGATGCCATTGCGGCTGCACGTGGTCTGGACCTGTCTGGGTTGCCGAAGGATCTGGCAGGTGATCTGACCGATGGTCTGGATGCGGCTGACGACGCGATTACGCAGTTGGAAGGTGCCTTTGCGGCGGCTGACGCTGTGCAGGCGGCGTCGGGCGTATATCGTCCGCAGTTGCGCCTGGTACGCGGGATCGAAAAGCAGATCCGCAACATCCAGCGCGAAGTGGACGAGCTTGAAAAACTTGCCAGCCGGATGCGTGACGAAAGTCAGGCCGCTGAGAAAGCCAAGCTTGAGACGCAAGCAGCCGCTTTGAAGGCTGAAATCGAGCATCTTCACGCGGGGATCCCGGCCAGCTGGGAAGGGGTGCACAAAGAGTTCCAAACCCTGACCAAGGCAGAAAACACTGCGCGTTCCAAGTATCGTCGTGCGGCGGATGAGGCATGGGAAGCGCCGCTTTCGATTCTGGCTGTGCTGGACGCCAATGACGCCTTCAAAGCGTTGGAGCAGGATCTGCGTGACATGAAGGCGACGATCATGTCGACGCCGGAAGATGAGGCGGAAGATCTTGTGAATGAACTGTCTAAAGTGTTCGGTAAGGTCGAAGGTGCGGATGACGTGAAGAAAGCCCTTGGCAAGGCGCGCAAAGCGTTGAAGGCCAAGACCCCGGATCGTGAGAAAGCGCTTGAAGCCTATGAGGACGCAGTGGCCGCCTTCGAGGCACAGTTGACATGGCGCGCCGAGCTGATGCCAAGCTGCGTGATGGGCTGAATGCCTATCTGGACGGAATCAGAGATACCCTGGGCATCCGCCAGCAGGCGCGCTTTACGCGAGATCAGGCGCTCGAGATGGCATCCTGTACGGCCTATCACCGTGACATCTCTCTCAACTTCTGATCTGCACGCGTAGATGTATATATAAATCATTGAAAGGGCTGGATTTATCCGGCCCTTTTTCGTTGATGTCCTCCGCGACGCAGTCCGGTTTTCGCACTTAAATTGTCGTTATGCGTCATGTCATGTCGCAAACTTGTAACCGAGAGTCGGTATCCGCCCTTGCGGTATCTTGGGTTCTGGGCAACTCTATTGGCCGAACCAATAAAATACAGCGCGCCACTCGCAGTGCTGAAAAACTCAGGGAGCAATCAATGAAAAAAGAACTCGAATATCTGTCTAAACGCGTTGCAGAAAACAAACTGTCACGTCGTGACTTTATGGGTCGCGCAAGTGCTTTGGGCGTGTCGACGGCTGCGGCAAGCACCATGCTGTCGTCGGCTGCGTTGGCGGCTGGACCCAACAAGGGGCGGCACCATCAAGCTGGGTATGAATGGCGGCGCGGGTACGGACTCGCTGGATCCGGGTCTGGTTGCTTCTCAGACGCCGCGGGCTGCTCTGGGCAACTGGTGATACACTTGTAAACGTCTCGCCCGCCGGCGAGATCGATATGCGCATTGCTGAAAGCATCGACAGCTCGGCCGACGCGAAAACCTGGCACTTCAACATTCGTCAGGGTGTCGAATTCCACAATGGTAAAACCCTGACCGCCGAAGACGCGATGAAAACCATCGAGCGTCATTCGAACGAAGAATCCAAATCGGGTGCATTGGGCATCGTAAAAGGCATCGAAAGCATGTCGGTCAGCGGCAACACCCTGACGCTGAACCTTGATACGCCGAATGCTGACCTTCCCTATCTGATGGCCGACTACCACCTCGCCATCCAGCCCAATGGCGGCATGGATGATCCCACCGCAGGGATCGGCACTGGCCCCTATCAGATCGAGAGCAACGAGCCCGGTGTTCGTCACACCTTTACCAAGTTTGCCAACCATTGGGATGACAGCGTAGGTCATGCGGACTCGGTCGAGATCCTGGTGATCAACGATGCCACTGCTCGTATGTCGGCTTTGCAGTCCGGTCAGGTACACATGGTGAACTCGGTTGATCCGAAAATCGCCAACCTGCTGGATCGCGCGCCCAACATTACCGTTCAGAACGTCTCGGGCCGTGGCCACTATGTGTTCATCATGCACACTGACACGCCGCCCTTCGACAACAAAGAGCTGCGCCTTGCGCTGAAATACGCAATCAACCGTCAGGAAATGGTGGACAAGATCCTGCGTGGCTATGGTGGCGTCGGCAACGATGTTCCGATCAACGCAGCTACCCGCTGTTCGATGACAGCCTTGAGCAGCGTGAATACGATCCGGTCAAAGCAGCCGAGCACTATAAGAACTCGGGCCATGACGGTACTCCGATCGTCCTGCGCGTCGCTGAAACCGCCTTCCCGGGCGCTGTCGACGCAGCACAGCTGTTCCAGCAAAGCGCAGCCGCCGCTGGCATTCCGCTGGAAATCAAGCGTGAACCGAACGATGGCTACTGGTCGGAAGTGTGGAACAAGCAGCCCTTCTGTGCGTCGTACTGGACGGGTCGCCCGGTTCAGGACCAGATGTACTCGACCGCGTATCTGTCGACGGCTGACTGGAACGACACCCGTTTCAACAACGCTGATTTCGACAACATGCTGCAGGCAGCCAAGGCGGAACTTGATCCGGTCAAGCGCAAAGAGCTGTACAGCAACATGGCACGTATCCTGCATGACGAAGGCGGCGTGATTGTCCCGATGTTCAATGACTTCATCGATGGGATCAGCAACGATATCGGTGGTTATATGCCGGATCCGAATGCTGAACTGATGGCAGGTCTGGCGACATCGCGTTGCTGGTTGAAATAAGGCCAGCTCATGCATCCCGTCCTTAAACTGGTGGCTCAGCGCTTGGCGCTGAGCACCCTTCTTCTTCTCGCAGCGTCGGTGCTGATCTTTGCGGGCACCACCATCCTTCCGGGGGATGTCGCACAAAACATCCTTGGACAATCCGCTACACCTGAAAGCCTTGCCAACCTCCGAAAAGAGCTGGGCATGGATCAGCCCGCCACCACACGCTATTTCAACTGGCTGTTTGGTGCATTGCAGGGCGATCTTGGGACGGCCTTGACCAATGGGCGCGATATTGTCGAAAGCCTTAGCGGGCGATTGAAAAACACGCTGTTTTTGGCCTTCTGGCTGCCGTAGTTGCCGTGCCGCTTGCCATTTTCCTTGGCTTGCTGGCTGTGCGCTATCGCGAGCGTTGGCCTGACAAGCTGATTTCGGCGGTGACGCTGGCGTCGATCTCGGTGCCGGAATTCCTGATCGGCTATGTGCTGATGTACTATGTCGGCGTGAAACTGGGCTGGGCGCCACTGTTTCCACGATCTATGACAGCATGTCCTTGGGCGAAAAGCTCAACGCTATTGCGCTGCCTGTGACCGTTCTGACCATGGTTGTGCTGGCGCACATGATGCGCATGACGCGTGCTGCTATTCTGAACGTGATGCAGTCGGCCTATATCGAGACGGCTGAACTGAAAGGCCTGACAAGTTTTCAGGTCATCGCGCGCCACGCTTTCCCGAATGCGATCGCACCGGTTGTGAACGTGGTCATGCTGAACCTTGCGTACCTCGTCGTGGGCGTTGTGGTTGTCGAGGTGGTCTTCGTCTATCCCGGCATGGGCCAGTATCTGGTCGACCACGTAGCCAAACGTGACGTGCCCGTTGTGCAGGCCTGCGGTCTGATCTTCGCGGCGGTCTATATCGGATTGAATATGGTGGCTGACATCGTGTCGATCCTGGCGAACCCAAGGCTGAGGCATCCGAAATGATGAGAATACCCCCTGCGGCCATGATTGGCCTGTTCTTCACCGGGCTTTATTTCTTCATGGCAATCTTCGCTCCGTTGATTTCGCCCTATCCGATGACTGAAATCGTTGGTGATGTCTGGGAGCCAGCCTCGTCCGAGCACTGGCTGGGTACGGACAATATCGGCCGCGACCTGTTAAGCCGCATGATCTATGGCGGGCGGACAACGATCTTTATCGCCACCGCGGCCACGATTCTCAGCTTCTCGCTGGGCTCGATCCTTGGCTTCACAGCTGCCGTGGTTGGCGGTTGGGTCGATCAGGCAATGAGCCGTTTCGTCGACCTGATCATGTCGATCCCGACCTTGATCTTCGCACTTGTCGTGCTGTCGGTCATGCCGGTGACGCTGCTTATTCTGATCCTTGTGATGGGCCTTCTGGATTCGACTCGTGTCTATCGCCTTGCCCGTGCGGTGGCTGTCGATATCAACGTCATGGACTTTGTTGAAGCTGCCAAACTGCGCGGCGAAGGCCGTCGCTGGATCATCTTCCGCGAAATCCTGCCCAACGCGCTGTCGCCCTTGGTGGCCGAGATGGGTCTGCGCTTCATCTTTGCTGTGCTGTTCGTGTCGACGCTTTCGTTCCTTGGCCTTGGCGTGCAACCGCCCAACGCGGACTGGGGCGGCATCGTGAAGGAAAACAAAGACGGCATCGTCTATGGCATACCAGCAGCCCTTGTGCCCGCGGTCGCCATCGCGACGCTGGCAATTTCCGTGAACCTTGTTGCCGACTGGGTGCTGAACCGCACCACCAGCCTGAAAGGAGGCCGCGGATGAGCGATAAACTTCTGAAGGTCGAAAACCTGAAAATCGGCGCGCGGATCTATCCGCCCGGCGAAAAGCCCCGCGATATCGACATCGTGCACGGTGTGTCCTTTGAACTGGAAAAGGGCAAAGTTCTGGGTCTGATCGGAGAATCCGGGGCTGGCAAATCCACCATCGGTCTGGCTTCGATGGCCTATGGCCGGGGCGGGGTCGAGATCACCGGCGGCAAGGTCTGGGTCAATGGTCGCGAGATCCTTGGCACCAGCCTGCGCGATCTGCGCAAGCTGCGCGGGACTGAGGTGACCTATGTCAGCCAGTCGGCTGCGGCCAGCTTTAACCCTGCCAAGAAGATCATGGAGCAGGTGATCGAAGCGTCGCTGCATCAGGGCAAGTTCTCGAAGAAAGAGGCTGAAGCGCGCGCGGTCGAGCTGTTCGCAAAGCTGGGGCTTCCGGATCCCCGAGAAAATCGGCGATCGCTATCCACACCAGGTGTCGGGTGGCCAGCTGCAACGGTGTATGACGGCCTTGGCTCTGTGCCCCGAGCCTGATCTGGTGGTGTTCGACGAACCCACCACCGCGCTGGATGTGACCACGCAGATCGACGTTCTGATGGCGATCAAGGAAGCCATTCGGGATACCGGTGTCGCGGCGCTTTATATCACGCACGATCTTGCGGTGGTGGCTCAGGTCTCGGACGAGATCATGGTGCTGCGCATGGGTGACATGGTTGAACATGGCACCACGGATCAGATCATCAACAATCCCGTTGAGGAATACACCCGTGATCTGGTCTCGGTCCGGTCCACCCAGCATGATGGTAAGCCGCCCACGGACAATCCAATTCTGACCGTGGAGAACGTCACAGCCCGCTATAAGGGCACGAATTTCGATGTTCTGCACAATGTCACCATGGAGCTTCACCCAGGCCAGACGTTGGCTGTTGTGGGTGAATCCGGATCGGGTAAATCGACCACGGCCCGCGTGATCACCGGCCTGTTGCCGCCCCGCGAGGGAAAGATCCATTTCGACGGGCGTGACCTGTCTTCGGATCTGGAAGGCCGCACCCGCGATGACCTGCGCGAGCTTCAGATGATCTATCAGATGGCGGATGTCGCTATGAACCCGCGTCAGACCGTGGGTACGATCATCGGCCGCCCGCTTGAATTCTACTTCGGCATGAGAGGCGCCGAAAAGAAAAAGCGGATCTTGGAGCTTCTGGAAGAGATCGAGATGGGTCCGGAGTTCATGGATCGCTATCCGGCCGAGCTTTCCGGCGGGCAGAAACAGCGTGTCTGTATTGCCCGTGCGCTGGCCGCCAAGCCCAAGGTCATCATCTGTGACGAGGTGACATCGGCGCTGGACCCTCTGGTGGCAGATGGCATTCTGAAGCTTCTGGAAAATCTTCAGAAAATCGAGAACGTGGCCTATCTGTTCATCACGCACGACCTTGCGACGGTGAGGGCCATCGCGGACAGTATCGCCGTGATGTATCAGGGGCGCGTCGTGCGCTATGGTCCAAAAGCCGAGGTGCTGGAGCCTCCGTTCGACGACTATACCGACCTGCTGCTCAGCTCTGTCCCCGAGATGCGTCTTGGGTGGCTGGAAGAGGTCGTGGGGAACCGCAAAATGGCAAGCGCCGGCAACTGATGTCGGCAATTCGAAAGCAACGGGGGCGCCGCTATTGCGCCCCCGTTTTCTTTTCTCGGGCCAAAACCGACCCAATTTGGCGCGTCTGTTACATAAATCCGTGACGCCCCGCGCCTAGTCTGAGGCAACTCAACGCGCAATCTGGAAGGGCGCTGATATGGACAGAAAACTCCTGCTTCTCATCATCGACGGGGTGCCGCATCGCAACTGGCGTCGGCTGTTCGGCAATCTGGAAGGCTGGGTGCAATCGGGGGATGCGAAGCTTCTGAAGATGCGGGCTGTGCTGCCGTCGACCTCGGCCAGCTGCTATGCATCGATCCACACGGGCGTCACCCCGCAGGAACATGGCTGCACCGGTAACCACGATGTCTTCCGCCTGTCGCATGACGATATTTTCAGCCAAGTCCGCAAGGCAGGTGGCGTGACGGGCGCGGTTACGCATTCCTTCTGGTCCGAGTTCTTCAACCGCGCGCCCTTCGATGTCGTGCGCGATGTGGAGTATGACGAGCCCGAAAGCACCACGATCAACCACGGGCGTTTCCATACGATGACCGGTTATGGGATGATCAACCAATGCACCCCGGCTGATGTCGACCTGTTCGGCACGCTGACCATGCTGTGTGAACGCAAAGGGATCGACTATGGCATCCTGCACACCTGCACGCTGGACAGCATGGGGCACCGCTTCGGGCACGAATGCCATGAAATGGATGACGCTTGTTTCAAGATGGATGAACAGATGGCGCCGTTTATCAAACGCTGGCGGGATCAGGGCTTTGACGTGATCGTTACCGCAGATCACGGTCAAACGGATCGTGGCCATCACGGCGGGCATGAAGACCTGCAGCAAGACGTCGCGCTTTACTATTTCGGGGATGCGGAAGTGGTCGATGACAGCGATATTCTGTGCCAAACTCAGCTTGCGCCCACGGTCCTGTCCCTGATGGGTGCGCCGATTGCAGACACGATGAAAGGCAAGGTGTTCCTGAAATGACTTGGGCTGTTCCCGCTCCCGCACAACCGTTTCTTTCCATCGCTGGCTCGGACCAGAAATTCCCCGTACGTCGGATTTTCTGCGTCGGGCAGAATTATGCGGCCCACGCGCGCGAGATGGGATCGAACCCGGATCGGGAGCTGCCGTTTTTCTTTTCCAAGCCCGCCGACGCGCTGGTCGCGGATGGGGCAAGCATCCCGTATCCGCCGGGCACGTCGAACCTGCATCACGAGGTCGAGCTGGTCGTGGCGCTTGGCAAAGGCGGGTCGAACATCGCAGCCGATACCGCGCTGGATCACGTCTGGGGCTATGCGGTTGGTAATGACCTGACCCGGCGCGACGTTCAGGCGGACGCGAAATCGAACGGGCGTCCGTGGGATATGGCGAAGGGGTTTGACCGGTCAGCCCCCTGCGGAGAGCTGCACCCTGTCGGCGCGGTGGGGCATTTCACCAAAGGTGCCATTTCGCTGGCCGTGAATGGCGAGACGCGCCAGAACTCGGATATTTCCGATTTGATCTGGCCGGTGGCGGACGTGATCGCTTATCTGTCGACGCTGGTAGAGCTCAGCGCGGGGGATCTGATTTTCACAGGCACGCCTGAAAATGTCGGCCCGCTTCAGTCGGGCGATACCTGCGTTGCGCGGATCGACGGGCTGGGCAGCGTTACCACACATATCGAATAGGATTGGTCTTTTCGGATCCTTGCGCGGCTTACTTCAGGTAGGCCAACAGCTTGTCGCGTGCCTCTTCGATATGGGTCAGTGTCAATTCGGCCGCTTTTTCTGCGTCCCCGGCCTCGCATGCTTCCTGAATCATCAGGTGGTCATGGTTGGCGCGGATCATGCCATCATCCATCATGATGCGCGCCCGTAGATAGCGATCGATCCGGTTCAGGGCATTGTCGATGGCGGCCAGATGATATGTCAGTCCACTTGCGGCATAATGCGTCGCATGAAATTTCCGGTTCAGATCACCCCATTCCGAAGAATCGTTCGACGAGGCCAGTGCTTCATAGTGTCCGCGGGCAATGCGCAGCGTCTCGGCATCCATCTGTGGAACGGCTTGCGCGATGACATGCGGTTCTAACAGGGCGCGGAAGTCAAAGATCTCGCGTACCTCGTCCTGCGATAGTGACGACACAACAGCCCCTTTATAGCGTTGGGACGTCACCAGCCCGTGTTCTTCCAGCTTCAGGATGGCCTCGCGGACGGGGATGCGCGAGGTGTTGAACATCTTCGCAATCTCATCCTGCCGCAGCGGAGTGCGGTCCTCCAGCTCACCCTCGACGATGGCCTGTTTCAATGCCTCGAAAATGATGGTGGTGGCTGATGCGGTCTTCGATACGTCTACGGATTTCAACTGCATTCAATGGTCTCCCTTATGGGCAGACTAACAACATCGCTGGGCAGGTTGAAGTATTTCAAACAAAGTGGTGAAACGCGTCGTGGCAGCGCCCAAAATTCAGGTGTCTTGCCGCACGATGTTCGTCACCAGCACATCTTTCACGCTCGGCCCCAAAATGGATTGCGCCACCTCAAGCAAGGCCTTGCGCAGAGGGTCCAAGCGGCTTGATTGCGTGAACACGCCGTCAAATCCACCCGTGTTGGCGTGATTGAACATCACCTGAAGGAATTCGTTACGAAGCTTGGGTTCGCGTTGGTAAACCGTTTCACGCCCACCCAAATCGACCTCGATGTTCAGAGACATCACCACCAGGGACGCGATGTTTCCATCGGAAACGACGGGTACCACGAACTGGTTATTGATCTTCACGAACTCAGTATCGGTGGGCGTGCCCTCGGCCGTGTCTTCATGTTCGTCCTTTGCGACAGTGTCTGTGTCACCGCAAGGATTCATCGCGACGGGTTCAGGTTCAGGCTGAAGCAACATGCCTGCCCCCGCGCCGACCCCAAGCCCGATCAGGCGAGAATGATAGGGATGATTTTGCCCCATCTTGACCCCCTTTAATACGGAAGAATGATGTCAGCGATTTGCTGACCATAGCGCGGTTGTTGAACGTCGGTGATCTGACCGCGACCGCCATAGGAAATGCGGGCTGAGGCGATCTTGTCATACGGGATCTCGTTCTGGCGCGAGATGTCTTCCGGTCGCACGAAGCCCGTGACGAGAAGCTCGCGCAGTTCGAAATTGACCCGAACCTCTTGCGTGCCCTGAATTTTCAACACGCCGTTGGGCAACGTCCCCACGACCGTCGCCGCTACGCGCAGTTCCAGTTTCTCGTTTCGTTTAACCGACCCATTGCCATTAAACGCACTGCTTGACGACATCCCGACCGCATTCGCCATCGAAGCACCCTCGGGCAGTCTGTTGTCGATGAACTGCGGTATACCCATCAGGTTTGGAACGCCCATGTCATCGGAAGCGCACGCGCGCGGGACGAGCTGTTCGAGAACTCGGCGCGATCATTGATCTCGATCACTACAGTCAGGATGTCACCCGAACCCTGAGCACGTCGATCGCCAAGCAGCGATTGGCGCCCGCCGCTCCACAGGGACGAACGGTCCACCGTTCCTTGCTGCGGAATGTCCTGCGGCAGCGCCGAGGCTTGCATCGCCTGATGTTCCGCGCTCATTTCAACGGGGTTCAGCTCGGGGGCTTTGCCGACATTCTCCATGCGGGCACAGGCAGAGACTGATATGGACAAGATCAGGATGGGCAGGATCAAACGCATGGGTTTTCCTTGTCAAAATTGGGTGTGAGAATTCGAAACGATGACGTCGCCATTGGGGGACACCGAACCGGTGATCGTGGTGCGTGATGACAGGTTCATCACCCGCACACGGTCCCCGACGGCGCCGCGGCCAAGGCTGCGCCCCTCGGCCAGGATGGTCATTGGTCCGGCGGTATAGATCAGGGTGACGATCTGGTTTCGGTCGATCAGTGCAGGTGGTCCGATGTCGTTCGGTAGGACGGGCCGACCAGCGTATAGCACCACGCGCGCCTCTTGCCCGATGACGTCCTCGAGCAACTGAAAACCACCCGGGATCTCGGCTTCGACCAACTTTACGTCCAGTGCCGAGACGATCATGCCGGGCCGCAGGTTCTTGGCGGCGACAACGGTATCGGCGGCAGCCGGTACGGCGATCCCTATAAAAAGGAGTGTCAGAAACCGGTTCATCAGCGCACCTGTGTGGTTGCCGCAAGCATCTGGTCGGCTGCGGTGATGACTTTCGAGTTCAGCTCATAGCCGCGCTGTGCCGCGATCAGTTCGGTGATTTCGCGAACGGCGTCGACCGAGCTGTTTTCCAGATAGCCCTGCCGAAGCGTCCCGCGCCCGTCCGTGCCGGGGGCCCCGACAAAGGCCGGGCCCGAGGCAGGCGTTTCGCGAAACAGGTTCGATCCAATCGCCTCGAGCCCCTTGTCGTTCGTGAAGCCGGCGAGGGTAAATGCGCCCATAAGTTCGGGTTCGATTGTGTTCTCGAAATAGGCATAGACCTCGCCGTCTGCGTTGATCGAGATCTGGCGCGCGTCGCTGGGAATGGTGATTTCAGGCACGACGGGATAGCCGTCCGAGGTCACGATCAAGCCGTCGCCAGACAGTTTCAGCCCACCATCACGGGTATAGCCGGACGCGCCCGAGGGTAGCGTGACTTCCAGATATCCGCGTCCTTCGATCGCCAGATCCAGATCGCCATTGGTCTGCGCCAGTGTGCCCTGCTGCACCATCATCGTAATCGAGGTTGGGCGCACTCCAAGGCCCAGCTGGACGCCGGTGGGCAGAACCGTCCCGTCCGCAGCATTGATCGTGCCCGCCCGCGTGGCCTGTTGATAATGCAGGTCTGCGAACTCGGCCCGGCGGGCGTTGTAGCCCGTGGTCGACATGTTCGCGAGGTTGTTCGAGATCGTTTCGACCCGCATTTGCTGGGCCAACATCCCGGTTGCTGCAATGTTCAGTGCGCGCATTTAAGCCTCCTATTGTCCGATGACCGTTTTGGTGACCGAGCGGATGCGTTCATCCTCTTTTTCCATGAATTTCTGACCCAGCTCATAGCTGCGCTGGACTTCGATCATGCGGGCGATTTCGGCGATGGGATCGACGTTGGACCCTTCGACAAATCCTTGCAGTATCGAGGCTTCGGTCAGGGCGGGTTCGACACCGCCGGGCGCTTCGAACCGGACGCCGTCGCGGTGCTGCAGGTCGTTTTGATCCACCGGGGTAAACAGCCCGATCAGGGCCAGCGCCCGGCCATCAGCCGACAGTGTCCCATCTGCGGCCATCGATACGGCTTTCGCATCCGGGGGGATAAACACGGGCGATCCGCCACCGTCCAACAGGCGATAGCCGTCAGGGGTCACGAGCTCGCCCTCGGCAGAGGGCGTGAAGGCACCCGCGCGGGTCAGAAACTGGCCGGTCGGTCCATCCAGCAGAAAAAACCCATCGCCTTCGATGGCAAAGTCGAACGTGCCGCCGGTTTGGGTCAGCGCGCCTTGTTCCAAATTCAGCGCGCGCGTGTTGGCTGTCGCCATGGATAACGAGGGATCGCCCCGGTCAAGTGCATGAATATACTCAGAAAAAATCACGCCCTCGCGCCGGAATCCGGTGGTCGAGGCGTTGGCAATGTTGTTGGCGATGCTCTGCATTTCGCGCATCAAGCCGGATTGCCGTGTCAGGGATGTATAGCCGATATTGTCCATCTCAGCCTCCTGCAATCAAGGGAACGACACGCAGCTGGAAGAAGCTGACCAGCGTTTCGGTCATGAAGCCCATGCTGCCCCAGAAGACGACCAGAATGGCCACCAGCTTGGGCACGAAGGTCAGAGTCATTTCCTGGATCGAAGTCAGTGCTTGGAACAGGCCAACGATCAGACCCGCGATCAACGCGACCGACAGGATGGGCAGCGAGATCAAGACCGCATCCCAAAGACCCGCGCGCAGCGTGTCATAAAAGATAATCTCGTCCATCAGACCGGCATCCTTAGGATTTCCTGATAGGCTTCGACCACCTTGTCGCGGACCGTCACCGCGGTTTCGACAGCCAATTCGGTCTGGGCCAGTGCCTGTACCAACGCATGCGGATCTGCATCGCCAGACAGCGCCGCCATCGCGGTGCGCTCGCCGTTTTGTACGGTCTGGGCGAAATCCTGCGCGACACTCGCGAAGCCGTTCACTTTTTGTTCATTATTTGTCGTCGGCTGAGCCGCCTGACGCGAAGCCGCATATTGCTGTGACGCAAGTGTTGCACGAATATCCATAATCTATCCTCCTACCGGCGCAGCAAATCCAGAAGCCCGCGCGACATCTGGCGCGACTGGTCGAACATTTTCAGGTTGGCCTCATAGCTCCGCTGCGCCTCGCGGGCGTCTGCGATCTCGATCACCAGATCGACGTTCGAGCCTTGATAATGACCGCTTTCATCAGCCAGCGGATGCGAGGGATCGTAGATGCTGGGCAGGGCGGTCTTGTCCAACTGGACGCGTCCCGTTTCCACCAGCCCAGTGGCGCGCCCACCTTCAAGGGCGGCCTGAAAACTGACCATCTTTCTGCGATAGCCGGGCGTGTCCGCATTGGCGATGTTTTCAGACACATGGCGCAGGCGATTGGCTTGGCTTTTCATGCCTGACGCGGCTGCGGCGACCGAATTGCGAAGATCACTCATGGCCCGTTACCTCCGCCCCAGTGAGCTGCGCACAATGCCCAGCGTGGATTTGTAAACAGCCAGTGCCATGTCGTGATCCCGCTTGGCTTCGGCGGCCATCATCATTTCGGTCTCAAGCGAGACAGAGTTCCCATTGGGCGACGTCGCACCAGCGCGGTAAACGACATTGGATTCTGCGGGTGCTGATGTTGCCGAATTTGCCCCGAAATGCCCACTGCGCGTTGCACGCATCTGGTCGGGCCGGTCGCTGATACGTCTCGGCAAACGAGGCGACATCGCGGGCGCGATACCCCGGCGTATCCGCATTCGCCACGTTCTGCGCGATGACGGACTGCCGTGCCGCAGCATGGAGCGCAAGGTCGTTCGCCTTGGCAAAAATACTCAGTCTTTCAAACATCGGGGCTTCTCCCTCGATTGGCTTCAACCAAGGCTTAACCCTGATTCCTTTATAAACAGTTTCAACGAAAATTTTAGGAGAATGCCGATGCACAATGTTGGGTTCGAGCAAGTGTCTGCAGCGGTGACATCGTTGCAAGTCGTTCGACATATCGGGCGCGTGACTCACATTCGGCAAGGTATGGTCGAGGTGTCTGGGCTTGCGAAAATCGCCGCGCAAGCGGATCTGGTGCAAATCCAACCGCGGAAGGGGAGCCCCCCGCATGGGGCGAGGTTCTGGGGGTTGTCGGGGGGGAACATTTCGGTTCTGCCAGATGGGGACTGCACGGGGCTTCAGATTGGGGACGAGGTCGTGTTGCTGGGCGGAACCAGTATCGCCCCGGATGACAGCTGGATTGGACGTGTTGTGGATCCGTTGGGGCAAAGTCTGGATGGACAGCCGATCCTGCAGGGAACGCAGGCGCGCGCATTAAAGGGCGAGGTGCCGAACCCGACCGCGCGCCGCCCCTTGGGTAATCGGCTTGAGACCGGAATGACCGTGTTCAACACCTTTCTTCCGATTGTTTCCGGGCAGCGGATCGGGCTTTTTGCAGGTTCTGGTGTAGGGAAATCAACATTGCTGGCGAAACTGGCACGCGGCGTACACGCCGATGTGGTCGTGATTGCGTTGATTGGCGAGCGCGGGCGCGAGGTGCGTGAGTTTGTTGAACGTGTCTTGGGCGAGCAAGGGATGAAACGTGCCGTTGTCGTTGCTGCGACATCGGACCAATCACCGATGATGCGACGCCGATGTGCGTGGATGGCGATGTCTGTTGCCGAGCACTTCCGGGATATGGGGCGACAGGTGTTGTTTCTGGCCGACAGCATCACGCGGTTTGCCGAGGCGCATCGCGAGATTGCACTTGCCTCGGGTGAGAACGGAAATCTACGTGGCTTTCCCCCATCCACAACGCAGCAAATCACGTCGCTTTGTGAACGGGCCGGCCCTGGCGTCGATCAGACCGGCGACATCACGGCCGTATTCTCGGTTCTCGTGGCAGGGTCAGATATGGAAGAACCTGTGGCGGACATCCTGCGCGGGGGTTCTGGATGGTCATGTCGTGTTGGATCGAAAGATCGCGGAACGCGGACGGTTCCCGGCGATTGATGTGCTGCGGTCGGTGTCGCGCGCGCTGCCCGAGGCAGCTTCGGACGATGAGAACGCCCTTATTCTCGCAGGGCGCCAGCTGTTGGGATTGTACGATCGGTCCGAAATGATGATCCAGGCTGGGCTTTATTCCGCAGGATCGGATGCGATGCTTGATCATGCGGTTGAGGCTTGGCCAAAGATCGAGGGCTTCTTGGCAGCGCCTGAGGTGGTGGACACGCGTTCCAGCTTCGATCGGCTGGCGGAGTGCATGGCAAGAAGTGCGGGCTAGCGTCAAACGTTCTGCAGCAATGTCAGAGCGATCGAGTTCGAACTCAACGCTGCTGTTCCCTGTGCGATCTGAGAACGTGCAAGAAACAGGCGGGTCAGTTCGTCCAGCTGTTCCGGATCCGAAAACTGGTCAATTGTAGACGACCCGAAATAGCGTTCGGACTTCTGCTGAAAGACCTCAAGTTGCTTGTCGATGTCGATGGTCCCGAAAGAAGATGGAAGCCCCAGAGCGGTTTCGAATACCTGGCGCAAAGGCGGGTTGCCCATGACCGAGTACCATTTGCCTGCATCAGATGTAGATTTGCCAATTATATTTCCAAGATCGCGTTCAAGGCTCATCGCAAGGCGCATGTCCTGATCTTGGTTTCCAACCGCAACTTCGAACTGTCGTTCTTTGTACGCCGCAACGGTCTTCGTGCCGAAGTCCGAGATCTGGGTCCGTGGTATGTTGTAATCCCCGAACCCGAAATCGCGGGCCATTTCAAAGTAACGTTGGTCAGAAAGTTTGTTGGCCAATGCGTCAGCGCTTAGCGTTCCGTCTTCCAGGACCTTGCGGATGAAATAGGTGTTATTGATATCGTCGCTCAGCCCATAAGCCCCAAGCGCGACGGAGAGCAGTCGGCGATCGCTTACCAATTGCTCGGCTGTTGTGATGCCCCCGATATTGTCTTGGAAATACTGCACGTCGCGTTGAAGGACCGCGCCGCTCTCGAACGCGGCTTGCTGCACATCTTTCGTGCGCTGCAAGAAAGCCCAACCGGCCGCGCCGCTGAACGGTATGACCGGTTGATAGCTCATGCGAACCGCGCCGAAAGAAGGCGCTCTTCACGTGGCAACAAGGATCTGAGTTGTTTGAGCGCCTGATAGAACTGGTCGTCAAGAACCGCACCGGTGGCAGTGCTTAGAATCGAGCGGCTGTCGGGGTCAGTCAGCACCTGGCTCAGCTGTTCAATTCCACGCAGCAGTTGGAGCTGTCCGTCATCTTTCTTGGCGTCTCCTGACAAGATCAGTTGTGCAATATAGCAGACCCGTCGGACAGGCGTGTTGACTTCCTCAGGGTGGATCGCATCTTTCAGGCGCAGGATGTTAGCATTTGGCGTAACGACGGAAAGTCGCGATCTTCGGTCGCCATTTTCAATCACGGCACCGTTGATCAAAACACGTTCTTTCGGGCTGAGTTTAAGGACCAATCCGCTCATGTTGCTACTCCTGTCTGGCGCAGACCGCGCATGATGGCGGTGTTGATTTCGACAAGCGCACTGACCTCATCAGGGTCCTTCAGAACTTTGCGCGAATGCTGATTGGTGAATTCATAGAGATAGAAAATGCGGGCGCGCAGATCGGCGGGCAGGCCGTTGTCGTCGGCGGCCACGTCGGCGGCCAGCAAAGTCCAAAGCTGTCGATTTTCGTGAATGGCTTGCGCCAGTTGCCCAAATTCGCTGCGGCCTTTCTCTGCCGAGGATTTCAGGCGGTGTGTAATACGGGCAAAAGCCTCGTATTCGATACCGCGCGGTGTGCGAACGGTGTGTTGAGTTGCCGCATAAGCCGTTTTGGTCATGTTCATAGCGGTCACAGGATGTCCTTCCGGAAACAATAGTGGTCATGTGAAAAGGGAGTGCGGGACTCCATTTTGGCGCCCCACGGTCAGCCTTTAGCGGAACAGCGACAGGATGTTCTGCGGCGCCTGGTTGGCAATCGACAGTGCCTGCGTGCCCAGTTGTTGCTGAACCTGAAGCGCTTGCAAACGTGCCGAGGCTGCCTCCATGTCCGCGTCCACAAGCGCACCAATTCCCCGAGGTCAGCGAGTCGGACAGAGACGAGATAAAGTTCGACTGCGTCTCGATCCGGCCTTGAGCCGAACCAAAGGCAGCTGCGGCGTCGATCGACTGGTCGATCAGGCTCTCGATTGCGGTTAGCGCGCCAGTTGCGCCAGCGTCGGTGGTTACGTCGATGGTTTGCAGACTGCCTAGGCCACCCCGATGCTGTGGTGGTCCCCGGTGTACCACCAGTCTGCGCACGCACGCCCCACGTTGATGGCGTCAGTAACACCGCCAGCCGCATTCGTGATGGTGAACTGGTTGGTATTGCTGCCGGTTCCTTGCGTGATCGAGTAGCCTTCCGCCGATCCGGTCGCTGCCGCGAAGAACGAATTGATCTGCGAAACCAACTGTTGTGCAACGTCAGCTGTACCGTCAGTGGCACCAGCGACATATTCGAAGGTACGCTGACCCAGCGATGTGCCGCCGCCGGCCACGTTGACATTCACGTCATCCAGGATGACCTGATAGCTGTGGCCCTCGCTAACCGAACCGATCGTAAAGGTCAGGTCGCCGCCATCTGCGATGGTTGCAGTCGGCGAGGCCGGGTCAAAAGCCGCATCGTTGATTTGGGTGTTGTTCGCACCCGCCTGAATCAACGCGTTGGCTGCTGCCTGGTCTGCCGGGTCGGTGGTCCCGAATGCTGCCGAGGTCACCGGAGTGGTCACCGACAGGTTCTGGCGGTCGACTTCGATGTGACGGGCCGTCACGTTGCCCGACGAATCACGATCCAGCGAGGCCAGAACATCCATCGTGTCGGTGCTGGATCCATCGATCAGGTTCAAACCGTTGAACTGGGCCGCGTTCACAACCGAGCCGATCTGGTCACGCAGTGCAGCAATATCGGTCTGCAGTTTCGAACGGTCCACGTTCTCTTCCTGAGCGGCAACGATCTTGCCTTTCATCTGGGTCAGAAGATCGGTCACCGTTTCCGCAGCTTTCTGTGCAACGGCGACGGTCGATTCCCCCAGCGAGAGGCTTTCCGAAATACCTTTGAAACCCTTCACGTCGGACTCCATCACTTTCGAAATGGCCCAGACTGCTGCGTTGTCTTTGGCCGAGCTGATCGATTTACCAGTCGAGATTTCGGCCTGCGTGCTGGCAAGGTTCGAGTTGATGGATTTCAGCGTTTGAAGCGCAACCATCGCGCTGTTGTTGGTCAGAATGCTGGACATATTTTATTTCCTTCAGTCTACGGCGCTTTGCGCCTGTTTCCCTCACCCCGGTTTCACGTGGGGCGTCTTTGCCTTCTGACATCTGCAAGCCAACTTAATCGCTGCGCCATCCGTTTAGATGCAAAGCGAAACTGCAGTGGAAACTCTGAACGAATACTGAATCTCGCAGGCTAGATTTCATACAAGTTGAACTAAACAGAGCCAGTTCAGGCACGCTTCTCAAAACTCGAAGGTTTTCGCGACAGGATGCGTGATGCACCCGTCCGCGTGTATGTTTTGATGCCCTGATCTCGATCGCGAATGGCTTCGAGTCGTTTGCGCGCAGAGCGAATGCCGTTCGCAGCTGCAGTTAATAGGCTTTGATTGCGTGCTGCTATGGTTTGAAGTTCTGCAAGCTGTTTCTGGGTGGCAGATGATTCCCCAAGCTGTGACAGGGCATCCTCTTTTGCTTTGGTCAGTGCGGGTAGATCGCGAAAATTGCCATTTAGAATCATCTGACGTTCATCCTCGAGCAGGGTGCGCAGAGCTTTAACCTTGTGCATCAGAACGCTCCTTCAAAGCTTCGAATAGGGATTGGGCAAGGCCTATCCCCCCGCTATCGACCATGCCGCGGGCCTGTTCCTGCCGTAGGAACGAGGCGAATTGATCCTCTCCTATCCCGCCGCCAAAACTGTCGGGCGTCTTACCGATCCCGGCGGATTTCAGCATCTCGGATAGGAAGCTTGCTTCAAGCTCTTTGGCGGCGTCCCAAAGCGCTTTGTCTTGGTCTGTTGCGATCGGTTTATACGTCGCGACAGTGTGCGATACACCTGAAACAGGATCCATGATGTCGACCTTTCAAATTGATCACAGTTTTTCCAAGTCTCGCTGCCAGCGGTAAAGATTTGGTAATTCCCGTCTGCAAATCTGCGTTCAACCGAGGCAGAAATCCCGGACGGAACATATGCATATTGCACAGCTTCTTTTCGCACATGCGGGACAGGCAGAACGTGAACTTCAAATCCCTGTTGCGGATTTGGGCGAGTCGATTGGGTCGCTGGCGATGCCGTTTGACATGGTTTTTCTGGATCAGAAGAACCTGAAGGGGGCGATGGAACTGCATCTGGTAACGGTGGTTGAACCAGATGCTGGCGCTATGGGTGATGCGGAGATTTCTGAAGCGCTATCAGATGTCGACCCCGCTCTTCGAGAAGGGTCGGCTGAGTTGCCCCCGCGCCCGACCGAGCCAGTGGACGGTGTGCAAAAGAAGTTGCCCGAGGTGACGGCCCCGGGACGGCTCATGGCTGATGTCGCAGCGCAGGGCGATAGCAAGCCGACAGAACGCTCGCTGTCAGGGGAGCCGAACTTGACTGCTGCAACGGCCGTAAGCTCCGAGCCCGCGCCGCTTCCAGCGGAGAAGTGGCAGGAAGCTGTTCCGGCATGGTACTTGCGCCCTACCGGCATGCCCGAAGAAATAGAGGGAACGCCGCAGAAGCACGCCGAAACAGAAGCACCAAAGGCGTTGGCCGGGGATGCTGGTGAAAATTCCACCGCCGAATATGTGGTGCCGACTGACCAGACGCTCGCAACTGCTTCGGGACAACAGGTGGCGAACGATGTTCCTGCGCTGATTGCCGAGCTACCTCGCGCAGCTCCCCGTTTGGATATTTTGGACATAGGCGCGCGCGGGAAGCGCTGTTCGCCCGAACACAGGCACTATCTGACCCCAATTTCCAAAGTGATCGCATGCCCGAGTTGGGAATTGCAGCAACGGCGACGCAGGTCCCTGACATTGGGACAGTTGCTGATACGGCCAGACAGGTTTTGGAACATCCCGAAGCAATGGCGGAATCTTCCCAAGGCAAAATTGCCGCGCCTCTACGGCCAGGTGAATTGCAAAACGCCGGTGCATATATTTCCATCCCTGTTGCCAAGCATGATCAACAGAAGAGTAGCCCGAGAGCGCAAGCCGAAGAGCTGAAGACTGACACGCCCGCGCCCAGACCTGCGACAGAACCAGGTGCTCGGACCGTGCCAGTTTCAGATATGCTGAGGCAAACTCCACTACCTTTGGCCAATGCACCCTGGACCTACACGCTCGCGCAAGAGGCCGAACGTCCGGTCCCCGACGACATAGGATTTCGCGTGGTCGAGCAGGTGTCTTCGTCTGCGGGTGATCTGAGGCCCCGCTGTGCAGACTCGCGGGACGGAAGTCCCCGCGCGTCATCATGCACAAATCGCCGAGATCGTCCGGCAGCAGCCAGACCGCCCCAGTTGAACTGACGCTCAGCCCCGAGGAACTTGGGCGTCTGCGCATGTCGTTCCAGTCTGAAGGCTCGACCATGCATGTGGTTCTCAGTTTCGAACGACCTGACACGCTGGATCTGATGCGGCGGCATATTGATCAGCTGGCGCAAGACATGCGCGCATCTGGCATGTCGGACGTCAGTTTCACGTTTCAGCAGCAAACATCCGAAGGGGGCGGCGGAACGCATTCCGAGGGTGGATCGGCAAAACCCTCACATGATCCGCAAGTCGATCGGCAGAGTGTGCCGGAAGACCCTATGTTGCGCGTGCTGAACATCGCGGGACGTACTGGCGTGGATATTCGAGTTTAAGGAGCACAGCATGAACGTTACCCCTACAGCCATGCCCGCCGCGCTGACGGCGCCGCCGGCCGATTATACGCAGGCGTCGGCCTCGGACGGGGCCGATGGTGTCGTCTGATTTCGAGACATTTCTGGTGATGTTGACCGCGCAGATGGAAAATCAGGATCCGCTCAATCCGATCGAGTCATCCGACTATGCGGTGCAGCTTGCGACGTTTTCAGGCGTGGAACAGCAGGTGCGCACCAATGATCTGTTGAAGGCAATGGGAACCCAGTTGGGCCTAATGGGCATGTCGGATATCGCGGATTGGGTCGGGAAAGAGGCGCGCGTGGCGGCCCCGGTTCTGTTTGATGGTGATCCGATAACCCTGTCTCCGAATCCCCGTTGCAGCTGCGGATGAGGTCATTCTGGTGGTGAAGAATGCTGAAGGCATTATCGTTGACAGCGAACCGCTGCCGGTTTCGACCGACCCGGTCGAGTGGGATGGGCGCGACCAGTATGGGAACGCGTTGCCCCACGGCGTCTATTCCTTCGAACTGACCAGCCGCAGCAACGGACGGCACCTGTCGACCGATCCAATGGAAAGCTATGGCCGGATTGTTGAAACGCAAAACAACGGTGGGCAGCTATGGCTTGTGCTGGAAAGTGGCGAGCGTGTGACCGCAGATGCCGTTTCCGCCCTGCGCGAAGCCGCTGAATAAGTTTTCGTCGCGCGGCGGGTTGGTTATACAGCCCGTATGACACTTCGCGACACCATGTTGGATGATTTGCCCAAGCGGCAAGATCAAGACGCTCTGCAACAGGCACTTGCCTTAATTTGGCAGGAAGAGGGGCATGTGTCCAAGCACGCCACTTGGTCCCATCTGATGGCGGGCGGAGCAATCCGATCTGGCACATCACGTCTGACGACATGCCGCATGACCTTGTCTGCAAGCTGTATGACACCGCCGCCGCCACGCCCTTGTTTGCAAATGATGGCACGCGCGAGGCGTTGGTGTTGAAGCATTTGGCGGACAAGGGGATTGCGCCCGATTTCGTCGGGTTTCTGGACAGCGCGCTGGGCGCGAGCGTGCTTTACCGGCATGTGGACGGCGTGCCGTGGAGCGGTGCGGTTGGGGGGGTTGCCCAGCTGATGGCCCGCCTCCACCAGATCACCCCGCCCGACGAATTGCCCGAGACGGTCACCTCGCCCGTATCCTTGATCGCCGAGACTCAGGCGATGGCGCGTGCGATTGGGAAGGATTTGCCGCCTTCACCTTGTGTCATGACCGACCTTCCGCCGCCGACCAGACGGTTTCTGCATGGGGATGTGGTTCCCGGAAATGTCGTGGTGATGGAGGATGGGCTGCGCCTGATCGACTGGCAATGCCCGAGCATTGGGGACCCTGCCGCGGATCTTGCGATCTTCTTGTCCCCGGCGATGCAGATTCTTTATGGCAACCATCCCTTGTCGGCCGAGGATCAGTCGGCCTTTTTGTCAGCCTATCTGGCAGCGGGCGGCGATGCCGATGGCGTGACGCGCTACAAAGCATTGGCGCCGCTTTTTCACTGGCGCATGGCGTGCTATTGCCACTGGAAAGCCGCGCACGGAGACGCCGCCTATCGCGAGGTTGCCGCGTTGGAACAGCGCGCGTCAGAGCAGGGTTGAGATCCAAACTGCCGCCAAAGCCAAGCCACCACCCAAGGTCACATAGCTCATCGCACGCAATGGGCGGGCGCGGTCGTTTTCCTGATGGGGTTCGGATTGGCGGATCAGTGCGGCTTCGGCCAGCTCGGGCAGGCGCGGGCCGAAACGGGCCAGAACACGCGCGGTAAGCACAAGATCCTGCAGCAAAGCCTTCGGCCCGATCGAGTTCGAGATATAGCTTTCCACCACGGGCTTTGCGACTTTCCAGATGTTGATATCCGGTGACAGCGACCGGGCTACGCCTTCGACTACGACCATGGTTCGTTGCAAAAGGATAAGTTCGGTGCGGGTTTCCATTCCGAACTTCTCGGTCACTTCAAAGAGGTAGGCCAGCAAGCGGCCCATGGAAATCTGGGTGGCGTTCATGCCGAAAATCGGCTCGCCCACAGCGCGTAGGGCGCGGGCAAATTCCTCGACATCGCGGTCGGCCGGGACGTACCCAGCTTCGAAATGCACCTCGCGACGCGGCGATAGTTGCGGGTGATGAAGCCATAAAGGATCTCGGCATAGACGCGGCGGGTGTATTCGTCGATCCGCCCCATGATGCCAAAGTCCACGGCGATGATGTCGCCATTGGTGGCAAACTTCAGGTTGCCTGATGCATGTCGCCGTGAAACAGCCCATCACGCAGCGCGTGGGACAGGAACAGTTGCAACACGCGTTCGCCCAGACCGTGCATATCCAGACCGGACGCACGGATTGTGGCTAGATCGTTGGCCGGAATGCCTTCGCCCCAGCCAAGGGTCATGACGGTGCGGCCGGTCAGCCCCCAATTCACCTCGGGCACGACAAAGCCGTCGTCCTGCGCGGTGTTTTCGGCAAATTCGCTGGCGGATGCGCTTTCAAGGCGCAGGTCCAGCTCTCCCATCACGGTGGTCTCAAAATGCTCGACCACGTCGGTGGGGCGCAGGCGCCGGGTCGAGGGCAACAGCATCTCGATCACGCGAGCCGAGAAGTGGAAGGCGTCGATGTCGGTGCGGAAGGCGCGTTCGATGCCGGGGCGCAGAACTTTGACGGCGACAGCTTCGCCGGTGTCGGCCAGCCGCGCCTTATGCACCTGCGCGATCGAGGCCGCTGCGACCGGTTCCGAGAACTCGGAAAATACCGTGTCGATGTCGATCCCCAAGCTCTTTCTCGATCATGCGGCGGGCGATGGCCTGATCAAACGGGGGCAGTTTGTCCTGCAGATACTGCAGCTGGTCGGCCAGTTCCGGACCGACCACATCGGGTCGCGTCGACAGGATTTGGCCAAACTTGATATAGGCCGGACCAAGGGCCGTGATGGCGCGCGTGACGGGCGGCAGATCGGGGTTCCCTTTCTTGCCAAGCCATGCGAACGGCCAGCCGACCACATGGGCCGCGATGCGGATCGATGCTGGTGCGTTCATCGCGTCCAGCACGACACCCATTGCGCCGGTGCGTTGGAAGGTCGCGCCGGTTCGGATCAGGCGCCAGATGTTGTGAGGTCCACGCATCTTAGATTTTCCACCCCGAATGCAGGGCTGCGATGCCCATCGACAGGTTGCGATACTTCACATTCTCAAACCCGGCCTCGCCGATCATGCGGGCGAAGGTTTCCTGATCGGGGAACTTGCGGATCGATTCCACCAGATACTGATAGCTGTCGTAGTCGTCGGCAATCAGCTTGCCCATGCGCGGGATCACGTTGAAGGAATAGAGGTCATAAAGCTTTTGCATGCCTTGATCAGGCAGCCGGCTGAACTCCAACACCATCAGGCGGCCGCCGGGTTTCAGCACGCGGTAGGCTTCCTTCAGCGCGTCCGGAATGCGGGTCACGTTGCGAATGCCGAAGCTGATGGTGTAGCGATCAAAGCTGTTGTCCTCAAACGGCAGAGCCATGGCGTCGCGACGACCCAGTCCAGATGATTGGCAAGGTGCGAGGCTTCGGCGCGTTGGCGACCTTCGACCAGCATGCTTTCGGTCATGTCCAGCACCACGGCCTCGGCCCCCGGGGCGCGGCCCAAAAAGCGGAACGAGATGTCACCAGTGCCGCCCGCCACATCCAGCAGGCGCTGCCCGTCGCGCGGGGTCAGCCAATCCATCATCGCGTCTTTCCAGACGCGGTGGATGCCGACGGACATCACATCGTTCATGATGTCGTATTTCGAGGCCACATTGGTGAAGACACCGTGGACCATTCCGGCCTTGTCGTCCTCGTTCACGGTTTTGAACCCGAAATGCGTGGTGCGGTTGTCTGACGTGCTCATTGGGCATACTCGCTTCTTGCGGTTGATCCCTCATATCGTGACAGTAAGGGACGCACAATGGAGAGGCTTTCAACATGCCCGAATTACCCGAGGTCGAGACAGTACGTCGCGGATTGCTGCCTGTGATGGAGGGCGTGCGGATCGGACGGGCCGAAACGCGGCGCGAGGGGGGGCTGCGCTGGCCCTTTCCCGATCGCATGGCCGAGCGTCTGACCGGGGCGACGGTGCAGCGGCTTGGGCGGCGGTCGAAATACCTGCTGGTGGATCTGGATACGGACGAGACGTTGATCGTGCATCTGGCATGTCGGGGCGGATGCTGATCTCGGGTCACAAGCTTGGGAAGTTTCATCACGAACACCCTGCGCCGGAAAAGCATGACCATGTGGTCTTTGATATGGAAAACGGCGCGCGTGTGACTTTCAATGATCCGCGCCGCTTTGGGGCGATGGATCTGTGCCCGACCGGGGCGCTGGATGATCACAAGCTGATCCGTGTGTTGGGGCCGGAACCGTTGGGGAACCAGTTCGATGAATCCTATCTGGTCGCGGCGCTGCGTACCAAGAATTCGCCCATCAAAACGGCGCTGCTGGATCAAGGAATCATTGCGGGGTTGGGCAATATCTATGTCTGCGAGGTGCTGTTTCGGGCTGGGATCCACCCGGCGCGCAAGGCCGCGAAGATCTCGAAACAGCGTGTTGCCAGTTTGGTTCCGATCATCCGAGATGTGTTATCGGAGGCGATTGAAAGCGGCGGATCCTCGTTAAAGGACTACCGGCAGGCAGATGGCGATCTTGGTTATTTTCAACACAATTTCCGCACCTATGGCCGCGAGGGTGAACGTTGCGTCACTTCTGGCTGCACGGGGCAAATCGCCCGCATAACGCAATCTGGGCGCTCGACATTCTATTGCCCGCAATGCCAAAGATAGCTTGATCCATTGGGGTGGCGTGTTAGGACTCCGCTCCAACCACTCGTGACAAAGGCAGGGGAACCATGGCCTATAAGAACATCATCGTTGAAACCGAAGATCATGTAACGCTGGTCAAGCTGAACCGGCCAGACGCGCTGAACGCTCTGAACCTGGAGCTTCTGGGCGAACTGGGCGAGGCGCTGGCCGAAGCGCAGGCAAACGACAAGGTGCGTTGCATCGTCATCACCGGCTCGGAGAAAGCGTTCGCTGCGGGTGCCGACATCAAGATGATGGCTGAGAAAAGCTTTGTCGACGTGTTCACCGGTGACCTGTTCACCCCGGAAGAAGATGCAATCATGCGCATCCGCAAGCCGATCATCGCAGCCGTTTCGGGCTATGCGCTGGGCGGCGGCTGTGAGTTGGCCATGATGTGTGACTTCATCATCGCGTCCGACACCGCCAAGTTCGGCCAGCCCGAGGTGAACCTGGGCGTGATGGCCGGCATGGGCGGCACGCAGCGTCTGACCAAGCTGGTTGGTCGCGCCAAGTCGATGGACATGAACCTGACCGGTCGTTTCATGGACGCGGAAGAGGCCGAGCGTTCGGGGCTGGTCAGCCGCGTCGTTCCCGCCAAGAAGCTGATGGATGAAGCCATGTCGGCTGCGGCCAAGATCGCTGAAAAGTCGATGGTCACTGTAATGGCGATCAAAGAAACCGTGAATCGCGCCGAGCAGCTTCCGCTGACCGAGGGTATCCTGTTCGAACGTCGCGTCTTCCATTCGCTCTTTGCGACCGAAGATCAGAAAGAGGGTATGGCCGCCTTCACCGAAAAGCGTCAGCCGCAGTTCCGCGACAAGTAAACCAATAGGGCTTCCCCTTTGCGGCCGAAATGGCTTAAAGGGCAGCCCCATCCATGCGCGTGAGGCCCCGCTTAGGCCAGAATCACCGGTTCTGAACCCGGTCGGGTGCTGTGCGCGCAGCTTAGACAACGTAACACACCCGAAAGAGGGATCAGACACATGGCAAATTCGCCCCAAGCTAAAAAACGCGCCCGTCAGAACGAGCGTCGCTTCGCCGTAAACAAAGCCCGCCGTTCGCGCATCCGCACCTTCCTGCGCAATGTCGAAGAAGCAATCGAGTCGGGCGACAAAGAAGCCGCCGCCGCTGCTCTGAAAGCTGCTCAGCCTGAACTGATGCGCGGCGTCACCAAAGGTGTTTACCACAAGAACACCGCTTCGCGTAAAATCTCGCGTCTGAGCGCACGTGTAAAAGCACTGGGCTGAATCAGTTTTACCGCTGAATAGCATCCGAACACAAAAAAAAGAGCGTGTCCAAATGGGCACGCTCTTTTTTGCTAAACCCCCAAGAAATTTGATTTTGCAGAACGCCGTTGGGATTCGTTTCGGCAATCACAGAGTCAAGCGTGAAGTTCTATTGCGCCTGTCCCAGCGGGATTGCTAGCTTGCATGCAGCGATTCACTTCGCCGACTTGGGACTATCAGACATAAGTGGGCTAAACCCACGAACTTTAAGGGGAATACCCTTTTTTGCCACATCTGGATTTGATTCTTTGAGGTCAGATCCCAATGCCTATTGTGCGACCACATTCCAAAGGTGCGCCTGAAGGCATGTTGCCTCCCTTTCTGCGAGGGCGGATGAGCAGACTGTAATGTTCCGAACGTCCAATTGGCTTGTCGCCAGAATGGGTAACCATGTGGTGCGGTTCACTCTTGGACATGGCGTTTAAAGCGGGTGCATTGGTTGCACGCTGTGGATTTCGTGTGTCGCTGTGAAGGGGTGCGCGCTCGTGCGCCATGTGAATGGGATATTAGTACCTGTCTGAGACGGTCTTGGGGCTGTCTTAAATAAACGCTGGGTCGAGGTAAGATGACGAACGAACAATGGGGCAAAGTCCGCAATAAGCTGCAAAAAGCAGTGGGACAAAACAACTATACCAGCTGGATCGAACCCCTGGAATTTGCCGAACTGGATGGCGGCGTGGCGCGTTTTCTTGTGCCGACGAACTTTCTGGGCAACTGGGTCAGCCAGAATTTTGGCGATCAGATTCTAAGCCACCTGAACGGCGAGGGCGCAAATGTCGCGCGTCTTGAGTTCAAAGTGCCTGAAAAGGTAAATCCCCGCCCAGTTGCGCAATCCGCTAATGCGGCATCGGCCACAGCACCTGCCGCAACCAAACCCCGATCATGGCGATCTGCCCGGCGCGCCGATTGACGCACGTTTTACCTTCGACAGCTTCGTCGTCGGTAAGCCGAACGAATTGGCGCACGCAGCCGCCCGGCGCGTGGCCGAAGGTGGCCCCGTCACGTTCAACCCATTGTTCCTCTATGGTGGCGTTGGTCTGGGTAAAACCCACCTGATGCACGCCATCGCGCACGAGATGAAGACCCGCCAACCCGACCTGCGCGTGGTGTATCTGTCCGCCGAGCAATTCATGTACCGCTTCGTTCAGGCGATCCGCGAAAAGCAGATGATCGACTTCAAACAGTTGTTCCGCTCGGTCGATGTGCTGATGGTGGATGACGTTCAGTTCATCGCCGGCAAAGACAGCACCCAGGAAGAGTTCTTCCACACGTTCAACGCGCTGGTGGATCAGAACAAGCAGATCATCATCTCGGCTGACCGTGCGCCGGGCGAGATCAAGGATCTTGAGGATCGTATCAAAAGCCGCCTGCAATGCGGTTTGGTCGTGGATCTGCACCCGACCGATTACGAGCTGCGTCTGGGCGTACTGCAAACCAAGGTCAACGCGTATCGCGAGCAGTATAAAGGTCTGGTGATTGCCGATGGCGTGCTGGAATATCTGGCGCATCGCATCTCGACCAACGTGCGCGTGCTGGAAGGCGCCTTGATGCGCCTCTTCGCCTTTGCGTCGCTGGTGGGGCGCGAGATCACTCTGGAGCTGGCACAGGACTGTCTGGGCGATATCCTTCGCGCGTCGGATCGCAAGGTCACCGTAGAAGAGATCCAGCGCAAGGTGTCCGAGCATTACAACATCCGCCTGTCGGATCTGATAGGGCCGCGCCGCGTGCGCACGATTGCCCGCCCGCGTCAGGTGGCGATGTATCTGGCCAAGCATATGACCTCGCGGTCGCTGCCGGAAATCGGGCGTCGTTTTGGTGGCCGGGATCACACCACAGTCATGCATGGCGTCAAGCGCATCGACGAGTTGAAGGGCGTTGATGATCAGATCGCGGAAGATCTGGAATTGCTGCGCCGCGCGCTGGAAGCGTAAAGCAGCTGCAAAACGGTGGGTTTTGGGCCTTAAACCCTTGACCCGCCCACGAAAGAAGCGGACATTCCGAATAAAGAATTGAGCCGGGCGGTGAACCTGATATGGTCTCCGCCCCGGTATCTGTCAGGAGTGGGACATGAAGATCAGTATCGAACGCGGCGCGCTTCTGAAGGCCGTGGCACAGGCGCAATCGGTTGTTGAACGCCGGAACACCATTCCAATCCTAGCCAACGTGTTGATCGAGGCCGAAGGCAACAGCGTGTCTTTCCGCGCCACCGATCTGGACATCGAGGTGGTCGACAAGACTGACGCCATGGTCGAACGCGCTGGCGCGACCACCGTATCGGCTGTGACCCTACATGAAATCGTGCGCAAGCTGCCCGACGGGGCGCTGGTGCAACTGACCGATGACGGCGCCACCGGGCGTTTGAGCGTCGAGGCGGGCCGGTCGAGCTTCTCGCTGGCCACCCTGCCCAAAGAAGATTTCCCGGTCATGGCATCGTCGGAATATTCGGCAAACTTCTCGGCCCCCGCGCCGGTTCTGCGCCGTCTGTTTGACAAGTCGAAATTTGCAATCTCGACCGAGGAAACCCGCTATTACCTGAACGGTGTGTATCTGCACGTTTCAGACGCGGATGGCAGCAAAGTGCTGCGGGCCGTGGCCACGGACGGTCACCGTTTGGCACGCATCGACGCTGATTTGCCCCCCGGAGCAGAAGAAATGCCCAGCGTAATCGTTCCACGCAAAACCGTGGGCGAGCTGCGCAAGCTTCTGGACGATGACGATGCGACGATTGCCGTGTCGGTATCGGAAACCAAGGTGCGCTTTGCAACGCCGGTCATCACGCTGACGTCGAAAGTGATCGACGGCACGTTCCCCCGATTACACCCGCGTGATCCCCTCGGGCAACACGCGCAAGCTGGAAGTGGACGCGACTGCGTTTGCGCAGGCCGTGGATCGTGTGGCCACCGTGTCTAGCGAGCGTTCGCGCGCTGTGAAGCTGCAGCTGGACGAAGATCGTCTGGTTCTGTCGGTGAACGCACCTGATGCGGGCGCTGCGGAAGAAGAACTGGCCGTCGCTTACAATGACGAGCGGTTGGAAATCGGCTTTAACGCCAAGTACCTGCTGGAGATCGCCAGCCAAGTCGACCGCGAAAACGCCGTCTTCATGTTCAATTCCTCGGGTGATCCAACCCTGATGCGTGAAGGCAATGATACCAGCGCCGTTTACGTCGTCATGCCGATGCGCGTGTGACCTGTCGGTCCGTGAAGCGTTGAAAAGGAGGGCGTGATGACACTCGCCCTTCGCGAGCTGACACTCAGCCATTTTCGCAGTCATAAACTGGCCCGCCTGTCCTTGGATGGGCGGCCTGTTGTCCTTCACGGGCGCAACGGGGCGGGTAAAACCAACATCTTGGAAGCTGTGTCGATGCTGTCCCCCGGACGGGGACTGCGGCGGGCCGCACTGGACGAGATGATCCGGAAACCCGAAGCGGTGGGATGGAAAGTCTCGGCCGTGCTGCAAAGCCTGCACCAGATGCACGAGGTTGAAACTTGGTGCGAGGCCGGTGCGTCCCGACAGGTGAAAATCGACGGCAAGGCGGCGGCGCAGGTGGCGCTGGGCCGGATTGCACGGATCGTCTGGCTGGTCCCCCGTGATGGACCGGCTGTGGGGTCGAAGGCGCGGAAGGTCGCCGCCGGTTTCTGGACCGCATGACGATGAGCTTCGAGCCCGGCCATGCGGACGCGGTTCTGACCTATGAAAAGGCCATGCGCGAACGCAATCGGCTGCTGAAAGACGGGCAGCGTGATGCCCATTGGTACGATGCGCTTGAGGCACAGATGGCGCAGGCTGGCGCGCGGATCATCGCAAACCGCGCCTATTGTCTGGAGCAGTTGCAAGAGGCGCAAGCCTTGGCCGAAACCGCCTTTCCCATAGCGGATCTGTCGCTGGTGCAGGCGGATGACAGCACCCTGCCGGGAGATGAGGATGATTTGGCGGTCGCGTTTGCAGAAAGCCGGTCGCGGGATCTGCTGGCGGGGCGGTCTTTGGTCGGACCGCATCGCACGGATTTGGCGGCGGTTTATGCGGCAAAGGGCGTGGCAGCGCGGGATTGCTCGACGGGCGAACAGAAGGCGCTTTTGGTGTCCCTGATCCTTGCCAATGGTCGCGCATTGGCGCGGGATTTCGGGGCGCCTCCGATCCTTCTGTTGGACGAGGTTGCTGCACATCTGGATGCAGGACGCCGCGCCGCGCTCTATGACGAGATTTGCGCCTTAGGCGCGCAGGCCTTCATGACCGGGACGGGGCCGGAACTGTTTGAAGAGCTCGGCGACCGCGCCGCGCATTTTGAAGTGACCGAGATCGACGGCGTGTCGGAAGTACAAGAGGTGACACCATGAAAACCAATCGCGTGACCCTGATCACTCTGGGCGTCAAAGACCTGAACCGCGCCCCGCGCGTTCTATGAGGCGATCGGGTGGGAGCCTGCGAACGTGCTGGATGATGTCGCGTTCTATGACATGAACGGGATGAAGTTCGGTTTCTACACGTTGGAGGGGCTGGCCAAGGACACCCGCAAGCCGGTGGAAGACCTGAAAACCGGGGCCATGACCCTTGCGCAGTGTTTCCCGACCGAAGCCGATGTCGACGCGGCCTTTGACAAAGCGCTTGCCGCCGGTGCAACTGAAGTCGCCCGCCCGGAAAAGGTCTTTTGGGGCGGATACTCGGGCTATATCGCAGACCCGGATGGGCATCTTTGGGAATACGCGATGAACCGTTTTGGGAGATGGACGAGGATGGCCACCTGACATGACGATCACGTTCGCCGAGCTTGGCTTTTACATCATCGGATTGTTTATTCTGTTCCTGACCCCCGGCCCCGGTTTGGGTGGCGCTGGTTGCGCGGACGATGGCGGGCGGGTTCAAACAGGCCTGGCCGCTTACGATGGGCGTCGCTATTGGGGATTTCTTCTGGGCGATCGCGGCTGCGCTTGGCATGGGCTGGATTGCCTCGAGCTTTGATGGGGCGATGTTCGGTCTTCGGATCGTGGCGTCGCTGTTCTTCCTATGGATGGGCATCACGATCTTTCGATCTGCGAAAGGCAAGATCCGCACGGAAGGTAAGCTGACCCGTCCCGGTGTGCTGGCGGGCTTTCTTGCTGGGCTAATCGTCATTCTGGCAAACCCCAAGGCGATCCTGTTTTACATGGGTGTCCTGCCCGGCTTTTTTGACCTGTCCGCAATGACCCGACAGGACATTCTGTTGATCGCGACCGCATCCTTCGTGGTGCCGTTGGTAGGCAACTTGACGATTGCGTTTTTCGTCGGAAGGGCGCGGGCCTTGCTGTCGTCTGAGCGTTCGGTTCAGCGTATGAATCAGCTTGCCGGAGGTCTGTTGATCTTCGTTGGATTGATCATTCCCTTCGCTTGATCTTCGGGGATTTTCGCGGCGGCGTCCAAGCTGGGAAACGCCGTCGGAAAAACATCGCCTCTGGGGTGGAAAACTTGTGTCACTTGCGTGACATTCCCGCCCCGATTCTCTATATTTTCGGGAACGAATAACAGGAAGGCCCTCATGGCTGATGACGCGCAGAACGGCACCGAGTATGGCGCCGAATCCATCAAAGTTCTCAAAGGTTTGGAGGCGGTGCGCAAGCGCCCCGGGATGTATATTGGTGACACCGACGATGGCTCGGGTCTGCATCACATGGTGTACGAGGTTGTGGACAACGGCATCGACGAGGCGCTGGCTGGCCACGCCGACGCTGTAACCGTTACCATTCACGCAGATAACTCGGTGTCCGTCTATGACAACGGCCGAGGGATTCCCGTGGATATCCACCAGGAAGAAGGCGTGTCCGCAGCCGAGGTTATCATGACCCAGCTGCACGCCGGCGGTAAGTTCGACTCGAACTCGTACAAGGTATCCGGCGGTCTGCACGGCGTGGGCGTTTCGGTTGTGAACGCGCTGTCCGAT
>LLEO01000011.1_pt1 | contig 39823 bp, 51 predicted proteins | sample 595861 | NCBI WGS metagenome assembly LLEO01 (sample SAMN02919315, study PRJNA255460) | bioreactor metagenome | biome: chemostat; feature: culture 2012_25.1; material: sediment; isolation source: day35 25degC chemostat 2012 inoculated with Wadden Sea sediment taken from... | place: Germany: Bremen ... | reverse complement strand
CGGGGCCCGTTCGCACAGGGTCTCGTTCGGAGTGGTAAGGCTGCGCCGGGCGGGGTGGTTTCATGTCCCCCGGGTCCTGCGTGTTTTATGCCATGCAGCCTGCGACCGTCCCACTGGTCACGCAGCACCACATTGGCGCGCTTGTTACGCTCCGAACGGAAATGCAGGCATCGTCTCCCATAACAATACAAACACACCGTTTTATGCCCCCCCAGGCATCAGCCAAGCATAGGGGTGATTGATCCGCGATCCCAAGCAAAACCCGCGTTTGTGGTGGAATAGGTCAATGGAAAAGCACGTCCTGTCAATATGTTGTGGGGCGAAGCTTCGTCAGCACAAAGTCAATCTGGCCAGGCGGGCCGTGATTGCCGAATCAAAAGCGCGGGTGTCTGTGCTATACTGCGCGAGGGGAGGATGGGAACATGACCAACGCTTACGCCTATGCCTGCCGAGACTGTGAGGGGATGGAGCCTGCCCGGCCAGTGTCGTCGCCGAAAGCAAACAGGAAGTCTGGCAGTTGATGGAGCTTCACGCCCGGATCGCCCATGACGAGGATCCGGCCGACTGGGATCAGGACACGCGGGACTACTTGGGCACGCTGATTAAACAGGTGACTGTATAGCAATCATTTCCGAAGCCGATAGGGCGACAGGCGTCCTCTGATCTGGAGGACGCAACTGAGACCGCGTCGAAAAACGCCCGTTATTGCCGGTGGCCGCGCGCCATAAAGGCCAAGCGTTCGAATAGGTGTACATCCTGTTCGTTCTTCAACAATGCCCCGTGCAGCGTGGGCAGGGCACTTGCGCCGTCACGCTTCAGTTCGGCCGGGTCGATATCCTCGGCCAGAAGCAGTTTCAGCCAGTCCAGAACCTCCGAGGTCGACGGCTTCTTCTTCAGCCCAGGCTGCTCGCGTATTTCATAGAACTGGGTCAGAGCCTCGGTCAGCAGACGCGCCTTAATGCCGGGGTGGTGCACCTCGACGATGCGCGACATGGTTTCGGCATCCGGGAAGCGGATATAGTGGAAGAAACAGCGACGCAGGAAGGCGTCGGGCAGCTCTTTTTCGTTGTTCGATGTAATGATGATGATCGGACGGTGGCGGGCCTTGATGGTCTCACCGGTCTCGTAGACGTGGAACTCCATCTTATCCAGCTCTTGCAGCAGATCGTTCGGAAACTCGATATCCGCCTTGTCGATTTCGTCGATCAGCAGGACGACACGCTCATCGGCCTCGAACGCTTCCCAAAGCTTGCCGCGCTTGATGTAGTTCTTGACGTCATGCACGCGCTCGTCGCCCAGCTGGCTGTCACGCAGACGGCTAACGGCGTCGTATTCGTAAAGACCCTGCTGCGCTTTGGTGGTGGATTTGATATTCCACTCGATCATACGCGCACCCAAAGCGCTGGCGACCTGAAGCGCAAGCTCGGTCTTGCCGGTGCCGGGTTCACCTTTTACCAGAAGCGGACGTTCCAAAGTGACCGCCGCGTTCACGGCGATCTTCAGGTCATCTGTGGCCACATAGCTGTCGGTTCCGTCAAAGCGATTGGTCATGCCCATTCCTTACATCCGGTGCGTACGATGTGTGACGAGGTAAACGCCGACGTGCGTTTTTGCAAGGCCAAGGCGCTTTGACGCTACGACGCCAAATCGAATCTCTTATTTGCGTATTCCTAGGCCATTCTGCCTGCATACTGAACAAGAGATGTCATGCGCTATCAGTAGCTTAGTTGAAAGTGCCGAATTGCTTTCAGTGGTTAAGTTTTTCAGGCGTGACATTCCATGTTAGCGGGTGTACATCAGCGCCAGAAGAAACCGGGCGCATACTGGCGAAAAGGTTCTCCAGGAACCGCGATCCGGTAGAAGAGGGAGTTGGTATGAAAGCCGAGGCATTCCTGTCCGACGATTATCGGCCAGCAGAAGACGAACCGTTTATGAATGACAGGCAGCTGGAGTACTTCCGGCGCAAACTTGAAGCTTGGAAGGCCGAGCTTCTGGATGAAAGCCGTCACACCATTGAAGGCCTACAAGACGGCACGCGCAACATTCCTGACATCGCGGATCGCGCCTCGGAAGAGACGGATCGCGCTTTGGAATTGCGCACCCGCGACCGCGCACGCAAGCTGGTTTCCAAGATCGATCAGGCGCTGCGCCGGATCGACGACGGTGAATACGGCTATTGCGAAGACACAGGCGAGCCGATCTCGTTGAAGCGTCTGGATGCGCGCCCGATTGCGACGCTGAGCCTTGAGGCACAGGAACGTCACGAGCGCCGCGAGAAGGTGCACCGCGACGACTGATCCGGGGCCATGTGGCGCGCGTAGGTTGGAGGACGGCGCGATTTGTCACGTACCCTTGGAAAAAGAACCATGTCACAAAGGCGGCGGGCTTACCGTCGCCTTTGTCGTTGAAGGGGGCAGGGCTTCCACAATGACGCAGACGCGCAACAGGGACCAAGAGAGCATGATCAAGGATCAGCAAATCACCGTGTTGGGGGCCGGTATCGGCGGGTTGGCAGCCGCGACAGCCTTGGCCCAGCGCGGTGCGAAAGTGACCGTTCTGGAACAGGCGCCCGCCATCACCGAAGTTGGGGCGGGGTTTCAGATCAGCCCAAATGGCGTTCGGGTGTTGGATGCCTTGGGGGTGGGCAAACAGGCGCGCGCGCAGGCGGTCCGGGGGCAGGGTGTTTGGTTGCGGGATGGTGTCTCGGGGCATGGCGTGCTGGATCTGGATTTTCGCAAGCTGAAACCCGACGACACGTTCTTGCTGTATCACCGCGCGGATCTTCAAAAGCTGCTGTACGAGGCCGCGCTGGATGCGGGCGTTACGGTCACATGTGGACAACGGGTTCAGGCGGTGCAACCGGGGGGCGGATGGCACCGAGGTGACACTGGACGGCCAAGATCCCGTCAATATGGGGGTTCGTGGTTGGCGCAGACGGGCTGCATTCCGTGATGCGCGCGGCGTTGAATGGTCCGGCCACGCCAGAGTTCACCGGGCAGGTGGCGTGGCGCGCGCTGGTGCCTGCCACGGGGCGCGAACAGTCTGAGGCCACCGTGTTCATGGGGCCGGGGCGTCACATGGTGACCTATCCACTGCGTGAAGGCAGCGTCGTCAACATCGTCGCCGTGGAAGAGCGCGACACATGGGCCGCGGAAGGTTGGTTTCACAAGGATGATCCGGCCAATCTGATGGCCGCGTTCCGTGGCTTTTGTGACGACGCAATGGCGCTTTTGGAACGTGTGGACGAAGCACATATCTGGGGGCTATTCCTACACCCCGTAGCCGAGAACTGGCATCAAGGTCAGGCGGTTTTGTTGGGCGATGCGGCGCACCCCACCTTGCCCTTCATGGCGCAGGGGGCCGTGATGGCGCTTGAGGACGCATGGGTGCTGGCCGATTGTCTGGATCGGTTCGGGGTCGCGCGCGGGCCAGAGGTCTATCAAGATAAGCGCCGCCCCGCGCACGGCCAAAATCGTGGCCGAGGCACACAAGAACGCGCGCAACTATCACTATGCCAATCCGCTGGTGCGTAACGCGGGGCATACGGCGATGCGGCTGGTCGGGCGGTTTGCGCCGCAGGCGTTGATGCGGCGCTATGACTGGATTTATGACTTCGACGTCACGGCTTAAAGCAACGCGTCGATCTTGTCGCCCGAGATGCTCTTGCCCAACAGGCTGAAATCCCCGTCCTCGAACATGCCTTGGGCTGCGTCAAAGATTACCCGATGCGTCGCACGGGCGAGCGTTGATCCCAGTGAGATTCGCGCCACGCCCGCCTTGGAAAAGTCCTCGCGGCTGTGGTGCGTGAACGGGCCAGCCGCCAAAGCGTTCACCGGCAGATCGGTCGACGCGCAAATCGCCGCCTGATCGGCGATCGTGCCGGGTAGGGGGATGTAGAGGCAATCCGCCCCGGCCTCCTCGTATCCTTTCAGGCGCGCCATCGCTTCAGACAGATTATATTGCCCGTTCATCACGCCGTCCGCGCGGGCGACCAGCACGAAGTCACCGGGAAGGGCGCGGGCGGCGGCTGCCGCTGCCCCCCCGGATGCGCTCGATGGCCTTGTCACGGGCATAGGGTTTCGCGTCGGGCAATGCCGTGTCCTCGATCGAGATGCCCGCCAGTCCGGCCTCGTACGCCAGCTTTACGGTCTCGGCACAGGTGTCGGGGTCGTCTCCAAAGCCGTTTTCGAAATCGCCAGAGACCGGGACGTTTACTGCTGCCACCAGATCTTGCGCATGGGCCAAGGCCTCGTCACGGGTCACATGACCCATATCCGGACGGCCCAGCGTAAAGGCATGCGCGGCGGAAGACGTTGCGATGGCTTCCGCCCCCAAGGCTGCGAGCATCTTGCGCTGCCGATGTCCCAGGCGTTGGCCAGAATGAACGGGTTGCCCTTCTGGTGCAGGGCGCGGAAGGCAGTGCCGCGATTGGTGTCTGTCATTGTGTGTCTCCTGCAGTCAGAGTATTCGCGAATTCGATCAGTCGTTCGACAGCGTCCAGAAACCGGGCGTCGTCGATGGTCATGGCAATACGGACATGGCCTGCAGCGGCGTGTCCGAAGCTTTCGCCGGGCATAACGGCGATATGTTCTTCATCCAGCAGGCGCAGGGCAAATTCTTCTCCGGACAGGCCGGTGGCGCGGATGTCTGCCATCAAATACATGGCCCCGTCCGAGGGGATCAGGCGCGCAGCCTCTTGGCCCGAGAATAGCGGCGTGGCCGCGTCACGGCGGCGACGGAACGGGGCGGCGATCTTTGCCTCGAACCCCGGCCCTTGGCGCAGGGCAAAGAGCGCTGCATCCTGAATGAACCCAGCCACGCCGTAATTGGTGTTGATGGCCAGCGTCGCAAGTTGAGCGATGGCGTCTTCGGGGCCGATGATCCAGCCAAGTCGGCTACCGGTCATGGCATGGCTTTTCGACATCGACCCCACGACCAAGGTGCGCTCGGCCATGCCGGGCAGGCGCGTGGGGATAGGTGGGCACTGTGCCAGACTTGACTGTCATAGACCTCGTCCGAGATCAGCCAAAGATCCTCGTCGCGACAGATTTCGGCCAACCCATGCAGTGTGTCGTCGGTGTAGATTACGCCCGTCGGGTTGTTGGGCGTATTGATCAGCAGGCTTTTCGCCCCTCTTGCGGCGCGACACACCGCGCCCAGATCAGGTTGGAACCCGTCACGAGACCGCGCGGGGACGGCCACTGCCTTGGCGCCAACGGACCGGATCGTGCCGGGATAGGTGGCGTAATGGGGGTCGATGAAGAGCGCCGTGTCTCCATCGTCACAGGCGGCCATATGGGCGGCAAAGAGTGCTGCTTGACCTCCGGGCGTGATCAACACGTTTCGGCGCGTGGTCGGCACATGGGTCTGCTCTTCCACGCGCTTCGCCACCGCATCGCGCAACGCGGGCGTGCCGGGAATGTCAGCATATCCGGTGTGTCCGCCGACGGCTGCCTTATGCATAGCGTCCAAGATCGCCGGATCTGTGCGAATGTCATGTTCGCCGATGGTCAGCTCGGTCACGTCGACACCCGCCGCCTTCATCGCGCGGGCCTTGTAAAAGACACCCCAGCCATCGTCCCCTCCGTCCAGAATGCCCTGAATGCGCGTCGAGAGTTCCATCACAGCCTCGCAGTGTTCACATTTGTTCCACCCCAGAAGCTCACGGGCCAATGGGTTTGTCAAACCCGGATATCAGCGTGGAACGCAGTCCCGAGAGAAAACAAGGCCTTTCGGGCAGAAATGTCACCTCACCCCTTTCCAAATGCCCCAACCCATGAGATAGGGACGTGCCAAACGAAAACTCCCAAGGAGAACGCTCATGGAGATTCGCGAGGCCCTTACCTTTGATGATGTTCTGCTGGTCCCGGCAGCCAGCAACGTGCTGCCCTCGACCGCGGATACGTCGACCCATGTGACCCAATCGATCGCACTGAATATCCCGCTCTTGAGCTCGGCGATGGACACCGTGACCGAGGCCCGCATGGCCATTGCGATGGCGCAGGCTGGCGGCATGGGCGTGATCCACAAGAACCTGGACGCAGAAGAGCAAGCCCAGCAAGTACGTCGCGTGAAGCGCTTTGAGAGCGGGATTGTCTATAACCCGATTACCCTGACAGCGGATCAGACGTTGGCAGACGCCAAGGCGCTTCAGGAACGCTATCGTGTCACCGGCTTCCCGGTCGTTGGCCCGGAGGGGCGCGTGGTGGGTATCGTGACGAACCGTGACATGCGCTTTGCAAACTCGGATGATACGCCCGTCAGCGTCATGATGACCTCGGATAATCTGGCGATGCTGCAGGAACCCGCCGAGCTGGAAGAGGCGAAAAGCCTGATGAAGGCTCGCCGGATCGAGAAGCTTCTGGTCACGGATGCAAATGGCAAGCTGACCGGGCTTCTGACCCTGAAAGACACCGAACAGGCCGTGTTGAACCCAACCGCCTGTAAGGACGAACTGGGCCGTCTGCGCGTCGCTGCGGCAAGCTCGGTCGGGGATAGCGGATTTGCACGTTCCGAGATGCTGATTGATGCGGGCGTGGACATTGTGGTCGTTGATACGGCGCACGGCCACTCGGCAGGCGTGATCGAGGCGGTAAAGCGCGTGAAGGCGCTGTCCAGCTCGGTTCAGGTGATCGCAGGTAACGTCGCCACCGGTGACGCTACGCGCGCTCTGATCGACGCTGGCGCGGATGCGGTGAAAGTGGGCATTGGCCCCGGTTCGATCTGCACCACGCGGATGGTGGCCGGTGTGGGTGTTCCGCAGCTGACCGCAATTTCTGACTGTGCCGCGGCCGCCGGGGATATCCCGGTGATCGCTGACGGTGGCATCAAGTTCTCGGGCGATTTCGCCAAAGCCATCGCGGCGGGCGCAAGCTGCGCCATGGTTGGCTCGATGATCGCGGGCACCGACGAAAGCCCGGGCGAGGTGATCCTGTATCAGGGGCGTTCGTTCAAAGCCTATCGCGGCATGGGATGCTTGGCGCGATGGCCCGTGGCTCGGCCGATCGTTACTTCCAGAAGGATGCCGCGTCGGACAAGCTGGTGCCGGAAGGCATCGAAGGTCAGGTGCCTTATAAAGGCCCGGCAGGCACTGTGATCCACCAGCTGGTGGGCGGTTTGCGGGCGGCCATGGGCTATACTGGCTGTGCGACCGTGGACGAGATGCGCAAGAACTGCCAGTTCGTGAAAATCACCGGCGCGGGACTGAAGGAAAGCCATGTGCATGACGTTCAGATCACCCGCGAAAGCCCGAACTATCGGATCGGCTAAGCTGGTGACGTTGGGGTTCCGCCTATGACACCCGGCGCGCGCGTCGCCGCTGCCATCGAGGTGCTGGATAGCTATCTGTCCGGCACGCCCGTCGAGCAAGCTTTGACCGGCTGGGCGCGCAGCCACCGCTTTGCAGGCTCGAAGGACCGGGCCGCCATCCGCGATCACGTGTTTGACGCGGTGCGCCGTTTGGCGTCCTCGCAGGCGCTTGGCGGCGGATCGGATGGGCGCGCGGTGATGATCGGGCTTCTGCGAGGGCAAGGTGCGGATCTGGCCGGGTTGTTCAACGGTGAAGGCCACGCGCCCGCTGTGTTGAGTGACGCTGAAGCGGCTGTCTCGGCAGAGATGACCCGCGCGCAGGCTTTGGACTGCCCGGACTGGCTGCTGCCCGAGTTTGATCGCAGCCTAGGCGCAGATGCCGACGACGTGCTGAAAAGTTTACGCAGCCGGGGCTCCTGTGTTCGTTCGGGGCCAATCTGGCGAAATGCGACCGGGACAGGGCAGCGGCGATCCTTGCGGAAGAAGGGGATTGAAACCCAGCCGTCCGCATTGGCCCTTACGGCGCTGGAGATCGTCAAAAACCCTCGTAAAATCAAAAGCTCACGCACCTTTCTTGAAGGCTATGTCGAGCTTCAGGATGCCGCATCACAAGCGGTGATCGAAGCTTTGAATATCCAGCCCGGAATGCGCGTGTTGGACTATTGCGCAGGGGGCGGCGGCAAGGCACTTGCCCTTGCCGCGCTCGGGGCGGATGTCACCGCACATGACCTGTCATGGGAGCGGATGAAAGATATCCCCGCACGTGCAGAACGAGCCGGCGTCTCGATCAAACGTGCCCGTCACAGCGACTTGAAAGTGCTGGAGCGCTTCGATCTGGTGCTGGCAGACGCCCCGTGTTCAGGCAGTGGGTCGTGGCGACGTGCGCCGCATGGGAAGTGGCTTTTGACGCCTGAAAAGTTGACCAACATCCAGTCTGCGCAGCGGGATATTCTGCGCGCGATGCCGTCCTATCTGACGCCGGATGGACAGATGGCCTATGCAACTTGCTCGGTCCTGAATAGCGAAAATCAGGATCAGCTACAGGCGTTTCTAAATGATTGTGATACCTTCCAAATCACGGCTGAGCGCCAATTTACTCCGCTGGACGGGGGCGACGGATTTTATGTGTCACAACTTAAGCACAATTCTGGCGAATAAATAACAATCATAGGTAGCATACCTTCCTTCATTAATCGGACATTAACCCTCTTCTTTCAGAAAAGAGGACAATTCTGAGAAGGAACCATCGTGCACTCATTAGCATTTACGTCGCATCCGTTTGCTCTTGTTGCGTTGCGACTTGCCCCCAAAACCTTGCTGTTGATGGTGATCGGTGCCGTGTTTCTAGGGGCATCTTTGTGGGTTGCGTCTCCTCAGGTCAAGCTTGGTCTGACTTTGACCGGGATGGCCTTCATCAGCTTGGCTGCGGTTATCAGAGGACTCGCCCTATCGCAGAAATTACGCCGGCAACGTTTGGCGTCTGCTTTGTCAGGCCTGTTCGAAAACGACAAAACTGCGGCTTTCCTGACAGATGATGATGGCGCAGTGATCTATCGCAACGCAGCAGCGCGGGAATTGGTCGCGGGTGAATCCGACACCGCTTTGTCGATGCAGCTTGCGGATTTCTATGCCGCTCCGGCCTCGGTGCTCTATGGGTTGCAGGGCCGCGCGCAAGCGCTGGGTAAAGCAACGGAAGAGGTCAACACGGCGCGCGGGCGAATTCGCATCGAGATCCACCTTGTTGAAGAAAATGGGTTCCTTTGGCGGTTGGAGCAGTACTCTTCACGGGATGCAAGAGCGCGTGCCGGCGAGCACATCGGTCTTCCGATGATGACCGCCTCGAAAACTGGAACCATCACGTTCATGAACGATGCTGCACGAAACCTGTTGGGGGGGCGTGAAACCACACTGGATCGAATTTTCACCGAGTTTCCCATTCAGCCCGGCACGATCATGCAGGTGTCTGGTCGCGACGGGCCGGTTCCGGCCTTGGTGTGCGAGCTTCCCACGACTGCAGGACGGCGCGAGATCTACCTGCTGCCGCCAAGTTCGGCACCCGAACTGTCGCCCGATGAATGGGCCTTTATCGACGGGCTGCCCGTTCCACTGTTGAAGCTCGATATCGGTGGCCGCATCACCATGGCCAATCGCCGTGCTCGCGATTTGCTGGGGGATAAGGATGCGATCGGGTCCCTGATGGCGGACCAGGTGGAAGGGCTGGGGCGTCCGGTCTCTGAATGGCTGCGCGAGGCCCATGCTGGACGGCATCTTGGCCGCTCTGAAATTGTCCGTGCAACGCGCACAGATGAGGATGTGTTCATCCAGATTTCATTGGCGCAGATCAGCGAAGAAAACAGCACGGCCCTTGTGGCTGTGCTGCAGGATGCGACCGAGCTGAAATCGCTGGAAGCCCAGTTCGTCCAAAGCCAAAAGATGGAGGCGATCGGTCAGCTTGCGGGCGGTGTTGCGCATGATTTTAACAACTTGTTGACTGCGATTTCCGGGCATTGTGATCTTTTGATGATGGGGGGGCGGGACGAGCAGGACCCGGCCTATTCTGACCTGTCTCAGATCATTCAGAACGCCAATCGTGCCGCAGCTCTTGTCCGGCAGCTTCTGGCGTTTTCGCGCAAGCAGACCTTGCGACCTGAGAAGCTTCTGTTAACCGAGTCGCTAGCGGATCTGACGCACCTTCTGAACCGTCTGGTGGGCGAAAAGATTTCGCTCCAACTGGATCATGATGCGGAGCTAATGCCCATTCGTGCAGACCGGAGGCAGCTAGATCAGGTGATCATGAACCTCGTGGTAAACGCCCGCGATGCGATGCAGGACGGGGGGACGATCCGCGTCGAAACCCGCAATGTCTTTTTGGAAACCGCCTTGCAGCGCGATCGTGCAAGTGTTCCCGCGGGGGATTACGTGGCGATCCGCGTGATTGATCAGGGAAGCGGTATTCCTGCCGACAAGATTGGCAAGATTTTCGAGCCGTTTTTCACCACCAAAAAGGCTGGCAAGGGAACCGGGCTTGGGTTGTCCATGGCGTATGGCATCGTGAAGCAGATGGGCGGATATATCTTCGTCGACTCGCTTCCGGGTCAGGGCGCGACCTTCACGCTGTATTTCCCGGTCTGTCGGGAAATTGACTTTCCGGAAGATGCCGTTGAGGCGGATGCGGAAGATCAAGCCCTGAAACTCGACATGCCTGACAGTACTTTGGAACCGTCCCTTGAGACGTCTCTGGTGGCCCACACGTCCGAGCCTGCAGACGCCGAAACCGGTGGTGTAGTCTTGTTGGTGGAAGATGAAGCCCCAGTCCGTGCCTTCGCATCTCGTGCACTTCGCATGCGCGGATTTACCGTTCTGGAAGCGGATTGCGCCGAACAAGCGTTGCAGGTTCTCGAAGATACCGCGCTGCGGGTCGATGTGTTTGTCACGGATGTGATCATGCCCGGAATGGATGGCCCGACATGGGTGGGGATGGCGCTCGAGGACCGTCCAGAGGTGAAAGTGGTCTTCATGTCAGGATATGCCGAGGATTCGGTATCGGACCACCAAGCACGTATCCCGAACTCAGTTTTCCTTCCCAAGCCATTCTCGCTGACGGATCTTACTGCGACAGTAAACAATCAGATCCACTAGGGTCTGGTTCGGAATTCTCATTGAACTCAACAAGTCCTATCGTAACACGCTGTATTTATGGCATTTAGATTGCTCTTGCCGTATGGGGTAGAAATTTTACCGGCGTTAAGAACTTGGTCACTCTTTGGTTCTACCTTGAAGATTAGTAAAACTTTACTTGAATTGTTCTGTTTTTGTACTCATACAGAAAAAAGAGAACAAGATAGGAACAATCCTGTGATTGCCGCATGCAGGCGGGTGTGGAATAAGTGAGGGCAAGAGATGGCAACAGCGGATATTTTTCAGATGAAGAAAGACAGCGACAAGCAAAAGGCGCTCGACAGCGCGCTGGCCCAGATCGAACGTCAGTTCGGCAAGGGCTCGATCATGAAACTTGGCGCGGACAATCCGGTGACCGAGATTGAATCTACCTCTACCGGGTCGTTGGGGCTGGACATTGCCCTTGGAATTGGCGGTCTGCCCAAAGGCCGGATTGTCGAAATCTATGGCCCGGAAAGCTCGGGCAAAACCACTTTGACGCTGCATTGCGTTGCGGAAGAGCAGAAAAAGGGCGGCGTTTGCGCTTTCGTTGACGCGGAACATGCGCTGGACCCGCTTTATGCAAGGAAGCTGGGTGTAGACTTGGACGAGCTTCTGATTTCGCAGCCGGATACCGGTGAACAGGCGCTTGAAATCGTGGACACGCTGGTGCGCTCGGGCGCGGTGAATATGATCGTGATCGACTCGGTTGCGGCATTGACGCCAAAATCCGAACTGGAAGGCGATATGGGCGACAGCAATGTGGGCGTTCAGGCTCGTTTGATGAGCCAGGCCATGCGCAAACTGACTTCGTCGATCGCGCGCTCGAATTGTATGGTGATCTTCATCAACCAGATCCGGATGAAAATCGGCGTGATGTTTGGCAGCCCGGAAACCACCACCGGCGGCAATGCGCTGAAATTCTACAGTTCGGTCCGTCTGGATATCCGCCGCATCGGCGCGATCAAAGACCGTGACGAAGTGGTCGGCAACGCCACCCGCGTGAAGGTCGTGAAGAACAAAGTGGCGCCGCCGTTCAAGCAGGTTGAGTTCGACATCATGTATGGCGAAGGAATCTCGAAAATGGGCGAGCTTCTGGACCTAGGCGTGAAGGCCGGCGTGGTCGAGAAATCGGGCGCCTGGTTCAGCTATGGTGACGAACGCATCGGGCAGGGGCGTGAAAACGCCAAGAATTATCTGCGCGAACACAAGCGCACAGCGCTAGAGATCGAAGACAAGATCCGCGCCGCACATGGTCTGGATTTTGAAATGCCAGAGTTCGAGAAGGACGAGGATGATGACGGGCTTCTTGAAGCGTAAAATCACCCGATAATTTGATCAAAGGACTGGCCTCGGCCGGTCCTTTTTTCTTTGAGTCTGCCAGAGGCGTTAGACGCTGTGGACAGCACGCGCGCGCAAGGGTAAACGAAACCGACAGCGCTTAAGAGACGAGACAAAATGGCCAGCCTCAACGATATCCGTTCGACTTTTCTGAACTATTTTGAACGCGAAGGGCACACGATCGTGGATAGCTCTCCGCTGGTGCCGCGTAATGACCCGACGCTGATGTTCGTGAACTCGGGCATGGTGCAATTCAAGAACCTCTTCACCGGGGTCGAAAAACGCGATTATGTACGTGCGACGACCGCGCAGAAATGTGTGCGGGCTGGCGGCAAGCACAACGATCTGGACAATGTGGGCTACACGGCGCGTCACCACACGTTCTTCGAGATGCTGGGGAATTTCAGCTTCGGCGACTACTTCAAGTCTGAAGCCATTCCATTCGCTTGGAACCTGATCACCAAAGAGTTCGGCATCCCGAAAGAAAGGCTCTACGTCACCGTGTATCACACGGATGACGAGGCGTTTGATATCTGGAAAAAGCTTGGCGTGCCCGAAGAGCGGATCATCCGTATCGCGACCTCGGATAACTTCTGGCAGATGGGTCCGACCGGTCCGTGCGGTCCCTGCACCGAGATTTTCTATGACCACGGCGAGCACATCTGGGGTGGCCCTCCCGGCAGCCCGGAAGAAGATGGTGACCGTTTCATCGAGATTTGGAACATCGTGTTCATGCAGAACGAGCAGTTCGAAGACGGCTCGATGATTGATCTGGACATGCAGTCGATCGACACCGGCATGGGGCTGGAGCGCATCGGCGCATTGCTTCAGGGCAGCCATGACAACTATGACACCGATCTGTTCAAATCGCTGATCGAGCGTCCGCCCATGCGACCGGTGTTGATCCCTATGGCGACAAGAACGTGCATCACCGCGTGATCGCGGACCACCTGCGTTCGACCTCGTTCCTGATTGCCGATGGCGTGATGCCGTCGAACGAAGGCCGTGGCTATGTGCTGCGCCGCATCATGCGCCGCGCCATGCGTCATGCGCATCTGTTGGGTGCGAAAGATCCGGTCATGCACCGCCTGGTGCCGGAACTGGTGGCCCAGATGGGGCAGGCCTATCCGGAGCTCAGCCGCGGTCAGATGATGATCGAGGAAACGCTTCTGAACGAAGAAACCCGCTTCAAGAAGACGCTGGATCGCGGTCTGAAGCTGCTGGACGACGAAGTCTCCGGTCTGGCCGAAGGCGCAGACCTGCCCGGTGAAACCGCGTTCAAACTTTATGACACCTACGGTTTCCCGCTGGACCTGACGCAGGATGCGCTGCGTGAAAAGGGTCTGGGCGTGGATCAGCCCGGCTTCGATGCCGCCATGGAAGAGCAAAAAGCGCGCGCCCGTGCGGCTTGGTCCGGTTCGGGCGAGGCGGCGGATGCAACCATCTGGTTTGATCTGGCTGAACAGCATGGCGTGACCGAGTTCCTGGGCTATGACACTGAACATGCCGAGGGTCAGGTTCTGGCGCTGGTGCAGGACGGTGCGACTGTCGACAGCGCAAAGGCTGGTGACGAAGTGCAGATCGTAGTGAATCAGACCCCGTTCTATGCTGAAAGCGGTGGTCAGGTGGGTGACACCGGTCTGATCCGCACTGACAGCGGATCGGCTCATGTGATCGACACCAAGAAGGTGGCGGATGTATTTATCCACGTGGCGAAAGTCGACGAAGGTGAAATCACCAAAGGGCAGGGCGCGGAATTGGCCGTAGATCACCTGCGCCGCACCGCCATTCGCGCCAACCACTCGGCCACGCACCTGCTGCACGAAGCGCTTCGCAACGAGCTGGGTGAGCATGTCGCGCAGCGCGGGTCGCTGAATGCCGACGACCGTTTGCGGTTCGATTTCAGCCACAACAAGGCCGTCACCCCGCAGGAATTGGGCAACATCGCGCGCGAAGTGAACACCTATATCCGCCAGAACACGCCTGTCGAAACCCGGATCATGACCCCGGATGACGCGCGTGACATGGGTGCGCAGGCGCTGTTTGGCGAAAAATATGGCGACGAGGTTCGTGTGGTCTCGATGGGGCATGCAGCAACCGGCAAAGGTGCGAATGGCGAGACCTATTCGCTCGAACTGTGTGGCGGTACACACGTCAAACAGACCGGCGACATTGGCATCTGCGTGATCCTATCGGAAGGCGCGTCCGCCGCGGGTATTCGCCGGATCGAGGCCCTGACGGGTAAGGCCGCTGTCGCACATATCGAAGCCGAAGCGGCCCGTGGGTCCGAGCTTCAGGCATGCTGAAAGCCAAGCCAGAAGACGTCGTGGACCGCGTGAAAAGTCTGATGGATGAACGCAAGGCACTGCAGGCCGAGATTTCGAACCTGAAGCGCGAGCTGGCCAAAGCGGCTGGTTCAGGTGCGGAAGCGAAAGAGATCAACGGTGTGAAATTCCTTGCTATGTCGATTTCCGGCGTGGGGGGCAAAGACCTGCAAGCGCTTGTGAATGAACAGAAAGACGCGCTGGGGTCCGGCGCGGTTCTTATCATCTCGGACAATGACGGCAAGGTGGCTGTGGCCGCTGGTGTCACCTCTGATCTGACCGATAAGCTGTCGGCTGTCGATCTGGTAAAGGCCGCTGTGCCTGAGCTGGGCGGCAAGGGTGGCGGTGGCCGTCCCGAGCTGGCACAGGGTGGTGGTGCGGACGCATCGAAATCCGCGGAAGCCATCGCTGCCGCCGAGGCTGCAATCGCGGGCTAAACTGCCCTTTCCAAACACAAAAAGGCCGCGTATCGTTTGCCCGATACGCGGCTTTTTTCTTTAAGGAGACCCCTCATGCCCGCCCTTTGGATTGCTCATGTTACTGTCACGGATGAAGAGGCATATGGAAAATATGCCAAGCTGGCCGGGCCCGCTGTCGCAAAACATGGCGGAAAGTTCATCGCCCGCGGTGGGGCGTTATGTACAGCTTGAAGGCAAAGATCGTCCGCGCAATGTGGTGGCGAAGTTCGACAGCGTGGAGGCGGCCGAGGCCTGCTATCATTCGCCAGAATACCAAGAGGCGTTGAGCCATGCGCGCAATGCATCTGAGCGCGAATTGCTGATCGTCGAGACAGATGAGTAAGACTTGCTAACGCATTGACAAAAAAGAAAAGGGGCCTTTCGGCCCCTTCCTTTTTATTGTGCAGCTTTCGCCATCCGCTTGCGTTCATGCGGATCCAGATAGCGTTTGCGTAGGCGGATCGCATTTGGAGTGACCTCGACCAGTTCATCATCGTTGATATAGGCGATGGCCTCTTCCAGAGACAGTGTGACGGGTGTGGTCAGGCGAACCGCTTCGTCCGTGCCCGAGGCGCGAACGTTGGTCAGCTTCTTGCCTTTCAGCGGGTTCACTTCCAGATCGTTTTCGCGCGAGTGCTCGCCGATGATCATGCCTTGATAAACATCCGCTTGTGCGCCGATGAACATCTTGCCGCGATCTTCTAGGTTCCACAGGGCGAAGGCGACCGACTGGCCGTTCTCCATCGAGATCAGAACGCCTGCACGGCGACCCGGGATCGACCTTTGTGGGGCGCCCAGCCGTGGAACACGCGGTTCAGAACGCCGGTACCGCGCGTATCGGTCAGGAACTCGCCGTGATAGCCGATCAGGCCGCGCGACGGCACGTGGCCGATGATGCGGGGTTTTGCCAGCGCCTGCGGGGCGCATCTCGACCAGCTCGCCTTTGCGGGCTCCGGTCAGTTTCTCGATCACGGCGCCCGAGTAATCGTCATCCACGTCGATGGTGACTTCTTCGATCGGCTCGACACGCTGGCCGTTTTCTTCACGCATGATCACCTGCGGGCGCGAGATCGACAGTTCGAACCCTTCGCGGCGCATGTTTTCGATCAGAACACCCATCTGAAGTTCACCGCGGCCCGAAACCTCGAAGCTTCGCCGCCGGGGGTGTCAGCGATCTTGATGGCGACGTTCGATTCTGCCTCTTTCATCAGGCGATCACGGATAACGCGCGACTGAACTTTCTTGCCGTCACGACCTGCCAGAGGCTGTCGTTGATGCCGAATGTCACGGTGATGGTGGGCGGGTCGATGGGTTGTGCGTCAAGTGGCTCGTCCACGGCCAGTGCACAAATCGTGTCGGCCACGGTGGCTTTTGACATGCCCGCGATCGAGACGATGTCGCCGGCCTGCGCTTCTTCGATGTCGGCCTCTTCCAGACCGCGGAAGGCGCGGATCTTGGTGACGCGGAACTGTTCGATCTTTTGGCCGATACGGCTGAGGGCCTGAACGGTTGCGCCCACTTTCAGCGTGCCGCTTTCAACGCGACCAGTCAGGATGCGGCCCACGAACGGGTCGGAACCCAGCGTAGTGGCCAGCATGCGGAAATCTTCGCTCTGATGTGCGATCTGTTTGGGGGCAGGGACGTGGTTGACGATCAGGTCAAACAGCGCGTGCAGGTCCTTGCGCGGTCCATCCAGCTCGTGATCAGCCCAGCCCGAACGGCCCGAAGCATACATATGCGGGAAGTCCAGCTGATCTTCGTTGGCTTCAAGGTTGGCAAACAGGTCAAAGCATTCGTCCAGCGCGCGGTCGGGCTCGGCGTCGGGCTTGTCTACTTTGTTCAGAACGACGATCGGGCGCAGGCCCCAGCGCCAGCGCTTTCGAGGTCACAAATTTGGTCTGCGGCATCGGGCCTTCAGCGGCGTCGACCAGCAGAACAACACCGTCCACCATCGACAGGATGCGCTCAACCTCGCCGCCGAAATCGGCGTGGCCGGGGGTGTCAACGATGTTGATGCGGGTGTTTTTCCATTCGACCGAAGTGGGCTTCGCGAAAATCGTGATGCCACGCTCGCGTTCGATCGCGTCATTGTCCATGGCGCGCTCGGCCACGGCCTGGTTTTCCCGGAACGCACCGGATTGTTTCAGAAGCTCGTCAACAAGAGTCGTTTTGCCGTGGTCAACGTGTGCGATGATCGCAATATTGCGCAGGTCCATAAGGGCCACCTTCGAAAGAAAAGGGATAAGTTAGGGCGCGCATAGCCCGGTTGTGGCGTGATTGCCAGAAGAAATGCGCGCGGGTGCAGGTATTTCGCCTGTTCAGTGCTGGGCGGACTGCGAAAACAGGTGAATGACTAGGATCCCGCCAAGGATCATCGACAGGCCGAGAAGAGCGGGCAGGTCCAGTTTCTGACCAAAAAGCGCATAGCCAATGCCCGCGATCAGTACGATCCCAAGCCCCGACCAAATCGCATAAGCCACACCAACGGCCATGTATTTCAACGCCCAACCCAGCAGAAAGAAGCTGATCCCATAGGCAACAACCACGGTCAGCGAAGGACCGAGCCGTGTGAATTGCTGGCTGGCCTGTAGCGCAGTGGTCCCGATGGTTTCGGCGATGACGGCAAGGATGAGGATCAGGTAGGGCATAGCTTACTTTCGATGTCAGGGCCGTTCTAAGTCGCCCTAAATCGCATGTCTGGCCTTAAAGCGACAGTTCTGTGGTTTCCTTCAACTCTTCCATCACGAAACTGGCGGACACATCACTCAGGTCTACTTTCTCGATCAGGCGCTGATAGAGCGCGTCATAGTCCTGCACGTCGTTCACCCGCGCGTGGATCAGGTAATCCAGATCACCGGTCATGCGATAGGCGCCGAGGATTTCCGGCATTAGTTTGACCGCGCGCGCGAATTTTCCAAGCCAATCTGGGTCGTGGTTCGAGGTGCGGACCTGAATGAAGACGGACAGGCCAAGTCCCAGTTTCTGCGGATCCAGAAGGGCGACGCGTTTGCGAATGATGCCGCTTTCCTGAAGGATGCGTACGCGTCGCCAGCAGGCATTGCGCGACAGGCCCACCTTTGCGCCGAGATCCTCGAGACTTTGGTCGGCGTCCTGTTGCAGAGCGCTCAGGATTTTGCGGTCGATTGTGTCAATGTTATGCATAAGACAAATATACAGGGAAAATCTCCCACAATCAATCGAATGTGCCCTGAGATTGGGAACTCTGCACGGGCCCAAGGCCTATCATGGTGTCACGCAACAGGAGATAGACCATGATCAACCGCATTTTCATCGAGCACCCGCAGTCAGTCGACGAAACCTATTTCCAGCATGCTCGATTTGCTGCCACGTTCAGCTTTTGGCTCTTTCTGGCGGCGGGCGCTGCCCTTATACATGCGATCATTCCGGCCGCGTTTGAAAAAAACCGGTAGCCGCATCATCGCGCGACTTTACGCAAAGACTCATAATCGGGGCCAATAACCCCTTGGGGTGGAACTGGAAAGCAAGGGGGCAGCATGTGCCGTTGGGCAGCCTATCTGGGCGCACCTATTTTTATGGAAGAGGTCGTGGTCCAGCCCGGCCATTCGTTGATCCACCAAAGTCAAGAAGCGGAAGAAGCCAAGACAGCCATCAATGCCGATGGTTTCGGGGTGGCGTGGTATAACCACCGCGCCGAGCCTGGCTCTATCGCGATGTGTTGCCCGCGTGGTCTGATCCGAACCTGCGGGCCATCGCGCATCAGGTGAAATCGCACCTGTTTCTGGCCCATGTGCGCGCCTCAACGGGATCGGCCACCAGCCGCAACAACTGCCATCCATTTGCCTACAAACAATGGAGCTTCATGCATAACGGCCAGATTGGTGGGTTCGAAGGGTTTCGCAAGCAGGCGGATATGCTGATCCCCGATGCTCTTTATCATAAACGTCAGGGGGCCACGGACAGCGAAGTTCTGTTTCTTCTGGTGATGGATGCGATTGCGCGCGGAGAAACCGTGCCGCATGCGTTAGAGAACGCAACGCGCGCGCTTATGGACCTGTCGCACCGATTTGGCACCACACCGCATCTGCGCCTGTCCGCAGCGCTGTCAGACGGCACATCCCTGTGGGCTGCGCGTTGTGCGTCGGATCAACATGCGCCGTCTGTCTATTATCGGTGGTCCGAGAGCCGGCAAGGCTGGGCTGTCGTGTCCGAGCCGTTGGATCAGGATGAAGGAGACTGGATCAGCCTGCCTTCCGGTCACATCGCGCGCTTTGACGGGCGCGATGTGACAGTGGAGCCGTTTCAGCCCTAGTCATTTTGCGACCAGTCCGGCTTGCGCTTTTCGATGAAGGCCTGAATGCCCTCGGCGGTGTCGCGCAGCATCATGTTCTCGGCCATCACGCCGCCGGTGAAAGCATAGGCCTCTTCCAGGTCCATCAGGGCTTGATCATAGAAAGCGGATTTTCCGATCTTCACGGCGGCCCCGAGTTTCGAGGCCACCGTTGCGGCCAGTTCGTCCGTCGCAGCGCGAAGCTGCTCATGCGGTACGACGCGGTTGACCAATCCGACCTCGCGGGCGCGGGCGGCGTCGATGAACTCGCCCGTGGTCAGCATTTCGAACGCCACTTTGCGCGGCACGTTGCGGGACAGGGCCACCATCGGGGTCGAGCAGAAGAGGCCAATATTCACACCGTTTACGCCAAAACGCGTACCCTCAGCAGCGACGGCCATGTCGCAGGTGGCAGCCAGCTGGCAGCCAGCGGCGGTGGCGATGCCGTGGATTTCGGCGATGACAGGTTGGGGCAGGCGCGGGATCAGGGTCATCACCTCGGCGCAGCGGGTGAACAGGTCGTTGAAATAGGCGTGCCCGCCATCCTCGGCAGCACGTCCGGCAGTCATTTCCTTCAGATCATGGCCTGCGCAGAACACCTTGCCCGCGCCCGCGATCACAATCGCCCGGATCGAACTATCTTCGGCCAGCGCCTCCAGTTCGGATTTCAACGCGGCCAGCATCGCGTCCGACAACGCATTCAGCGCGCCGGGGTTGTTCAGCGTCAATCTCGCAACTGACGCTGCGTCCTCGCGGATCAGAATTGGGTCTGCCATCTTGTTCTCCCTCAAAGTCGGGCCCCACGATAGGCGTGAAGTGACTTGGGGGAAACAATGCAATTGAAAATGACGCAACGTGAATTGCAGGCCTTCCTGCAGGCCGAGTTCCCACAGGTTGCAGATGATTTCGAAGTGGCCGAGGTCGCGCCCATGCGTGCCATTATTCGAAAGCGCATCAGCAACAAGCATCTGCGTCCCGGGGGCACTGTATCCGGTCCCAGCATGTTCGCCTTGGCGGATGTGGCGATCTACCTGGCTGTGCTGGCTATGATTGGCCCCGAAGGCGCTGGCTGTGACCACCAATTGCTCGATTGATTTCATGCGCAAACCGGCCTCCGGTGCGGATCTTTTGGCACATGCGACCATCCACAAGCTGGGCAAGGTGCTGGCCGTGGGTGACGTGCTGATCTATTCCGAGGGCAGCGACCGCCCTGTGGCCCGCGCCAGTTTGACCTACTCGATCCCGCCGGAACGGGGTTGACCCGGGCAGGGGAAAGGCGCACGACATTAGAAAATTGCTATATGTTGCGCGAGGATTATATCGCCCATGTCTGACACGACCCAAGCCCCCGATCCGAACACCGATGAGTTCAGCCGCCTCGCCCATTTCCCGGTCACCTTCTTTGCCATCGTGATGGGATTGATGGGCCTGACTTTGGCCCTGCATGCAGGCGCCCCGCGATGCCGATGCTCGAGCCCGCGTCGTCTCTGATGCTTTTGATTGGTGCTGCGGTGATGATCGTGATTGTCATGATTTATATCGCCAAAGCGTTGCGTCACCCCGCCTCCGTGGCCGAGGAATGGCACCATCCGGTCAAGTTGGCGTTCTTTCCGACGATCTCGATCTCGCTTCTGCTGTTGGCCACGGCTGTGTTCCCCTATAACGCCGTGTTGGCAGAGTATGTGTGGCTGTTGGGTGTTGCAGGGCAGGGCGTGCTGACCATCGCCGTGATTTCGGGCTGGATCAGCCATCGGTCCTTTCAGGTGGGCCATCTGACGCCCGCGTGGTTCATTCCAGCGGTGGGCAACGTGATTGTACCCGTGCTGGGCGCCCGTATGGGGTACATCGAGACGTCGTGGCTGTTCTTCTCTGGCGGCATGATCTTCTGGATCGTCCTTCTGACGCTGGTGATGAACCGCCTGATCTTTCACGATCCCATCGTGGCACGCCTGTTTCCCGCGATGGTGATATTGATCGCCCCGCCTTCGGTTGCGTTTTTGGCTTATGTCAGCATGACCGGAGACATCGACGGTGTGGCGCGTCTGTTGATCTATTCGGGCTATATTTTTGCAGCGCTCGTCGTTGCGCAGGTGCCCCGTCTCGCCAAGCTGCCCTTCGCGCTCAGCTGGTGGGCGCTGAGTTTTCCCATTGCTGCCCTGTCGATCGCATCCTTCCGCTTTGCCCAGCTGGATGGTTCGCGCACGCATCACAATATCGGATTTATCCTGCTAATTGTGTTGGTTCTGGTGGTTGCTGGACTGATTTGGCGCACCGGAAAAGCAATTTTGCGCGGCGAGATCTGCGTTCCGGAATAAAAAATGGCCGGGGGAGTACCCCGGCCCAGGAAAAGGTTTCGGTTCAGCGTCACTCGCGCCAGAAGGACTTTTCCGCCTCAAGCTGCGCTTCGGTCTTGGTGATGCCGATATCTTTGTACAGGTGATCCGGTAGATCCCCCAACGCACGTCGCGTATTGCGGTTCATGCGCCATTTGGTGACGGTCACGGCGACGACAAGCGCGACTTCTGCCAAGGCGGGCAGCGGGCTGTTTGTGTCAAGAAAGGCGAGCCGGTCATGCCGGTACGTTTTTCCGTGTTCCATCTTTAACTCCAGGTATTGTATTGATACAATTTGGCGTGTATGCCATGTTGTACTGATACAAAGCGAATCTAAGCCACACAATTGGAATATTGTTATGGGTACAATTTTCTCGGAACAGCTCATGAGCGGCCAAGGCCCCAAATATCGCCGCTTGGTGGATGGCCTGGTGGCCGCCATCACGTCCGGCGATCTGCCCGAGGGCGAAAAGCTGCCGCCTGTGCGCGAGCTGGCGTGGGATTTGAAGATCACGCCGGGGACGGTGGCGCGGGCCTATTCGATCCTGGGTGAAGAAGGCTGGGTGTTGGCTGAGGTTGGGCGCGGTACCTTTGTGCGCCCCCTAAACACGCGGCCAACGGCAAAACCAGTGCCAAGCGACGGCTATATGAAGCATCAGGCGCATGCGCTGCACAGTGAGCCTGAAACCGATTTCCTGTTCGCGCCGCGTCTGCCGGATGTTGGACAGGTCGACATCATTCGCGATGCCATCCGGGCCGCGGCTGACCTGCCGGACACGTTGCTATTACGCTACCCCTTCCACGGATCTCAGAGCTATTTGCGGGAAGCGCTTCTGGCGCATATTCCAGAACAAGAAAGAAACGGGCTCAGTGCTGACGAAATCGTAGTCACCAATGGGGGGCAGAACGCAATCATGCTGTCGATGCAGACCCTGTTGGCAGAAGGGCCGCGCGTCGTGATGGTGGAAGAGCATTCCTATCCCGGACTACGCCGCGCGGTCGAACTGCTGGGCGCAAAAGTCGTCGCCGTGCCGATGGATGACGAAGGCGTTGATCCGCAGGCCTTGGAACATGTGGCGCGTAGCAGCGGCGCCAGTGTGTTTTTCACAATGCCCGAAGCCCACAACCCGACCTGTCGTGTCACAAGCGAAGCGCGCCGGCACGAGGTTGTGCGGATTGCACGCAAGCTTGGGTTTCACATTGTACAGGACGATTGCTATCGCCTTGGTCCGGCACTTGCGCCAAGTTATCGGGCGCTGCTGCCAGAGCAATCCTGGTTCATCTCTTCATTTTCCAAGACCATCTCTCCGGCGCTTCGGGCGGGGTATGTGGTGACGCCTGCGAACTGGTCAGGCAAGCTGCGACGCGTTGTGGACGTAAACTATTTCGGCATCTCTTCTCCGGTGGCCGAGATCCTCTATCAGGTGCTCGCGCATCCTCGGCTTCCTAAGGCGATGGAGGATATGCGTCAGCGTAACCGAGAATATATCGAGATCGCGGTGAACATGTTGGGGCGGTTTGACCTTGGCTGGAGCCACGACGTGCCCTTTTTCTGGCTCAAGTTGCCTTTGGGGTGGCGGGTTTCGAATTTCTGTCAGGTCGCGGAAACCAAGGGTATTCGTGTGCGTCCCCGGGGATGATTTCGCGTTGCGGGGTGGGCCGTCTCCGCAGGCAGTACGAATTTCGGTAAATGGGCAAATGCCACTTGAACGGTTTAGAAGTGTTCTGGCAGAACTGATCGCGCTTTTGGACAATCCGACCGATACGTTAAGCGTCTAAGGGGTGATTTATATGGGGTAAAATAATACCGTATTTGTAAGGTATTGTTTTAAAACGATTATCGCATGAAGACTGCGCTTGACCCTGCCTGCAAAATCACTAAAACCACCCCATCCGAAACCCAATCAGCTGAATCAATGAAAACCTTCTCTGCAACGCCTGCAGATATCGACAAAAAGTGGATCATCATCGACGCCGAAGGCGTTGTTCTTGGTCGCCTTGCATCGATTATCGCTATGCGTCTTCGTGGCAAACACAAAGCCTCGTTCACGCCGCACATGGACATGGGTGACAACGTCATCGTGATCAATGCGGACAAAGTACAAATGACCGGCAAGAAGCGCACCGACAAAGTGCACTACTGGCACACCGGTTACCCGGGCGGCATCAAGTCGCGCACTGCTGGCCAGATCCTCGAGGGTGCCCACCCCGAGCGTCTGCTGACCAAAGCTGTGCAGCGTATGCTGCCGGGCGGCAAACTGAGCCGTCAGCAGATGACCAACCTGCGCATCTACGCCGGCGCCGAGCACCCCCACGAGGCCCAGAGCCCCGAAGTGCTGGACGTCAAGTCGATGAACCCCAAAAACACACGTGAGGGCTGATCATGACTGAAGAGATCAAATCGCTGGACGAGCTGAACACCGTCGCAGAAGGCACCGAAGCTGTTGTTGAGGTTGCTGCCCCCCGTGAGCCCGTCCGTGACGAGCTGGGTCGCTCCTATGCCACCGGCAAGCGTAAAGACGCTGTTGCCCGCGTGTGGATCAAGCCGGGTTCCGGCAAGGTCACCGTGAACGGCAAGGAAATGGACAAGTACTTCGCACGCCCTGTGCTGCAGCTGATCGTACGTCAGCCCGCACAGGTTGCTGGTGTTGAAGGCGAATTCGACGTGGTTGCCACCGTTAAAGGCGGCGGTCTGTCGGGCCAAGCTGGTGCTGTTAAGCACGGGATTTCGAAAGCTCTGCAGCTTTACGAACCCTCGCTGCGTGGCGCACTGAAAGCTGCTGGCTTCCTGACCCGTGACTCGCGTGTTGTTGAACGTAAGAAGTTCGGCCGCCGCAAAGCACGTCGTTCGTTCCAGTTCTCGAAGCGTTAATCGCCGAGATACAGAATTTGGGAAGGGCTGCCGGTTCGGCGGCCCTTTTCTTTTGTGCCGGTCTGATTTGCCGCTGTTTCATGTTGCGGGGGGCAGGGCGATGGCCTATATCCCGGCCTTAGGCACCCGTAGCTCAGCTGGATAGAGCGCTGCCCTCCGAAGGCAGAGGCCAGAGGTTCGAATCCTCTCGGGTGCGCCATTTTCCTAATGATATCTGTAGCATCTGCCCTTGGGTGGGGCTTAGCTGTCCCGATAGCGTTCCACGAAGTTTCGCAGGATTTTCGCGGGGGCATGCACGTCTGCGGCGTGGACCATTTCGACCAGCGCCTCGGCTTCTTCCGGTGGGAAGTATCCGTGATGTTTGTAGATGCCGATCCGGGTTTCAAACCCATGCGCGTCGGCTTCTGGGTGGAACTGGGTGGCATAGACGTTCTGGCCAAAGCGGATCATCTGGTAAGGGCAGGGGGCGGATGTAACAAGCTGTACGCAACCTTCCGGTAGATCTTGCATCGCTTCTTTGTGGCCCACGAAGGCTTCGAACGCGTCGGGAATGCCGGCGAGCAGCGGGTCTGCGCGCCCATCGTCGGTCAAGCGGCAGGGGCTGGCGCTGACGGGCTCTCCGAACAGCTCTTTTGACACAGCCCCGGGTTTAAGGTGATGGCCTAAGATGCCGATGCCATAGCAGCAGCCCCAGAAACGGAATGTCGCGCGACGTGATTTGCGGCATCAGTGACAGGCACTCGGCCTCGATCTTGGCCTCGACCTTGGATTTCTTCTCGGGCGCGTCGGACACACAGCCCGGTCCGCCACCAACGATCACGCCTGAATAGGTGGACAAGTTCAGATCAGCGGGGACATCCTCTTGATCCAGACGGATACGGTGCACCTGATCCTCGGATAAGCCGCCTTTTGACAGAAACGCCTGAAACTCGTCGTCCGAGGCATCGGTTTCAGGGCGCAGTTGCAGGATCAGGAAAGGTTTCATCGTCGCCTCGTCAATCGTTCAGGGCTTGATGCCAAACAACCTATCGCGCCACAACAAAAAAGCGCCCGCAGGCGCCTTTGCTTCGTTCTTGCCAGTTTTGGGATCAGCGGCCCCAGGTGCGGACCACGCCGCAATCCATGTGCACGAAGTTCGAGCCCGAGTATTTGCCAACGCCACCGCTGTTGCAGGCCACCGCAGCTTTGAAAATCTGGTTCACCGAGCGTGTCTTCAGACGCAGATCGGCTGCCTGACCCTTCATGTGAAGCGAGTTCTTGGCCACCCCACGCGAGCGCGAGCGCAGCATCGCGTTGGTTTTGGGCGAGCGATAGCCCGACAGCATCGTGTATGGTTCACGCACATCCATCAGGCCGTGGGCAGCTGCCATGATGTCGATGGTGCGGGTGTCGATCTTGATCGACGTATCCGTGCGCCAGTCACGCATGAAATGGTTGATCTCTTTCAAGGCGTCGTTGATGTACTTGCCTTCAACCCAATAGATCATGTTGATGGTTTCGCCGGTGCGGCCCGAATACATGGCCAGACGGCGTACATCGCCGCCTCCGCGCAAAAAGCCGGCTGCGTTTGCGTACATAGGAGCCGACGTCACAGCTGTTGCTGCAAAAGCCCCTAGTAGCCCGCGCCGAGTGATGCTCGATTTCAAGCCGTTCGAAGTCCCGTAGGTCATTGTCGTAGCGTGTCCCGTCGCTTGCCTGTTACCATACCCGCCTGACTCTGCGGTCAAATCGGGGCGGTATGTTTGCCTAATCCCCAGACGTGCCTTTTTATGACACAACTCGAATCGTGCGCCAAGTAGAGTTTTCAGTCCCTTAACGGGTTCAAGAAAAATCGGCAGGAATTTGCTGAAAAACGTGAAACAGGGGTTAACCGTGGCGTTGGGGTAGCACTCGTACCGGATAAGGTAAGGTATTCCGGAAACAGTTTAAGTACTTTTCGCAAAACCTGCATTGGTTTTCGGGATTGTGAATAGACAGCCTTAACCAGATGTTGGAATACTGAACATCAGTACGATCTCATTTATTTCGGACATGACATGACGAAAACATTGCCCGCGCGTGCACCCTTTATGACCGTTGCGTTTGCAGCTTTAGGTGCTGCAGTTCTGAGTATTTCTTCTCTTGCTCCCCGCGATGGCGCAGAGCTCTGTTTCCGCGTTTGCCCAGTCGGTGGCCGAGGCCGCTGCGCGCGAGGGCGAGGTCGCAGCATTTTATCGAGCCAATGCTTATCAACCGATCTGGACCGGTACGTCACCCGACGATCTGGCCCGTCGGAAAGCACTTCTTGCTGCACTGTCAAAGGCTGCTGATCACGGCTTCCGGCCGTCGATCTGGAGGATCTGAAGTCCCGCATGGCGAATGTCTCGTCGGTGCGCCAACTTGGGGCGCTCGAGGTCGAGCTGTCTACGCTTTTGGTCGACTACGCACAGGGTGTGAACACTGGCATTCTGACACCGTCCAGGATCGACGAGGGCATTGTGCGCAAGGTCGATCGCAAGGATGGCACAGATATTTTGACCACCTTCGCGGCCGCGTCACCTGCCGGGTTCCTGAAATCCCTGCCACCTAGAAATGCCGAATATGGCCGGCTGATGCGTGAAAAGCTGCGTCTGGAGGACACGATCCAACACGGCGGTTGGGGCAAGACCGTCTCGTCGAAAAAGCTTCAGCCCGGTCAGTCGGGTGACGCCGTCATTGCGCTGCGTAACCGTCTGGTGCGTATGGGGTATCTGAGCCGCTCGGCCAGCCGCACCTATGATGCGTCAATCCAGAAAGCCGTGCAGCAGTTTCAGGCCGATCATGGCCTGACCGATGATGGCGTAGCGGGGGCCGGTACCATCGCCGAGATCAATATCGCGCCCGAAAAACGCCTTGCCTCGGTCCTGGTCGCAATGGAGCGCGAGCGCTGGACCAATTTCGACCGAGGCGCGCGTCACGTCTGGGTAAACCTGACGGATTTCACCGCCAAAATCGTGGATGGGGGAAGCGTGACCTTCCAGACCCGTTCGGTCATTGGCAAGAACGTCTCGGATCAGCGCAGCCCCGAGTTCTCGGACGAGATGGAGCATTTGGTGATCAATCCCACCTGGAATGTGCCACGTTCGATTGCAACAAAAGAATATCTGCCGATGCTGAAGAAGAACCCCAATGCGGTCAGCCATCTGAAGCTGATTGACAGCCGGGGCCGTGTGGTCAAGCGCGAGGGGATGGATTTCACCCAATTTACCGCGCGTAGCTTCCCGTTTGCGATCAAGCAGGCGCCGTCGTCACGCAATGCGCTGGGGCTTGTGAAGTTCATGTTCCCGAACAAACACAACATCTATCTGCACGACACGCCATCCAAAAGCCTGTTTGCCCGCGAGGTACGCGCCTTCAGCCACGGGTGCATCCGTCTGAGCGATCCGTTTGATTTCGCCTATGCGCTTTTGGCCAAGCAAAGCAGCAATCCCAAGGCGACCTTCCACAAGGCGCTGGACACGCGCCGTGAGACCCAGATTGATCTGGAGCAGCACGTGCCGGTACATATCATCTATCGCACCGCCGTGGCGCCTGCGAAAGGACGGGTCAACTACCGTCGCGACATTTATGGGCGTGACGCAAAAGTTTGGGCCGCTTTGCAAAATGCCGGGGTAGCACTTCCGGCCGTGGATGGTTAAATCCTTTAGTGCGGTGTTCGGGCGCAGAAGCCCGGCACCATTAAAGGAGCGTTGAATGACTTTCACCCCTGTCCGAGATTGCCACCGCATTGGGGGCCGAATTCCACGGCGATGGCAGCATCGCCCTGTCAGGCGCAGCCGAGCCTCAGGATGCCCGCGCGGATCAACTGGCGCTGGCGATGGACCCGAAATATGCCGATGGCATTGCTAAGGGACAGGCCCGCGCAGCTTTGCTGTGGGATGGGGCTGACTGGCGGGCACTTGGACTGGACGGCGCAATTTGCATGTCGCGCGGCAAGACAGCGATGCCCGTTCTGACCCGCGCATTGGATCCAGGTCTAGGGATTGCGCCGGGCATCCACCCCAGCGCGGTTGTCGATGCCAGCGCCCAGATTGGCGAAGGCGCCCATATTGGACCGCTGGCTGTGATCGGGGCGGATGTGAAAATTGGGGCGAATGCGCAGGTCGGGGCGCATGCTTCGATTGGCTATGGTACCGTGATCGGAGACGATCTGGTCCTGCATCCGGGCGCGCGCATTGCGCATCTTTGCGTCATCGGGAACCGCTTTATCGGGCAGTCAAACTCGGTTGTGGGTGGAGACGGGTTTTCGTTCGTCACGCTAGACAAGGAAAGCGCGGTTGAAAGCCTGCGCGGCGGTATGGCCGAAGGTGAAACGGCCGGATCCGTGGAAGGCAGCGCGCACTGGGCACGGGTCCATTCTCTGGGCGGTGTCGAGATCGGGGACGACGTGGAACTGGGGGCAAGCTCGACCATTGACCGGGGCACAATCCGCGCCACACGGATTGGGCGCGGCACCAAGATCGACTGTCAGGTACAGGTGGGTCACAATGCCGAAGTGGGCGAAGACGTGATGATGTGCGGCAATGTGGGCGTGTCGGGATCAGCAAAGATCGGCAACCGCGTCGTTCTAGGCGGCAAGGTTGGTGTCAGCGACAACATCTTCATCGGGGATGACGTAATCGCAGGTGGTGGCACCAACATTTATACCAACGTACCTGCCGGACGTGCCGTTCTGGGCAGCCCTGCCGTGAAGATCGAAACGGAAATGGCCATCCGGCGCGAGTTGCGCCGTCTACCACGTCTGGCCGAGACGCTACGTGACCTTCAAAAAACGGTTACAAAACTGGTGGACAAGGGCTAGAAATTCGCCAACGCGAAAGGGAACCACATGTCTGAAAGCATTCAGGACCGCGTCATCGCCATCATCGCCGAGCAGGCCGTTCTCGAGCCGGGCGATGTCAGTCTCGATCAAACCTTGGAAGATCTGGGCATCGATAGCCTTGGCCTTGTTGAAAGCATCTTTGCCATCGAAGAAGCCTTTGACATATCGGTGCCATTCAACGCCAACGACCCGTCGGCAAGCGACTTTGATATCTCGTCGGTTGCCGCCATCATTCGTGCGGTCGAAGGACTGGTTGCGGATCAAGCCGCATAATCCTCATGAAGAGAATTGTCATCACCGGCCAGGGCACGATCAACGCGCTTGGCCGAAACGTCCCCGAAACGCTCGAAGCGATGCGCGAGGGACGGTGCGGGATCTCGGATCTCGAGTTTCAGGACGTCGAACGCCTGTCGATCCGTATCGGCGCGCAGGTCAAAGGCTATGAGCCGGAAGAGACGTTCAACCGTCAGCAGATCGCGCTTTATGACAGGTTCACCCAGTTCACTCTGATCGCCGCACGTCAGGCGATTAGCCAGTCCGGCCTGACCTTCTCGGGCGAGCTTGCGGCGCGGTCCGGTGTGGTTCTGGGGACGTCCGGCGGCGGGATGAACACGCTGGATGAGAACTATCGCTCGGTCTACGAGGACGGTAAGAACCGAGTGCATCCCTTTGTTGTACCCAAGCTGATGAACAATGCAGCCGCCAGCCACGTGTCGATGGAATGGAACCTGAAGGGGCCAAGTTTCACCGTGGCGACGGCCTGTGCCAGCTCGAATCATGCGATGGGGCAGGCGATGCAGATGATCCGGACGGGCATGGCGGATGTCATGGTCACCGGCGGGTCCGAGGCCATGCTGTGCTTTGGCGGGATCAAGGCGTGGGAAGGCCTGCGGGTCATGTCGAAAGACGCCTGCCGCCCGTTCTCGGCCAATCGCAACGGGATGGTACAGGGGGAAGGTTCGGCAATTTTCGTGTTCGAGGAATACGAACACGCCCGCGCCCGCGGTGCCGAAATCTTGGCCGAAGTCGTGGGCTTTGCCATGACATCGGATGCCGCAGATATCGTGATGCCGTCAAAGCAGGGTGCGTCGCGGGCGATCTCTGGCGCGATGGCAGATGCGCGCCTGAACCCCGAGGATGTGTGCTATATCAACGCCCATGGCACCGGTACGGCGGCCAATGACAAAACAGAATGTGCCGCGGTTGCGGATGCGTTTGGGCATCACGCAGACGAATTGATGATTTCGTCGACCAAGTCCATGCATGGGCACCTGATCGGCGGTACCGGCGCGGTCGAGCTTTTGGCCTGTATCATGGCGCTGCGCGAGGGCGTGATTGCACCGACAATTGGTTATGAAGAGCCCGATCCGGAATGCGCGCTAGACGTGGTGCCAAATGTGGCGCGCGACGTGAAAGTCGGCGCGGTTCTGTCAAACGCCTTCGCGTTTGGCGGGGCTGAATGCGGTGCTGGCCTTGCGGGCGCACTGAGGGCGCTATAAGTGTCATCCAAACAAGAACGCCGCCCAACTAGGGCGGCGTTTTGCGTTCATTTCTAACGTACTTACTGCGCTGCCGGTGCTGGGCGCGGAACCGGTGCTGCCAGTTCGTCAAAAGAGGCTGTAAAGCCTGTCAGCGACATCGTCAGGTTCACACGCTGATCTGGCGCGGCAGCCGGAACGATCGATATCATCGCGTTCGCACCTGCTTTGAATCCCGCGATCTCGTCTGCGGTAAAGCCAATATTGGCCACGCAGCCCAGCTGGGTGCAGAAGCGGAACGGATAGCGTCGGCCTTGTGTACCATCAACCGAGATCGTTAACTGTTGGGTCAGCAGCGTTTCCAGCGGAACAACGACCGTTGCCCCGGCCACGGCCTGAGCACCCTGGGGCAGTTTGCCCAGCGAAATCTCGGCGACGGCGTTTCCGGTGCTATCCTTCAGAAGCTGATACATCTGGCATGGATCGTCGCCTTGGCCTTCCGGAAGCGCAATGCACTTGCGTTCCCAGTCGCCGGTGACTTTCTCGACATAAGTTTGACCGGGCTGGCGGGTGGTATCGACGGGTTCGCCCAGATCCACAACCGGTTGGGCTGCCGGAGCCTCTTCGGTGGGTGCTTCCGAATTTTCCTGTGCCATGCAGCGGTACCCAGCGATAGGGCTGCCAACAGCGAGAGGGATTTGATCAGCTCGATATTCATGATCGGTCCTTGTTTCGAAATCAATTTTGTTGGGGATGGAATAGCATGGCGCCATAGGGGTGTCAGGTGGAAATACATTGGAACGGCGGGAAAACCGGGTGGAATGCCCTTGGTGGCGATAGACCGCCGATGCGGGCTGCAAGGGCGTCACCAAACCAGCAGAAAAGCGCCAAGTTCATGACCATAAAGAAAGGGACCCACTTCCGCGGATCCCCTTCGAATTTCTCTCCCTGCCGGACTGACCGGCTTATGGGGGCGACGCTATGTCACTTGCATTTGGCGGTCAAGCTAGAAAGTGACGTGCAATCGACATAATCGGAACTTTTTACGTCACCGATTTGATTGTCATGAAATTTCGCGCAAGGCATTGAACATGATAAAAAAACCGCGCCCGAGGGCGCGGCAGTCTGACAGGGAGGAAGTCTTCCCAGACCCAAATGGCCGATGGGAATGATTACAGTATGGCCTGTGTTGGTTAATTTAGTATTGTCGCAGAGAAGTTTGATTTCATAGCCGGGAGACAGCACGTGGACGGTACGATTTTTATTGGTGGCGGTGGCGATAACTACGGCGAGAAACAAGGGCTGTTGCTGAAATACGCAAACCGACACGGGCTGGTTGCGGGGGCGACCGGGACGGGCAAGACCGTCACGCTGCAAATCATGGCCGAAAGCTTTGCCGCCCAGGGCGTGCCAGTGTTTCTGTCGGATGTAAAAGGCGACCTGTCCGGCTTGGCCAAGGCAGGCGATGCTGGCTTCAAGCTGCACGACGCTTTTACCTCGCGCGCCGAGAAAATCGGCTTTGATGACTATTCCTATGGCGCATTCCCGGTCACGTTCTGGGATCTCTACGGCGACCAGGGTCACCCAATCCGCACCACTGTGTCCGAGATGGGGCCGCTTCTGCTATCCCGCCTGCTCGAGCTGACCGACGCTCAGGAAGGAGTCCTGAACATTGCCTTCCGCGTGGCGGATGAACAGGGACTTGGGCTTTTGGATCTCAAAGACCTTCAGGCGCTTTTGGTGTGGGTTGGCGAGAACGCCAAAGATCTGTCGCTGCGGTATGGCAACGTTTCGACGTCGTCTATCGGGGCCATTCAACGTTCGCTTCTGGTGCTCGAAAATCAAGGTGGCCATAAGCTTTTCGGTGAACCCGCGTTAGAGCTGTCGGACATCATGCGGACCGACACGGATGGGCGCGGGCGGATCTCGATTCTTGCCTCCGACAAGCTGATGGGCGCGCCTCGTCTGTATGCGACGTTCCTTTTATGGCTGCTTTCCGAATTGTTTGAAGAACTGCCCGAAGTGGGCGACCCCGACAAACCGAAGCTGGTCTTCTTCTTTGACGAAGCACATCTGTTGTTCGACGACGCTCCCAAAGCGCTGGTCGATAAGGTGGAACAGGTCGCACGTCTGATCCGCTCAAAGGGCGTCGGCGTCTACTTCGTCACGCAGAACCCGGCAGACGTGCCCGAGGACATCCTGGGCCAGCTGGGCAACCGCATTCAGCACGCCTTACGCGCCTTCACGGCCAAGGATCGCCGCGCCCTGAAGCAAGCCGCCGAAACCTATCGCGACAACCCGCGTTTCTCGACCGAAGACGCCATCCGCGAGGTTGGTGTGGGCGAGGCTGTGACGTCTTTCCTGGAATCCAAAGGTGCGCCGGGCGTGGTCGAGCGTACGTTGATCCGCCCGCCATCCTCGCAGCTTGGTCCAATTGAACCGTCCGAGCGAAAAACCTTGATTGACGCATCGCCGATTGCTGGGAAATACGAGACGCTTCAAGACCGCGAAAGCGCGTATGAGGTGCTGACCAAACGCGCCGCAGAGGCGGCGAAAGAAGCAGAAGAGGCTGAGCGCCTTGAAGAAGAGACTGCAAGCGCGGCAGAGCGGGAATATCGGGCCGGACGGCGCTATTCAGGCAGCAAGGTCGGGCGATCGACCTCGCGCCGCAAGTCGTCCTCGGGCGGGTTTGGAAAAGCCGTGACGGATGTGGTGATCAAGGAACTGAAAGGCACCACGGGCAAACGCATCGTGCGCGGCATTCTGGGATCGCTTTTCAAAGGGCGCTAAAAAGCGCCCGCCGTTGCAGGATCTGCACTTGTTTCCCTTCCTCTTGCCTCAAATACCTTGGGGGTGAGCGCGGTCCGCGCGAGGGGGCAAAGCCCCCTTGTCCTTACAGTGGCCGGATTCGCAGCATTTCAATCCGGTTGCCGTCTCGCTTCACCACTTCAAACCGGAAGCCGTGGAAGCTGAACACCTGACCTTCGTTGGGGATCATTTGCGCTTCGTGAATCACAAGACCAGCGATGGTGTTGGCCTCCTCATCCGGAAGTTGCCAGTCCTTCGCGCGGTTCAGATCGCGGATGGTCACGCTGCCCTCGACCATGAAGCTGCCATCGCTTTGCGACTTAATCTCGTGCGCGGTCTGGATGTCGAACTCGTCGGTGATTTCACCCACGATCTCTTCCAGAATGTCTTCCAGCGTGATCAGACCTTCAAGCGACCCATATTCATCCACCACCAGCGCAAAATGCGTGTGGCGCTTCAGAAACTCACGCATCTGGTCATCAAGCGTGGTGGTCTCGGGGATGAAGTAAGGCTCCATCGCCACTTGAAGCACGTCGAACTCCTCGATCAGTTTGCCCTCGCGTTGGAAGGCATACATCGCACGGGACAGGTCTTTGGCGTGGATGACGCCGATGATGTTCTCTGGCTCGTCGCGATAGATCGGCAGACGTGTGTGGCGCGATTCCAGAATTTGCTCCAGCACCTCGACGGCGGGGGCGTCGGCGTCGATCATCTCGATCTGACTGCGGTGAAGCATGATTTCTTCGACCGCACGGTCACCCAGATCCAGTGCGCCCAACAAACGGTCGCGGTCTTCTTTCTCGACCATGCCCTCCGAGTGGCCCAAAGCAATCGCGCCCCATAATCTCCTCGCGCACAGCAAGGATGTGACTGTCCGGGTCCGTTTCGACGCCAAACAGGCGCAGGACGCCCCGGGTGATCATGCGCACAGCGGACACGATGGGCGCAAAGACAAGGATGATCAGCGCAATCGGGCCCGACGCGCGCGAGGCCGCCATTTCAGGCCGCGTGATCGCATAGGTCTTGGGCAGCACCTCGGCAAAGATCAGGACCAGCAGGGTCATGACAAGGGTGGCGAGAGCCACACCGCTGTCGCCGAAGAGGCGCGTGAATAGCGCAGTGGCCAGTGAGGTCGCCAAAATGTTCACAAGGTTATTGCCCAAAAGAACCGAGCCGATCAGACGTTCATTGTCCTCGGTGATATTCAGCGCGCGATCCGCACCCCGGTCGCCCTTGTCGGCGCGCGAGCGCAGTTTCCCGCGCGAGGCCGCCGTCAGCGCCGTCTCCGAGCCCCGAGAAGAAGGCAGACAGCACCAAAAGCGTCGCAATCGCCGCGCAGCTGATCCAAAATCCGGTGTCTAAACCCACGTCCATCGATAACTCCATTGTTCTGCACAATCTTATGGGCACTTGCGGCGGGGCTTTCAAGTGAGCGGTATGCGCAAGGCGCAAAAGGAAAAGGCGAAAGCTTGCGCCTTCGCCTTCTCTTGTACCGTGAGTGTACGGTGTTACGAGGTGATGTCGTAGGCGCGTTCGCCGTGGGCCGACAGGTCCAGACCATTGACTTCGCTTTCCAGATCAACGCGCAGCGGCGTGATGGCGGCGGTCAATTTGATCAGCACATAGGTGACGACGAAGGTGAAGACGCCAACGATGATCAGCGCGCCGAACTGGGCAACAAAGCTGCCTTGTCCGAAGACGGCGATCATGATCGTGCCGAAGATGCCGCCAACGCCGTGGACTGCGAAAACGTCCAGAGTGTCGTCGATTTGCAGCTTGTTGCGGATGAAGTTCACCGCCTCTTGGCACAGCACGCCAGCCACTGCGCCGATGATCAGGGCCGCGATGGGGCCAACAAAGCCGGATGCAGGCGTGATCGAGGCCAGACCCGCGATGGTGCCGGTGACGATGCCCACAAGGCTCGCTTTGCCGTATTTGATCTTTTCATAAAGCGCCCAGCTTAGCGAAGCCGTGGCGGCCGAGATATGGGTCACGGTGATCGCCATCGCCGCGCCACCATCAGCGGCCAGTTGCGAGCCGCCGTTGAAGCCGAACCAGCCTACCCACAGCATAGCTGCGCCCACGAAGACCATCCAAGGTGCGTGCGGAGGTGTGGTGCGATGTTTGCGCGGTCCAAGGGCCACAGCGATCATCAGGCTGCGATGCCCGCAGTTTCGTGCACCACGATACCGCCTGCAAAGTCGCGGGTGCCAATCTCTCCAAAGATGCCGCCATCAGCCAGTGCGCCGCCGCCCCAGATCCAATGCACCACGGGCGCATAGCAAAGAAGCATCCACAGCGAAGAGAACGTCAGGACAAAGCCAAAGCCCACACGTTCCACATAAGCGCCGACGATTAGCGCGGGTGTGATGATGGCGAAGGTCATTTGGAAAGCAAAGAACAGAACCTCGGGCAGGGTGCCCGACAGGCTGTCTGCGGTGACGCCCGACAGGAACGCCTTGTCAAGCGATCCGAACCAGCCATGCGAGGCGTCGCCAAATGCGATGGTATAGCCAAAGGCCAGCCACAGAATGCTCATCAAACAGGCGATGGCGTAGACATGCATGAAGACGCTCAGCACGTTGCGCGCGCGCACAAGCCCGCCGTAGAAAAGCGCCAGTCCTGGCAATGACATGAACAGCACCAGTGCTGTTGCTACGATGATCCAGGCGGTATCTGCGCCGTTCATATTCCCCTCCTTGGGTTTTGAAACCGTTAAAGTGGGGTGTGATGGAATTTCCGGCGCAAAGCACCCGGAACGCGCACCTATTAGGTAACGCTGAGGCGGAAAACGAAGTCTGCTTAATAAATAGGCGTGATGCTTAGGGCATTGCACGCAGATTGCGCGTAATGCGAACGGATCAGGCGCGTGCCGATCTTGCGTTTGCCCCTTGTGTAAGCAGCGTGATTGCGCGTTTTGCAGCAGCCTCGCGCACCTTGTCCCGCCCGATCGCACCGAATTCCTGTGTTTCGACATGGATCGTATCGCCATAGGCCAGCCCGAAACAGACGCGGCCTTCGGGCTTGTGCTCGGACCCGCCGGGACCCGCGATCCCGGTGATCGAGACGGCAATGTCGGCCTGTGATCGGGCCAGAGCGCCGGACGCCATTTCAGCGGCGACCTGTTCGGACACCGCACCGTATGCGCTCAAGCTTTCCAAGGTAACGCCCAGCATGTCCTGCTTCGCGACGTTGGAATAGGTGATAAAGCCGCGCTCGAACACGTCCGAGCTGCCGGGCACCTCGGTCAGCCATGCGCCCACCATGCCGCCGGTACAACTTTCTGCCGAGGCCAGCTTCATGCCATGCGCGCGGCAGAGGTCCAAAAGGGCGGCGGCGTCGCTCATGCCATCAGCCCATGTGCAGCGTAGGCAGCGATGATGACGACGATCGCGGCTGCGACACCCGCCCAGACGTCATCCATCATGACGCCCGTGGCATCTCCGCGCCGGTCGCTTTGCCAATCGGGCCCCATTTGGTGATGTCAAACAGACGGAAGGCCAAGAAAGCGACGATCCAGCCGGGATAGAGCGCCAGAATGTCCGCGCCCATCATCCGCGCCCCGAAGGATACTGGAAAGAGCGCGATCCACATGCCGACAACTTCGTCAATCACCACCTCAGACGGATCGTGATCGGATTTGCCAGCCGTATAGGCTCGGTCGCTTTCACACCGATCAGGTAGGCCAGAATGGTGGCGCCGGTAAGGGCCACAGGTCCGCCGATCTGGTGCAGAAGCCACGCGGCGGGCAGGGCGGCCAGACTGCCCCATGTGCCGGGCGCGGGGCGCAGAAGGCCCGAGTAAAAGAAGGTGGCGATCAGCTTGGCGGTCGCGGGGGTCATGTCACGCTCCAATCAGGGTTGCCGTGGCCATCGAGGCGATGCCTTCTGACCGTCCGGTGAAGCCAAGACGTTCGCTGGTGGTGGCTTTCACGCTGATCCGGTCCACGGCCAATCCCATAATGTCGGACAAAGCCGCGCGCATCGCCTGTGCGTGCGGTCCGATTTTAGGCTGCTCGCAAATCAGCGTCACATCGACATTCGAGATCCGATAGCCGCGCTCGCCCGCCAGCGCGACCGCATGGCGCAGGAAGATATCGCTGGCCGCGCCCTTCCACTGCGGGTCCGAGGGCGGGAAATGCTGGCCAATATCGCCATCTGCCAATGCACCGTAAATGGCATCGGTCAGCGCATGCATGCCCACATCGGCATCCGAGTGGCCCTTCAGCTTGCGGTCATGCGGGATTTTAACGCCACAGAGGATCACGTGATCCCCATCTGTAAACGCATGTACGTCGTAGCCACTGCCCACCCGAATATCCATTCGGCTCTCCTTGTTCTTCTCTTGGCGCTGCATCAGCAGCCGCTCGGCCCGGGCGAAATCGCCGGGTGTGGTGATTTTCAGGTTTTGCTCGTCGCCGTCAACAATGGTGATGTCCAGCCCAGCGGCGCGGGCGACCTCGACATCATCGGCAGCGCCACCCGAATGCGTTGCGTGTGCGGCCAGAATGTCGGCGAAGCGGAAGCCTGAGGGGTCTGCGCACGAAACAGCCCCGGTACGATCCTGCGTGCCGTCACCTTGCCATCCGTCCCGCGCCATAAGGCATCTGTGACTTGTAGGGCAGGGGCGGCGCCCGGCGTGCGGTCGAGCGCAGCGATCACGTCGTGGATCACCTGATCCGAGACCAACGGCCGTGCGACATCGTGGATCAGAACGCAGTCCGGGGCATCCCCGCTGAGCGCCTGCAAGCCCGCAAAAACGCTCGCGTCCCGCGTCGCGCCACCGTGCACCAAGGTAACGCCCTCGATCGGATCGGCAAAGCCGTGGTCATCCGGGTGAATCACCAGAATGATCTGCGATACTTCGGGATGCGCCCGAAACGCCTGCACCGTATGGGCCGCAACGCTGTTTCCGGCAATCTGGCGCCATTGCTTCGGCACTTCGCCACCTGCGCGCGTCCCGCGCCCGGCGGCCACAATGATGGCTGCTGTCGTCATACAAGTTGTTTAGGCTGTGCTTAGAGGAAGGACAACTCTGCAGTCTGCGCCCTGAAAACTGCCTAAAAAATGTGCAGAATATAAATCCGATGCTCGAATACTCCGCGGATTGTTGATATATTTCGGGCGGTCAGCCCTAACTATACGCAGTGCACAAGGAATAAGCATGTCTCTTTGCGTCGGACCTCTTCAATTGGAAACGCCCGTGATTCTGGCCCCGATGGCCGGGATCACGGATTTGCCGTTTCGCAACATCGTCGCGTCCTTCGGGGCGGGGCTTGTGGTGTCTGAAATGGTGGCCAGCCAAGAGATGGTGCAGGCCAAGCCCGGCGTCCGTGAACGGGCTGAGCTGGGATTCGGGCTGGATAAGACCTCGGTCCAACTGGCGGCGCGAGACGTCTATTGGGCGGGCGAGGCAGCGCGGATGGTCGAACAGAACGGTGCGCGGCTGATTGACATCAATATGGGCTGCCCGGCGCGCAAGGTGGTCGGCGGCATGTCTGGATCGGCCTGATGCGTGATCTGGACCACGCGCTTCGCCTGATCGAGGCGATCGTGGGCGCGGTCAGCATCCCCGTCACGTTGAAAACTCGGCTGGGCTGGGATGACACCAGCCTGAATGCACCCGAACTGGCGCGTCTAGCCGAAGGGGCGGGTATTCAGCTGATCACCATCCACGGGCGCACCCGCTGTCAGTTTTACAAGGGCACGGCCAATTGGGCCGCGATCCGCCCGGTGAAAGACGCCGTGTCGATCCCTGTCATTGCCAATGGCGACATCGTCGACAGCGCCACCGCCCCGAGAAGCCCTTACGCAAAGCAGCGCAGATGGGGTGATGATCGGGCGTGGCTCTGGTGGGCGGCCTTGGCTGTTGGCGCAGGTAGCACATGACCTTTATGGCGCGCCGGCCCCTGACATTCCCAGCGGAGAGGTGTTGGCAAAACTGGTCGCGGATCACTATCGCGCCAGCCTGGATTTTTATGGCCCCGATCTGGGTGCGCGCGTCATTCGCAAGCATCTGGCTGGTACATGGATGACGCAGGCACCAATCCCGATCTGCGGCGACAAATCCTGTCGTCCCGCGATCCGAAGAAGGTT
>LLEO01000010.1_pt1 | contig 40318 bp, 47 predicted proteins | sample 595861 | NCBI WGS metagenome assembly LLEO01 (sample SAMN02919315, study PRJNA255460) | bioreactor metagenome | biome: chemostat; feature: culture 2012_25.1; material: sediment; isolation source: day35 25degC chemostat 2012 inoculated with Wadden Sea sediment taken from... | place: Germany: Bremen ... | reverse complement strand
GAGGGCATGAGAATTCCCGCTTCGGACGCCTCATGCCCCCTGCAATTAGCTGGTATGTTTCTTGAGGTGGAATGACTTTGGCCGGGTCAGGTTGTGATACCCAATCTCGGACAATCCGCCGCCTCGCCCAGTGTTCTTGCACCCGGTCCAGCACAGGCTGGGGTCAAGGTAATCAGCCCGGTTCAGGAATACGGTGCCGGTTTCGATCTGCGACCCGATTTCCTCGGCCACAGCGGGGTCTTGCGTCCAGATCGACGCGGTTAACCCGAATTCGCTGTCATTCATCAGCGCAATGGCTTCTTCGTCGGACGAGACCTTCATGATCCCCACAACTGGACCAAAACTTTCGTCGCGCATGACACGCATGTCGTGGGTGACATTGGTCAGGATCTGAGGCGTCAGATATGCGCCGCCATCGTCCTCGGCAAAGGTTTCGATATTCGCGATGGCACCATCGGCCAGCGCTTCGGAGATCTGAGCACGTACTTCTTCGGCAAAACGGACATGCGCCATCGGGCCAATGGTCGTTTCTTCGTCCAGCGGATTGCCCAACTTATAGCCATTCACGATCTCGACTGCCTTGGCGACGAAGTCATCATACAGGCTCTCGTGCACGTAAATTCGCTCGATCCCGCAACAGCACTGGCCTGCGTTGAACATGGCGCCATCGATAAGGGTCGCGACCGCCGCATCCAGATCTGCATCGGCGCGAACATAGCCGGGATCCTTGCCGCCCAACTCGGTACCAACGCCGATGAAGGTTCCTGCCGCTGCTCGTTCCATCGCCTGACCACCGCCAACGGAACCGGTGAAGTTGACGAAATCCACATGTCGCCCAGAAATCAGCTCTCCGGTCGTATCGTGATCAACAATGAAATTCTGGAACACGTCCTCGGGGATGCCCGCCGCGTGGAAGGCTTCGGCCAAGCGCTCGCCAACCTGTAGGGTTTGGGCTGCGTGTTTCAGGATGACGGTGTTGCCAGCAATCAGCGCGGGTGCACCGTGTTGATGGCGGTCATATAGGGATAGTTCCAAGGGGCCACGACCAGCACGACGCCGTGCGGCTCGCGGGTGATTTTCTTGGTGAAGGCGTCGCTTTCTTCAATGATCATGGGTGCCAACGCCTTTTCGGCGATCTCGGCCATATAAGAAGCACGTTCCTGAAAACCGCCGAACTCGCCCCCATAGCGAACGGGGCGACCCATCTGATGTGCCAGCTCAATGGCCATGCGATCGGTGGTTTTTCCTACCTCTGCGACTGCGGCTTTCACAAGCGCGATCCGGTCCGAAAGGGGACGGGTTGCCCAAGCTTTTTGCGCTGACTTTGCACGCGCTGCCGCGGCCAACGCATCGGACGTGTTTATCAGGGTACGTTCCAGATAGATCGATCCATCGATCGGAGAGATACATTGAATTGTGCCAGTCATTGCTGAACTCCATTCCCGAGGCCACGCCCCGTCACTTCAGGTCTTTTTGAGTCTCGGCGCGCGTCCTGCTGGTACGCCGAAACCATGCTGTTAAAATGCGGGGGCGTCAGGTGACCGCCCCGCGCGCTTTCCTTAGCCGTAGCGGTAAGGCCGTCCGGCCTTCTGCATGTCGGCGTTATACTTGCGGAAGATCTCGACCACTTTCGCCTTGGTCGGGCTTTCGGCGGCGATCTCGTCCCAGAAGGCGACGGCGGCGTTTTCGACCTGTGCCCATTCTTCATCCGGGATCGAGGTCAGCTGCATCTTGGTGCCGTTGACCCGCAGGCGTGCTTCACCACCCCAGTACCACCATTGGCGATAGTAGTGCGATTGGTCACAGCAGACGCGGAACAGCGTCTGCATGTCTTCCGGAAGTTCGTTCCAGCGGTCCATATTGGCAAAGAACGACCCGGCCCATGCACCCGAGATGTTGTTAGTCAGGAAGTAGTTGGTCACGTCAGCCCAGCCCACGGTGTAGTCTTCCGTGATGCCCGACCACGCAACGCCGTCCAGCTCGCCGGTCTGAAGCGCGACTTCGATGTCTTCCCACGGCAAGGTGACGGGCACCACGCCAAACTGCGACAAAAAGCGGCCTGCGGTCGGGAAAGTGAAGACGCGTTTGCCTTTCAGGTCTTCCAGCGAATGGATCGGATCCTTGGTGGCAAAGTGGCACGGATCCCACGAGCCGCAGGAAATGTGTTTGATGCCGACCTTGGAATACTCCTCATCCCAGATCTCGTTCAGGCCGTATTGGTTGAACAGCACCGGCACGTCCAGCGAATAGCGGGAGCCGAAGGGGAAATACCCGCCGAACACAGTGACTTCGGTGGGCGAGGCCATCGAGTCGTCATCCGACTGCACTGCGTCGATCGTGCCGCGCTGAAGGGCGCGGAACAGTTCACTAGTCGGGACCAACTGGTCTCCGTAGAACAGTTCGATCTGCATCCGGTCGCCGGCGATCTGATTGAACATCCGAATAGCGGGATCAATCACGTGGGCAGCAAGCGAGGACCCGGCATAGGTCTGCATACGCCATTTGATTGTCGAGCTCGCAAGGGCGGGTGTCGCCAGCGGGGCTGCCACGGCGCCCATGCCAGCAGAGGCGAGAAACTTACGTCTTGTCGTCATTATCTTTCTCCTGGTTGAGTTGAATTCCGGGTCTTGCGCGACCTCTTCTTCGTTATTTTCCGTAGACATATTCCGGCAGCCACAGAGCGATCTCCGGGAAGGCCATGATGATCGCGAGGGAAAGAATCATCACCAGAACGAAGGGGGTGATCGAGCCGTAGATGTCGCGAAGAGTGATCTGAGGCGGCGCCATCGCGCGCATCAGGAACAGGTTGTAGCCAAAGGGCGGCGTCATATAGGCGATCTGCGTGGTCACCGTATACAGCACGCCGTACCAGATCAGATCGAAGCCCAGCGCACCCACCAACGGCACGTAAAGCGGGGCAACAATGACCAGCATCGCTGTATCGTCCAAGAACGTTCCCATCAGGATGAAGCTTAGCTGCATCAGGATCAGGATCATCCAGGGGCTGAGGTCCAACCGCTCGGTAAACACATCCTTGATCGCATTAACTGCGCCCAGCCCATCGAACACGGCCCCAAAGGCCAGTGCCGCTAAGATGATCCACATGAACATGCAGGAAATGCCAAGGGTCGACCGAACCGAGTTTTCAAACACCTCTCGTGTCATGCGGCCTTTGACAGTTGCCGCAATGAAAGCGGTCGTCGCACCTACGGCCGAGCTTTCCACCAGCGAGGTCCAGCCATTGACGAATGGGATCATCATCGCCGCAAAGATGCCAAAGGGCAGCAGGCCCGAGCGCAGCAAGCGTAGCTTTTCGGCCATAGGCACATCCCTGTCTTCTTTTGGCAAAGCACGGCCCAAATCGGGATTAATGCGGCAACGGATTACGATGTAGAGCACAAACATCGTCGCCATCAGCAATCCTGGAACAATGCCGGCGAGCCAAAGTTGGCCAACGGGTTGGCGTGCGATCATTGCGTAGAGAACAAGGACCACTGAGGGTGGCACAAGGATGCCGAGAGACGACCCGGCCTGAATGACGCCGGTGACCATACGCTTGTCATATCCGCGCTTCAAAAGTTCGGGCAATGCAATGGTGGACCCGATGGCCATGCCAGCCACAGACAGTCCATTCATTGCGGAAATCAGGACCATTAGGCCAATGGTGCCGATGGCCAAACCGCCGTTCAGCCCGCCCATCCAGACATGGAACATCTTGTACAGATCATCCGCGATCTTACTCTCGGACAGTACATAACCCATGAAAATGAACATCGGCAGAGTGAGGAGTGGATACCAATTCATCAGCTTCATGCCGGACGCAAACGCGATATCATACCCACCGCGATCCCCCCAAAGCAGAAGGGATGCGACGACAGCGATGAAGCCGATGGCCCCAAAAACGCGCTGCCCGGACAGGAGCATCAGCATCATCGACGAGAACATGAGAATTGCGATCATTTCATAGGACATGTCAGATGACCTCGCACGGGATGTCTTCGCCGCGGATCCGAAGGATGTCCTTGGCAAGTTCAGAGAGGGATTGAAGAAGCATCAGGAACAGACCGACGTTCATGATGGTTTTGATTGGCCACAGATAGGGGCGCCATGCGGTCGCACTGCGCTCTCCATATTGCAGCGAATAGCTTAGACTGTCGTAGCCGCCATAGAGCATGACGCAGAGGTAGAAGATCAGGAACAGGACCGTGATGACATCCGTCCAGGCTTTGCGGGTCTCTGACCACTCGCCATACAGAAGGTCCATCCGGACATTCGACCCCATCTGGATCGAGTACGGTCCGCCAAGGATGTAATAGGCGACCATCGCAAACTGCGCCATTTCCAGCGTCCAGAGCGATGGCAGAAAGAAGGTTTTCGAGACGGATGACCAGAGCAGAATTCCGATCAGCACGAAAATCCCATACATCACCAGCCGGCCAATCCAGCGGTTGAAGCGGTCAACGACCGCAACATATCCACGTAAAACTTTCATGCGTTTTCCCTGTTGTCATGCCTGACCGCCGGACCATTCAGGTCCGGGGTGACAGGTCGTTGATCATTTTTTTGAGCATCGGGCGAGAAGCCCGGCGATCCGGACGACCCCTTCCGGCGTGTCGATCAGATCGTTCTTCACTTCGATCATCACGTTGTGCAAACCACGCGAGATAGCATGTTCGCGCAATGTGTGCGTGACCCCGTCCGTCACGGAATAGGGTTCATTCAAGCCGCCTTCAGCCCCGTTCCGCTTGCCAGATCCAGAAGGGCCTTCGCCGCCCGATCGTCGCTGTCATGCAGAAAGCCCAGTTCGACCTCGCGGGGTTTACCGTGAAAGACCGGCGTATAGCTGTGGATGGTGATGACAACGGGTTTGCCAAGGAACCCATCCAATGTCTGCCCAAGCAGCTCGCGAAACGGCGCATAGACCTCGCGAACGCGGGCGCTTCTGTTTTCGTTGGTCAGATCGGTGTTGCCCGGAATATCGAACACCTCGCTTCTTGGCGGTGTTGCATCAGACCGTTCCGGGGGGCGGTTGCAGTCATAGACCAAGCGGCTGACGCGCGAATGAACAAATGGCAGGTCCAAAGCCCCCATAAGTTCGACGCAAAGATCCATTGCCCCGATATCCCAAGCGGCATGCGACCGCGCAGCGCCTTCGTCCAGCCCAAGGCCATCAAGAGAGGCGGGAATGAAGCGGCTCGCATGCTCACACACAAGCACGGCATTTCCCGTTCCGTTGGCATTCAGAAGGCGGGCGGCGGGGCCCTCATGGTCAGAGAGCAAGCGGTTTCTATGGTGTTCAGTCATGACGTGAATTGACGCCACTTGCCGCCTCTAAGTCAATAGTTTTTTTGTAGCACAAAATACATTATTGTACTTTACTTCCATAATACTCATTTATTGAGGCAACCCGAGAACACCACCTAGTGCTGCACATAGCGTTGTTATTAATTGAAATAATCAGCACTCATCTCGATCAGGGCATTTCCACATACCCGGATACATACAAATAGTGAAACCGCAGAAAATCCGCACCCAACCATCCAATACAGACACCTGCATGGTCCACGGTGATTCTTTTCGATACCGTAAATCAGTGCTCAAGACTTGCCTGCAGGCGCCAAAAAATACGGGCAGGTCGAAGCAACCGACCCGCCCGACATGGGCTGCAGAATATCCTGCAGAAAGGCTAGTGCAGTTTCAGCTGCGGACGCACCCGCTTCATCGCCAGAGATAAAGCAGCCCGCAGAAGCGCGCGCCATTTCCCCTGCACCGCAGCCTCGTGCACAAAATGCAGATACCGATAGGTGCGCCGGGCCAGCCAACCGTCAATCGTCATCGTCCCCAGAGACTTCCCCATCAGCGCTCCAACCGCCGATCGGTTGCTGATCGCCACAAGCGATCCCCTGTCCACATAATTGAATGGCTCAAGGGATCTGTCGTCGAGCAATCGGCGAAACTGCCCCTGCATGAACTCGGCCTGCTGCGCTGCCACCTGGGCGCGTGGCGGCAGGGATATACCTTGCTCGGGCCAGTCACAGTCACCACAGTCTCCCAGCACGAAGATCCTGTCATCAACTAACGACTGCAGGGTTTGGCTCACTCGGATGCGCCCCAGTGAACCGATTTCGAAATCTGACAGCTCGCCCAGAAGCGCGGGCGCCCGAATTCCTGCCACCCAAACGGTTAACTCGGTCGAGATCATTTCTCCGCCGCGCAACCGAACGCCATCCGCGTCGACCTCTTCGACCATCGAGGACAACCGGACATCGACCCCGATTGACGTAAGCTTGTCTGCAACCCTGCGCGACACCTCGGGCGGCAAGGCAGGCACCAACCGGTCCGATGCCTCGACCAGCGTAATGTTGACTGAATTGGGATTGCGCAGCTTGTAAATACCATGCCGCGCAAACTGCTCCATGGCTTCGCGCAGTTCCGCCGAAAGCTCGACCCCTGTCGCTCCACCCCCGATGACACAAATGTTCAGCTCGGACACCTCGTCCCCCAGCACACCGGTTTCCAGCTGCAGGCAAAGGTTGAGCAACTTGGCCTGCAGCTCTTTGGCTTCTTTGGGCGTGTCGAGGAACTGGCAATGTTCGGCCACTCCGGTGCACCCGAAGTCATTCGAGCGGCTTCCGATCGCCAAAACCAGATAGTCGTATGCAATCTCGCGTTTCGGGGCCAAGGCCGCCTTGGATTGATCATGGACGGGATCTAGAGAGATGGTTTGGTTCTCACGATCAATGCTGCTTAGGCGCCCCAACCGGAAGGTGTAATCCTGCCGGTTCGAGTGCTCGAGAAAACTAATCTCTTCTTCCTGACCTTTTGTCCCGGCTGCAAATTCATGCAGGGATGGTTTCCAGATATGAGTTAGGTTTTCATCAACCAGTGTGATGTCGGCTTTCTTCTGGCGGCCCAATGTCCGGCTCAGACGCGTTGCAAGGTTCAGACCAGCAGCGCCTCCTCCTACGATCACGATCTTCGCTATGGTGTGTTGCATGACGTTCGCCCTTTCGCTTCGCGGCGTACAGAATGGTGGAACGGGTCGAAAAAATGCGGGCGCAGAGTTTCCGCTCTGCGCCCGTTTCAAACCCATGACGCTTTCCCTCGGTACGAGGGGGTCGGATCAGATTGCCAAAGCGGCCTCTCCCGTGATGTGCGGAAGGTTCAGCGCCTCGCCGACGGCAGCGTAGGTCAGCTTGCCGGCATGCGTGTTCAAACCGTTCATCAGGTTCGCATCTACCTCGCATGCGCCCTTCCAGCCTTATCGGCGATGTTGAGCATATGGGGCAGCGTGGCATTGCCCAGTGCAATGGTAGACGTACGCGCAACAGCGCCCGGCATGTTGGCCACGCAGTAGTGCATGATGCCATCCACCTCGTAGATGGGATCGTCGTGGGTCGTGGCCTTTGACGTTTCAAAACATCCACCCTGGTCGATCGCGACATCCACCAGTACGGCGCCCTGTTTCATGGTGGACAGCTGCGCACGGGAAACGAGCTTCGGTGCAGCGGCACCGGGGATCAGCACCGCACCAATAACCATGTCGGCGGTTTGGATCAGCTCTGCCGTCGCAGACGCCGTGGCGTATTGGTTCTTGAACGTACCGCCAAAGACGTCATCCAGATAGCGAAGGCGCGGGGATCGACCGATCCAGAACCGTCACATCTGCCCCCATACCAGCAGCGATCTTTGCAGCATGGGTGCCCACGACACCGCCGCCGATGACCACGGCCTTTGCCGGCGCCACACCCGGCACACCACCCATCAACATACCGCGCCCGCCATTGGCTTTCTGCAGGGTCCAGCTGCCGACCTGAGGTGCCAGACGTCCCGCCACTTCGGACATAGGCGCCAGAAGAGGAAGACCCCCGGCGTTATCAGTGACGGTTTCATAAGCAATGGCCGTGACGCCGCTGTTCAGCAGGTCATGGGTCTGATCGGGGTCCGGGGCAAGGTGTAGATACGTGTAGAGGATCTGGTTTTCACGCAGTTGCGCGCGCTCGACGGCCTGCGGCTCTTTGACTTTGACGACCATGTCAGACGTGGCGAAAATTTCTTCAGCCGTATCGACAATACCTGCACCGACTTGAACATAGTCCTCGTCGGTAAATCCAGCACCTGTTCCGGCACCGGTCTCAAGGATGACCTGATGGCCGCGTGCTATCGCTTCTTGCGCGGCCGAGGGCGTGATTCCTACGCGGTACTCCTGATTTTTGATCTCTTTTGGGCAACCGATCAGCATATCCATCTCCTTGCTATCGTTTGAGTTTTCCCCGGCCGAGAGGCTTCTTGGCGGGGAGGGAAAGTGCATTCTTGCAAGTCTATTTGCTCATATATTGTATTTACGTCAACATAAAATACATTATGGTTGAGACCAGAATCACCCACCAACAGCGGAGAAAACCATGTTCCAGACACATCTCAGCGACGCTGACAGCGAGATCTTTGAAGCCCTTGAACACGAGAAAGATCGGCAAGCTGATCAGATCGAACTCATCGCTTCAGAGAACATTGTCTCGCTCGCCGTCCTCGAAGCCCAAGGCTCGGTCCTGACCAATAAATATGCCGAGGGCTATCCCCAGCGCCGCTACTATGGCGGATGCGAACATGCCGACACGGTCGAAACTGCGGCGATCGAGCGATTGAAAACTCTGTTTGGCGCGGGATTTGCCAATGTCCAACCGCATTCCGGCGCTCAGGCCAATGGCGCGGTCAAACTGGCCTTGCTAGAGCCGGGTGACAAGATCCTTGGCATGTCTCTCGATGCCGGAGGACATCTGACCCACGGTGCAAAACCGGCGATGTCCGGCAAATGGTTCGTACCGATCCAGTATGGCCTTCGCGACGACGACGGGCAGATCGACTATGATCAGGTTCAGGCTCTGGCCAACGAGCATAAACCCAAGATGATCATTGCTGGTGCCTCTGCCTATTCCCGCGTCATCGACTTCGCCCGTTTTCGCAAGATCGCTGATAGTGTAGGCGCTTGGCTACTGGTTGATATGGCACATATCGCCGGGCTGGTCGCTTCCGGTCACCATCCATCCCCTTTGCCCCACGCGCATGTAGTAACCTCGACCACCCACAAGACGCTGCGCGGCCCGCGCGGTGGAGTCATTCTGACCAATGACGAAGCGATCGCGAAAAAGATAAACTCGGCTGTGTTCCCTGGGCTGCAAGGTGGCCCGCTGATGCACGTGATTGCCGCCAAGGCGGTTGCATTTGGCGAGGCTCTGAAGCCCGAGTTCAAAAGTTATATTGGCCGGGTCGTCGACAGCTCCAAGGCTCTGTCCGAAGTGATGATCGAACGCGGCTGCGCCATTGTATCCGGCGGCACCGACAATCACTTGATGCTCGTGGATCTGCGCCCGAAAGGCGTCAAAGGCAATGCGGCCGAGGCGGCATTGGAGCGCGCTGGAATCACCTGCAACAAGAACGGCGTGCCCGACGATCCAGAAAAACCGGCGGTCACATCAGGCATTCGCCTTGGAACAGCCGCTGGATGTAGCCGCGGTTTCGGACCGGACGAATTCCAGCAAATCGGCCACCTGATCAGCGACGTTTTGGACGCACTTGCTGAAGACCCAAACGGCAACCCCGATGTCGAAGCCCGCACGCGTCAGGCAGTACGGGCGCTTTGCGCCAACTACCCGCTCTACTGATCTACAGCTGGACTGAAGCAACAAATTTGCCCGCCCATTCAGTGGCGGGCGTTTTTTGTTCACTGGGCGCAGATTGTGCTCCGTTGTGATCCTCGGGGGCATCCTCCCCCTACAAAACGCGCGTGCAAACGACCGCATTGCAGTACGAGAACAAGCAGAGGAGCACCCAAAGAACACGAAGTAGTAATAATTTTTGCCTTCGGGAATGATGACCTCCGCACGAAATGGCAGGTGATAAAAATGTTTTATTTCATTGTGATACGCGACCTCTTCAGACCGAACGACCGCTTCTGAATGCCCGATAGGCATCACGGGCTGCAGTTAGTGGGTTTACTCACTATTGTTTTTTCTGTTATCCAAAATACAACGAAAGGAATCGGACATGAACAAACAGACAAATTCATCTTGGGAACAGAGAGACATGGCCAATGTCTTTCACGGATTCACTGACATGGGCACGCTCAACTCCAATGGGCCGGTTGTACTGACTCATGGCGAAGGCATTCGTGTGTTTGATGTGAATGGGAACAGCTACATCGACGCCAACTCGGGCCTTTGGAACAATGTTGCCGGCTTCAATCATCAGGCATCATCGACACGATTTGCCAGCAAGCGCAGAAATTTCCGGGTTACCACGCCTTCTTTGGTCGCGTCGCCGACACGACCGTGGCGCTGTCGGAAAAGCTTGTCGATCTGTCCCCCTTTGACGAGGGCAAAGTCTACTACACCAACTCGGGCTCTGAAGCGAATGACACGATGGTCAAAATGCTTTGGATGCTGCACCGTCGCAATGGGCAGCCGCAACGCCGCAAGATCATCACCCGCTGGAACGCCTATCACGGCGTAACCGTTGTGACCGCGTCGATGACCGGCAAAGCCTATAATGAAGAGTTCGGCCTGCCCCTTCCCGGGTTCCTGCACACAGATTGTCCGCACTACTGGCGCTATGGTCAGGACGGCGAAAGCGAAGCGGAATTCGTGCAGCGTCTGGCCCGCAACCTTGAAGAGCTGATCATCAAGGAAGGCCCGGACACCATTGCGGGCATGTTCGCAGAACCGGTGCAAGGCGCCGGCGGCGTGATCCCGCCCGCTGAAGGGTATTTCGAAGCGATCCGCCCGATCCTGCGCAAATATGGCATCCCGCTGATCGCTGACGAAGTGATTTGCGGCTTTGGCCGGACCGGCGACATGTGGGGCAGCGTGAAGTACAACATGGAACCCGATGCCATCGTAGCCTCGAAATGCATCACCGCTGGCTACTTCCCGATGGGCGCGATCATCCTTGGCAAAGAGCTGTCGGACGAGATGATCCGCGTATCGGAAGAAGCCGAAGAGTTCCCGCATGGCTTTACCGCTGGCGGCAACCCTCTGGGCAGCGCAATCGCCCTCAAATCGCTAGAGGTGATCGAAGACGAAGGTCTGCTCGAGAACGTCAACAAGGTAAGCCCGCGGTTTATGGAACGCCTGAACAAGCTGGGCGAGCATAAATACGCCGGCGAAGCCCGTGGCGTTGGCCTGATGGGTGCGGTCGAGCTGGTCGCCGACAAAGAGACAAAAGAGCCGCTGCCCGGCGATCTTCAGGTCTCGGAACGGATTGCCAATAAGGCGCTAGAGAAAGGCCTTATCTGTCGTCCGCTTGGTGCTGCAATCGTGCTTGGACCGCCCTTCATCAGCACCGAAGAAGATATCGACCAAATCTTCGACATCCTCGAAGAGACGATGGAAGAAGTCTTTGCCGATGTCGGTCTTTGATCAACATACTTGGGATTTCCGGCATCTGCGTGATGCTGGAAATCCCGATCCATTGCTGAACAGTTCTGGTTTTCCTCCCGTCAAACTGCACAGCAAATCCGGGGAATGCGCATTCCGAACAGGACGCGATCTTGAAGGCCCCCCTTCCCTCGGAGTCCAGGGGACGCTCGGCCAGAAACTGGTCGAGCTGACCCGGAACCTCGTTAAGCGGATCAAGCGGGAAGACACCCGCTTTCCCACCTAGACATCACGCGAACCGGCCACGTGCCGGACCACCAACCGGGGCGACTGCGAAGATCAAAGCGCCCCCAATCTCTGCAGGTGAAATATGGCTGGCCAAAATCTGAATCTGAAAACCACGGACGATGTAAAACGATACATCAATGAAGCAGATCCAAAGCATGTAAAGGTTGGCTTCTTTGACATGGATGGTGTTTTCCGCGGGAAATACATTGCCAAGTCCAAGTTTCTCTCGGCCGTGGATGGTGGCTACAGCTTCTGTGATGCGGTTCTGGGCTGGGACGTTGCGGACCAGCTGTATGACAACTCCGAATTCACCGGTTGGCACACCGGTTTTCCTGACGCCAGCCTACGTATTCTTCCTGAATCGGGAATGATCCTTCCCTTCGAGAACGATACGATCTTCTTCTCCAGCGAGTTTACAGGCCGCGCCGAAGAAATCTGCCCACGCGCCGTATTGCGGCGGGTTTTACAGCGCGCTGAAGACATGGGTTTCATCGCGAAAGCGGCGATGGAATTTGAGTTCTTCATGTTTCAGGAAACCTCGGACAGTTTGGAAGAAAAAGGGTTCCAGAACCTCAAGACGCTGTCGCCGGGAAGCTTCAGCTATTCGGCTCTGCGCTCGATTGTTTTTGAGGATCTGTATCAGGAGATCCTGGACACGTTTGACTCGATCGGAATCGAGCTTGAGGGTCTACACGCCGAGACCGGACCAGGTGTCGTGGAAACCGCGATTGCCGTGGACGATGCCTTGGCGATGGCAGACAAGGCGTCGATCTTCAAAGCCTTCATGAAGATTCTGGCGCAGAAACGCGGCCTTATGGCGACCTTTATGGCCAAGTGGAACGAGACCCTATCGGGGCAAAGTGGCCACACGCACATGTCTTTGTGGTCCACCGACGGTGCGCCGCTGTTCTATGACCCCAATGGCCATCACCAGATGAGCCAAACCATGCGCCACTTCCTTGGCGGTCAATGCGCCTATCTACGCGAATTTGCGGCTATGATTGCACCCAACATCAACAGTTATTCCCGCTTAACCCCTGGATACTGGGCACCAACCGCCGCGACCTGGGGGGTGGACAACCGGACCGTCGGCATCCGCGTCATTCCGGGGTCCGAGAAATCCCACCGCCTTGAGTATCGCACGCCGGGCTCTGACGTGAACCCGTATCTGTCTATGGCCGCAGCGATCGGGTCTGGCCTTCTGGGGATCGAGAAGGGGATCGAGCCGGGCGAGGAATCCACGGGCAACGCTTATGCGACCGAGGTGCCGATCGACCGGCAACTGCCGACCAACTTGGAAAGCGCGGGCATCCTGTTCGGAGCATCAGAAGCCGCCAAGGACCTGTTCGGAGACGCATTTGTTCAGCACTATTCGAACTCTCGTATCTTCGAAGCGCGCCAATTTGGCAAAGCAGTGACCGATTGGGAACTGAAGCGGTACTTCGAGGTTCTCTAAGCGGACCAGCCTAGATCACAGTTTATTTTATTCGGCGGTAACCTCTCCCCGAAACTGGGCCGGCACCGATGTTCTATCCCTCGGTGTCGGCCATTTTTTCCGACCAGTGCTGTCTGCGCTCTGGAGGTCCAATTGACCCTGCCGCTACAGCCCTCAATGACCTGAAGACGTCACTTGGCCTCTTAAATTTTCTGCGGGGCTGTAATTCGCTTAGAGAATTGTTTTACAAGGGGAGTCAGCATTGCAATTGAAATGAAGACCTTGACCATGCCCAACGACAGTTCCCAAAGCGATCTTCAGATCAAACTGGTCCGTGAGATGATCGGTTTCGTCATGAATGGGACTCTCAAGGCTGGCGACCACCTCAGAGAGATCGAGCTGTCGGAAAGACTAGGTGTGTCACGCACGCCTACGCGTGCAGCTTTGACTTTCCTGAGCGAGAACGGGTTGGTCGAAAAGCGCGCAAACAAGGGGTTCTTCTGGACCGCTGAGAAGGCCAGATGCGCAAGATTTCTGAAGAAACTGCCGCGCACGGACGAGGAGATCTTGTACGAAACCATCGCGAAAGATTGGTTCGAGGGCAAGATCGAGAAAGACGTTTCAGAGGCCGTGATCCGAAAGCGCTATCAGCTTGGTCGCCTGACCGCACAGCGCATTTTGAACCGGTTGGCAGATGAAGGGGTTGTGTCCCGAATGCCGGATATGGTTGGCATTTTGAGCCAACTCTGAACACCTCGGCGGCGCATGATGAAAGCTATAATTTCCGCATGATGCTGGAAACTGCCGCGATCAGGAGCGAGGATTTTGCCTACCGGAAAGGTGCCGGAGACGAGCTAAGAAAGCGTCACGAAGCGTTGCTTAAGAAAGGCGCGACCAAGAAAAATCTGCCAGAGCTTTTTCGTCTCGATGCGGATTTTCACAACTTCATTGCCGAATGTTCGCAGAACCGCTTCATCGTCCAAGTCATCTCGCAACAGAACAGGTTAAGAAGACTGCTCGAGTATAACTCACTTATCGACGCCGGACGCTGACGGGATCCTACCAAGAGCACCTCGATATCCTCGATAGTTTGGACGCAGGTGACAACGCCAGCGCTGCAGAACTGATGCATGACCACCTGCGCAAGGCGAAGGCTGCTGGACCCGACTACGTGAAATAGCGGGCCATACCGCCTCATTTTACACCCCACTTTCCTAATTCGGGGCGCACGGCCGGCTGCGAAACGTGCTGTGGTGGATAGGCCGGATCATATTGCACTAAAGTTTGATCCGCTGACTGCGCCAGTTCTGAAGGCCCGTTGCCTTGTAAAAAGCTGCGTTATTAATGGCGCTTTGCTCGCCCGAATTCGACACCGATTGCGGACTTTTGATTCCTATCCAGAAGGATCACAAAGTTCTTTTAGAATCATAAAAGACAATTCCCTTCAATCCGTGGCAACGACACCGAAATCACGCATTCGAAAAGTGATCACTCCTGAATCAACACCTAGAAATCCCGCAATGAGTGTATGAATCCGAAGTTTTATTCCAACTACTACAATGGCTTATCAGTTTTACTCACGCCTCCATATCCGAACTGTTGACTGTTTGTATTTTGCTAGCCTTAAATACATTATATAAAACTCGGAGAGCGAATGTGGACGAATTTCTGCGAATAGACAGCGCCAAAAAAGCCTTTCAAACTCCTGAAGGTGGGGTTGTGAATGCACTCGATGATGTGTCGCTTCACATCAGGAACAATGAGTTCCTGACACTCCTTGGACCGTCGGGTTGCGGAAAGACGACATTGCTCAAATGCATCGCAGGTTTCGAGGACATCGATCACGGTGACATTCGCCTAAGCGGAGAAAGCCTGAAGGGTATGCCGGCGCATCGTCGCCCCTTCAACACCGTCTTCCAAAACTACGCACTGTTCCCGCATCTAAGCGTTTCAAACAATGTCGGGTATGGGCTGGATGTGGCGCGGGTGGAAAAGGGCGAACGCAACCGTCGCGTTGACCAAGCTCTCGAGCTCGTCGGACTGTCCGGGTTCGGATCGCGCGAACCCCAGCAGCTTTCCGGTGGCCAGCAACAGCGCGTTGCACTGGCCCGCTCTCTGGTCCTGAAACCACGCGTGCTCTTGCTTGATGAACCGCTTTCTGCGCTGGACCGCAAAATGCGCGAGAGTATGCAGATCGAACTCAAGAACCTACAGCACTCGGTCGGCATCACATTCATCTTTGTGACTCATGATCAGGAAGAAGCGCTGGCCATGTCGGATCGCATCGCCGTCGTCGCAAATGGCAAGGTGCAACAACTGGGGTCCCCTTCAGAAATCTATGACGAGCCACGCAACGCGTTTGTGGCCAACTTTGTTGGCGCAAGCAACATTTTCGCGGGAAAGATCACTCGCTTTGAACAGGGGCGCATCACCCTAAAAACTGCAAATGATCGCGAGCTGACTGCGGCTTCGGGGCGGTTCGATATCGGAGACGACGTATCAATGGTTGTCCGACCCGAACACCTGACCCTGTCGCCGAATGCCAGCAGCGGTGACGCGTTCTTTATCCCTGGCAAGGTACGGCAAAGTGTATTTGTCGGCGCTGACATGCATCTGCATGTTGATGTCGGCAAAGGCCGGACTGCCGTTGTGCATCACCGCCACCAGAAAGGTGGCGCAGGAGAGGTCTTCGAGCCAAACAGCGACGTTAAGTTGTACTACTCGCCCGAGGCCGTTCACCTGATTGCAGGAACGGAGGTCTAAGCGATGGCGGTTGCGGCATTAGAAAAACGTCGGCGCAAGCACCTTATCCTGTTGCTAGCACCGTTCACCATCGTACTTGGAGTTTTCTTCCTCGTCCCGCTGGGGATCATGATGGTCTACAGCTTCCTCGAACCGGGCCTGTATGGCGGTGTGGAATGGGACTGGTACCCGTACAATTATGGCCGGATTATCGGCTGGCCGTTGAACGACTATGAAGAGTTCGACCCGATCTACCTGCAGATCTTCCTTGGGTCGCTACGGAATGCCGTTGCGACAGTAATCGGCACATTCCTGCTGTGTTACCCGGCCGCGTTCTGGGTCAGCAATATGAAGGGCGCCAAAAAGAACCTCGCTCTATTCCTGATCACTCTGCCATTCTTTGCAAACATGTTGGTGCGCATCTATGCATGGCTGATTCTGCTGCGCCCGACTGGGTTCTTCAACACCCTCTTGCAGTCAATTGGCCTGATCGCCGAGCCTCTGGATCTGCTGTTTACCAACTTCGCCGTTACGGTCGGTCTGGTGTATATTCTAACGCCGTTCATGTTCCTGCCAATCTACGCGAACGTCGAGAAGCTTGACTACTCGTTCGTACGTGCCTCGCAGGATCTGGGTGCCAACCCGATTCAGACCTTTCGCAAGGTTATTCTTCCGCTCACTGCCCCAGGCATCATTGGCGGTTCCGTCATCGTGTTCATTCCGGCCTTAGGGAACTTCATCGTTCCTGCGTTCCTCGGGGGATCCAAGGTGCAGATGACCGGCAACCTGATCGAGCGGTCATTCCTTCAGTCGCGTGATTGGCCCTTCGGCGCAGCACTCGCCTTCCTGATCATGGCCGCCGTCGTGGTGCTGGTCGTCTACCAGATCAGCCGACAACACAAAGCGGAACAACGGGGGATCAGCTGATGCTGGACAAGATCCTTAGCCTGCCAATCTGGAAAAAACTTTTCCGAGGATATGGCTTCCTTTTCCTCGGATATCTTTACCTGCCCCTCGGTTGATCCTTGTGTATTCCTTTAATGCCAACACGATCAACATGGCGGTCTGGACCGAGTTTACCTTCGATTGGTACCTCACGATCTTTGGTGGTGCGAGCGCGCAATCTTCCTTTGATGCAGCCTTCACGGAATCACCGGAACGCATTTTCGAAGTGGTGAAAAACAGCGCCATTGTCGCGCTGACAGCCAGCACGATCTCCACCGTTATCGGAACAGCGACTGCGATTGCCCTGGCGCGATACAAGTTCATTGGAAAACGGTTCTATCAGGGACTTCTGGTGCTTCCGATGATCGTACCGGATATCGTCTTGGGCATTGCGCTGTTGATCTTCTTCGTCGGCGCTGGCTTCAAACTTAGTCTGCTGACGATCATCATCGGTCACACGACCTTCCTATCGAGCTACGTGTTTATCGTCGTAAGCTCCCGATTGGCTGGAATGGACACAAGCCTGGAACAAGCCTCGGCAGACCTTGGCGCTGGCCCCCTTACGACTTTCCGCAAAGTGACGTTGCCCCAAATCATGCCCGGTGTGATCGGAGGCTTCTTGCTGGCCTTCATCATCTCACTTGATGACGTGGTGATCACTTACTTCATCGCAGGAGTCGGATCACAGACTCTGCCACTGTTCATCCTCGCGATGATGCGGCGGGGGCTACGCCCACAGATTAATGCACTGGCTGTATTGCTTTTGATCTTCTCCTTCATCGTTGCCGCGCTCGGGCTCTATTTCCGCAGCCGGAAGAACTGAACCAACACGAATAACCAAATCCACCAATAGGAGATACGACATGAAGTTACGCAATATGTTGAAAACGTCCGGAATGGCACTGGCAGCGACACTTGGCCTCTCGACAGCCGCATCGGCCGAAGGATCGCTGAACCTCTACAACTGGGGTGACTATATCAACCCCGAGATCATCGAGGGTTTCAGCAAGGAGTTTGATATCGATGTGACGCTCGACACGTATTCGACCAACGAAGAGATGCTTGCACGCATTCAGGCGGGCGCAAGCGGTTATGATCTGGTGTGGCCGTCGGTCCACATGCATGACATCATGCAAAAACTGGGTCTGCTGCAACCTGCCGGCGTCAACCAGATGCCAGGGTTCGAGAATGTGGACAAAACCTCGATCCGCTCGAAGGAAGACCCGAACGCAGAGTACTGTTTGCCCTATGCGTGGGGTGCGATCGGCATCTTCTATAACAAAACTCTGATCCCCGAGATCTCGTCCTGGAAAGAGTTCTTTGACTATGCAGCGGCGAACCCGGGCAAGGTCACAATGCTGGACGACCTGCGTGAAACCATCGGCGTGGGCCTGATCATGAACGGCTACTCGGTCAACTCTGCCAACCCGGACGAGATCAAAGCCGCGGAAGAGTTCATTCTAAGCCACAAGCCAAACATCGGCGCGTTCCGCTATGACGTCTTACCTCTGGTTACAACCGGCGATATGGCGGCGTCCGTCTGGTATGTTGGAGCGGTTCTGAACGTGAACCAGAACCCGGACCTTCTGGGTTTTGTGGTCCCGGAAGAAGGGTCGACCATGTATCAGGAAGACATATGCCTGCTGGCGAAAGCCCGAATGTCGAGAATGCCAAGCTGTTCCTGCAATACATGATGCGCCCGGATGTGTCGGCGAAGAACACCGTTCGCCTGACCAATGGTTCGGTGAACACCGCAGCGGTTGACCTGCTGCCGGACGATCTGAAAAACCACCCGGCCGTGAACCCGCCGGCTGAAGTGCGCGCCAAGCTGCAGATCTTTGACGATCTTGGCCGCGACCTAAAGCTCTACAATCGCGCTTGGGACCGCATCAAGACGCAATAAGCTAAGTGAACCCGCCCGGGGTGGCCCTGCCTGCCCCGGGCTTTTGGGAGGTGACAATGGCAAGATACAAACTTACGGATTCTGACCTGCAATTCGCGCGCGAGTTTCTCGACAGCCCCTTTGGCTACAACAGTCCGGGCCTGCAACGGGTTCTGAACCGGATGCGCGGTGCCGATTGGGACGTCAAATATGTTCTGATCGTGAAAGAGCGCTATGCGCTTTGGCAATTGGGCATGATGCCAGCCGGACGCGGCAGCAAAATCACCGAAGTCGACGGGATCTTCTATACGGACCTGGAAACCGCAGAAAAAGATATCTTCAAGCGTCGCTGGAAGGATCTGACCGGTCAGGATCTCGACAAAGAACTCGCATCAGCCAGCTAAACGGAATTTCACCATGCTCCCAATCGTTGGATATACAGACAAACTGACTGTCGCACCGGGTGAGAACCTGGATGTCATGGCCTCGTCCTTTGGGGCCAAAACCTATACCGCTGATCTGCGGCGGATCATTCAGGGGGATACGAACCCCGAAGGACCGGGATACAAAGACGAATTCATTCCCGTTGACCTTGGATCCGCGCGCACAGCCGTCGCCAAGCCCTTCCGTCCCGGATCCTGCGTGATCATCCCCGGCCAAGAGGTCATTGATACGTTGGGCAGCTTCACCATCGCTGCAGTGATCCAGCCCACGCTTAACGAAGACCACGACCGAACCGTGATCAGCCTGCCGGGTCTGGCCAAAATCGGGCTGGATCGCGATGGCCATCTGACTGGAGGTTTGCTTGCCGAAGGTGCCGCCCAGCTACGCTCGTCCAAACCGGTCAGCTGCGGGCAGTGGCATCTGGTGAGCCTGAGTTTCGACAGCACGATGGGGAAGGCAACCTTGTCGCTTGCAACTGACAGGGATGGTGCAAGCGTCCCTGCCGAACCGGATGCGGCCTCTGTCCAAACTGACGGCACGCAGGATGCGTCCGCCAAGGAATGCCTGATCGCAGCAGATCGGAATGGCGACGGAGAATTGACGGCATTCTTCGACGGGAAAATCGATCGCCCGGCCATATTCAACGACGTGGTGACGCCCGAGCTTCTGAAAAACCTGCTTAGCGACTTCAGCGTTCTGGAACGCCAGCGCAATCTGGTCTCCGCGTGGGATTTCTCTTTGAAAATGACCACGCAGATCATCTGTGACATCGGCCCCTACAAGCTTGATGGCGCCATTCACAATGCACCCGCACGCGCGATGACGGGCTGGCTGTGGAAAGCGCAGGAGCTGAACTGGAACAAACGCCCCGACCTTTATTCAGCGATCCATTTCCATTCCAGCGATGTATATGATGTCGGCTGGGCTGTTGATTTCAGCATTACCATCCCGGACGACCTGAAAAGCGGCGTCTATGCCGTGCGGCTGGTTCCTGATGGCGATGAGGATTCAGCTTATTACTGTGTATTCGTGGTGCGACCACCACGCGACAGGGTAACCGGCAACACGGTTGCATTCCTGTTCCCGACCTGCAGCTATTTGGCTTACGGCAACCACCGTCTTGGTATGGATGTGCCAGGAACCGAAATTGGCATGGGCCGTGCGATTGAAATCGACCGCCACCACATGTTCCTGCAGGAAAATCCCGGAATTGGCTACTCCGTCTATGAGGTGCATGACGACGATAGCGGCGTGTTCCACAGCTCGCGTCTAAGGCCGATCATAGACATGCAGCCAAAAGTGAAATCGTTCCTTGGCGGTCTGGGATCGAATATCTGGCAGTTCAACGCTGACACCCACATCTTGGGATGGCTTGACCATATCGGCAAAGACTATGACGTCATCACTGACGAGGATCTCGACGCCGAAGGCTGCGGCTTCTTGAACGCTACAATGTTGTTCTGACCGGAACCCACCCAGAATACTACACCAAGAACATGGTAAGCGGGCTGCAAAGCTTTACCGATCGTGGTGGCAGGTTGATGTATCTTGGCGGCAACGGGTTCTACTGGGTTGTCAGCTTCAACGAAGACATGCCTGGAATCATGGAATGCCGCCGTGCAGAGGCCGGTATTCGACCTTGGGAACCCGGCCACGGGCAGTACTATCACGCTTCACCGGGGAATATGGCGGACTATGGCGCCGCAACGGTCGCCCACCCAACCATCTTTGTGGGGTAGGAATGACGTCGCAAGGGTTTGACATATCAGAGCCGTATATCATTAGCCCAGACGCAGAAAACCCGCGCGCCAAGTTTATTTTCAAAGGGGTCGGCAGTGACGTCATCGGTGACTACGGACTTGCCGGCGGTGGGGCCGCTGGCCTTGAGGTCGATCGGGCTGATCAGGAGCAGGGAACCCCTGAACATGCGCTCGTTCTCGGCTCATCGACACGACATACCGATATCTATCTCATGACACCCGAAGACTTGCTTGATCCCACACCAGATTGGTCCGGCACCCAGTGTGACATCATCCGCTCAGATCTGACCTTCTTTGAAACCTCAGGAGGTGGAGCGGTCTTTTCGGTTGGCTCTATCGCCTGGCCCGGAGCGATGGCGTGGAATGGATATGACAATGACATCTCTCGTATCTCTGAAAACGTTCTGAGGCGTTTCGACGATCCGACGCGGTTTGAGATGCCATAGTCTCAATTCATCTATGAACACTCAGACAGGAAGAGGTCGTTCGATGCATTCTATTCCGACGGCCTCTCTTACTGTTGCTACTAGATACGCCTAGGTGAGTGGTGTTGAGAGCGGCTTCAGGCTTTACCCAGTATCATCTTGAACAGCGCTTGCTGGGTCAAATTGAAACCGCTAATGAATGCCTTCTGGCGGCCTTCCAAATGGCGTTTCCGTCTAGCATCGGTTGCCCCATGCACGATCGCTGAGCGGACGTCATAAAACTGTTTGATCGCGGCACGGATTTCGTCCTTATGCGGTTCATCAAAACCCAATAAGTCGGCCATCCCATTCTGGAGCTGTCTGCTAATCCCAGCGCCTTTAGGTTTGAACACTAGTTCCAACGACTGCGAAACATCTAGCACTCGGTCGTTCGCACTGAAGCGTCCGACACGCGCCAATGCTTCTGAGAGACGGTGAATTATCGGTTCTAGACGTTCGAACTCCTCACCTTTCCGATTGTCATAGGCTTGTTTGGCCAAATTGATCGCGCTTGTCTGTAATTGAGGAGGGGCTCGAAATGGATCATGTCGGCGACCGACCTGACCTATCGGCTGCAAGCCACCGTGTCCGTGAGCTAGGCCCAACAAGCCGCAAGCGGATCGGTGCACGCATCCATGTATCAGAGCGAATGGCAGGACGGGTGTTTGGTTTGCCACGGATAGAAGCTCCAAAAAGGTAAGAGCGTCATCGGAAAATCGTGTTGGCCTACTTGGCGGTTCTTCCCGAAAGTCGGGCTTCCTCCGAAGCGCTGGTCGCCAACGGAACGGCCGCACCACAGCGCCAATCTGCCGCCAATCACGCCGATCCATCTCATCTGGAACAAAATCTCGAACCCACTCGCGATCCAGATAGTCCGATAATTCGGCTGCGGGTTTGATCATTAAACCTTCTTGAATCTCAAACTCATTGCGAATTTCGGGCCCATGGAAAAGCAGAAGGTCGTAGCCCAGATTGAGCCCGCTCGGGGCATCAATTTCTAGGGTCGTACAACTCAGATCAAGGAGAAATCCAAGTTCGTTTGCAGCTTTTTCATATCCGCCCTCGCCGTTTTCATTGGCTCGCTCCAATAGACCAGCCACGATGGGGGCAAGCCAAGTGAGCGATGTCCCATTCAGTATCTTGACGTAAAATTGGTCGTTTCCGATCTGAGATCCAAGTGCCCTGGCAAGAGCAGGATGAGACCTCAGGATACCTCTAACAGGATCGAGCGCTTCGCGGAGCGATTTGAAGTACTTCTTCTCGACTGAACTCGAAGCACAGAGCGCGAAAGCATAGAGATGGACCAAATCATCATTGGGAAAGGGTGTTTCATCTTTTCCATTGAACGACATGCGGGCCGGGTAAGTGCTTGCCTGCCAATATGCTTCAAGAAAGGGGACTTGTACGTTGGCGAGATTGATTAGCGCTGGTGCGAGGCGGTCGCACCATGAAGTCAATGAGAATGTCATTTGGTTAGTTTACCCGAGTTTGTTGGGAATAACATTCGGCCCAAAGCAGCCGTTGACATACGGGCCACATCGCTATGGTGCAGCCAGCCAAAGCGGACCTTTGATGCGACCGCGAAAGGGGCCGCAAACTCAAAGAACGTGCTACAGCCTTACAATCGCCAACCACATGCGGAACCGCTGTCGACCTAAAGCAGCCTCGATTTCCTGACGTATCAAGCCGCGAACATGCGACCGCCAACGCGGGAAATAATACCTCAGATTTCCAAAACGGAAGCGTGGCGCTTTTTCTATGCCGCATATTCCGATACCGACTTCCGAGCGATCCGAGAGTTCTCCTGAACTTTTCAGTCTTCGGTTTGTGATGACTAATACCTAGGCTATGCTTATAGACTAGTTTTTGCGTCTCGACCAAGAGTGGAATCAAGATATCAAACCCATGAGCGAAAATGAATCCGCCCCTCTTGAAGAAAAATTGCCCCCACTTTCCTCTAGCGTAACCTATGGTTTGGTTTCCAAGCTTTTTGATACACTTGATGCCAAATGCAAGGCTTCTCCAGGAAGGCCAGCCAGTGAGACAATCAAGCTTTAGTAGCCAAGCGTGTTTCGCCAAACTCTCTGACGAAGTATGACACTTTAGACCCGTACCCGACAGTCATTATGGATGAAGCCACTATGATCATGGATCGGATCTTGGCTTACCCTCAAATTACCCGCTACCGCAAACACCTTAATGGTAAGTCGCTTGAGCTGTCTTCTGCATGGCAGATACACAGTCAAAGCCTACGCGTGGGGGAGTTGTACATAGTTTTGGATCGAACAAACGCTCTACTGAAATTTCTTGAGCAACTTGCTTCAGAGCTCGGGATCACAGTGAACAAGTGTCAAAAACGCTTCGAAAAGAAATTCAAAACTGCTTTCAAAAGGCGACTGCTGGAGCGCCACCGTATCGTTCATGCTCATGAACGTCCGTCATTGGAGTCTCGCATAATATCGTTGTCGAGCGATACTTTAGCATTGGAGCCCAAAGATATTGAGCCCGTACTTCTTGATATGATGGTCAAAGCACTGACGGGGCTGTCGCAAGTCAAAGAAGACATTGGGCAAGAAGTCCCTGAAATACTTGCTAACGTTGAGAAGCTTCATGAATCAACTTCGGATAGGGAAGCCGCTCAGATGCTCGATCTTGTAGGCAAGGCAATTCTCAAAACGCTCGGAATTCATCCAGACCCTTCATCACGTCCGAGCTAGAACTCTGTTCTTTTTGCAACGATCACGCAACGATTTCCAATCTATCTGTGTCGATTGCGTTCCCATCTCGTCTTAGCGTCGAGAAATACGTTCAACCCAGCAAACAGCAATCCACCAACAATCATAGTCTGTGAGGGTAAGTTGCCTATCTCGAAACTTCCAGCAAGCTGATTGAGCCAACCATCCAGTTTGAAATGATAGCTCAAGCCACCTACTGCAGAGATTGCCAATCCATAGAAGACCATTCGGCGGTGGAAGAAATCAGGGTGAAAAACAAAAATGGCGCCGCCGCCCAAAAGAGCAGAAAGCAATGATGCGATCCATCGCGTTTTTTGTTCCCAATCGAAGAAGGCAGGCCACGCTAAATAGCTTGCTCCGCCAATCAGAATACTCCCAAGTACAACAAGAACAACAAAGCTATGATACCATGGTAAGTTTTGTTGCACCCCATCTCTGGACGTGTCGGGCGACGTTGGCGCGGCGTAGTTGATTTGCGTCTGGGGCGCGAAGACAATCGTATTTGGTATTGCAGAGGCGTAAGTCATGCGTGACTTTGGAGGGCGAAGCGGGCTACCTTTCTTTGCCGCGATGGAAAGAGCGTCGCCAGCACGCAACAAAATATCTCGATAGGAGAACGCCGCTTTTTGCGGCCTTAAGACGCCGCTCGAGCGTGTTTGCTGTATGGCTGCGGTAATCACCATATTGCAGTTGTGCCATGACAAAGGATCGTCCATGCGCGAGTCAATCATGGTGGCGAACTCAGCGTAGCCCTGCCGAAAGTAAGCTGCCTCATCTTGATTGTCTGACGTGATCCTTTTTATTCTGCCAAAATGTGCCGTCTTCCTTAGATTTTCTATTATCCCAACTTGCTCGAGGATCATCGCTGCGAATTGCTGATGCAATCCTGCCAGCAAAAATGATCTCTCAAAGTGGTTCTTCCCGCGAAATCCCCAGAGACACCGTGCATCGAAAGACTTTACGTAACTGTCAATGTACAGTTCCGTTAGTGATCTGCGTATGGCACCCTCTTCAGCTCGTTCGATTTCCCGTGACGCCATCTGTTCAAAAACATCGTACGTAAGTGCCTTCTGATCCCGGTCAGAAAGTGTTCGATCTATCCATTTCTCGTTGGCCCTGAGCACACGAGCGTCATTCTGAGAGAGCGTATTGCCAAGCGCGCTATCAGGGTCGTTCTCAAGCCATAACATCAGATTGTCTTGAATGTGACCGGTAGTTGAAACCGCAGTGCCCATCGACCCGTGCAGAAGTCTCTTGAGTTCCGGTTTTGGTTCGAGAAAGAAACCGGGGTGCAAGTGAGCTGAATGCGAGAACTTTTCCGTTCGGCTCTCTCTGAACTCGTCGTAGGAGCCGTAATCGGAATGATCTACAAAGCGACCGATCTTCGACAGCTCCAGAACTTCTTCGAGTGCGTTTGAATTATTATAGAAGATCTCATGGATCTGGGAAACGTTGCAGAAGATCGTCTGCGAGGAAACGACGGAGAAGACCTGGATAGCCGCAAGTATCTCATCAACCTCCACGGGTTTACCAATTGCATCATGCAGTTCTCGGTTGAGAATGTGCAAGAAAATCGGGTGATCCGTATATTCTGAAGTGTCAAAAGCTCTCAATACTCAACTCACCAGAATAAAGCGCGGAAAGTATCGTCCTAGACCATGGCTCAAATGATTCTAAGTCGTTCTCTGGCTCGGACAAATCAGTCCAACGGAGATCGTTGATTGATAATTCATTCTTCTGTGGGACAAAGGTTCGCGAACAGAAATAGACGATGACAACCGCCAAGTGTTTTTGCGCTTCCATCGTTTCATACGTATTTATGCCACAAAGAAGTTTGAAACTGTCAGGCCGCTCAAGTTGCTCGATTTCACTGCTTTCAAACAAAAGCTCTTCGCGTAGCTCTCGCCTTGCATTCTCAAAGATTCCATGACCCGAGGTGTCAAAAAGGTTGAGGTCTTCATCGGACACATGCCCACCAAAGCCAATACTTCTCATCCCCTGCAATTCGTCTGCTGCGGTATTGAACACACCACGCCTATACGTGAGTAGTCTCCCGCCCCGAAAAACAATTGCATAGGAAATGATCTGTTTAACATCAAAACGACGCTCCGCATCCTTGCGGATGATATATCGAAAAACCTCTTGTCTATCGGCGCTTTCAATAACTCGCTCAACATCCAAAAGTAAGCCGTTGGCTTCGCTAGCTTTCAAAAAGGCGTCTGGGAGTGTCAGTACGTGTTCGTTATGTAGCGTCTTCTCTCGGCGAGGGGCAACGTATTCCGAGAATCGATCTGTAGCCAAATCGCGTAAGAAAAACCTATTGGCGGCCGTGCGATAGAATGGAGACTTTGCCGCGCGTTCTCTAATCTCAGTGCTCAACCGTGCTGCCAGCGTCTTGTATTGTGTCTTCCCGTACAGATGTTCCGGTAAGATCCCCTGCTCGGACGCGACATCCAAAATTTCCTTTGGATGCAGTGGCCTGCCTTTGTGTCTGATGGCCTTCTCGGCCAATGTTAGATATGAGTCTGACATTATCGGTTCTGGAGGGTTGAACTAGGTGACGGCTGCAATTGATCCCTTTTTGGATGAGACTTTCGTTGGACGCTTCAACAGAAGACGCCACGAAGACGATAGCGTGAATGCTTGCGTAGATGAACCCGCTATCGTCGAGAGAGTTAGGGCGCTGGCACCGCAGTGCATTGTGGAGCTTGGGTGCGGAACAGGAGGGCTTACTTCGGTATTGGCGGCTCACAGTCCGAAGGTGCTTTCGGTCGATCAGTCACCAGCCATGATTGAGCACGCGAACTCAGAGATCAATGCGACTAACGTTCAGTTCGTTTGCAGTAGGTTTGAAGAGTTCGTTCCACCAATGAAGATTGACGTTGTCGTTTCTGGAATGGCGATGCACTTGGTAGCTGACCTGAGCAGTCTATGCAGATTGGTCTATGGTTGGCTGGAGCCTGGCGGCACATTTATCTTCAGCCAAAGGCATCCAATCCGCACAGCAAACCCACAAGGTGATGAGTTATCGAGGATCAAGCCGTCATGGACCGTTTCAAACTATTTCGATGTAGGAGCAAGGGCGTACCAGTGGCTTGGCTATGATGTGGGTTACTACCATCGAACAATTTCTGATATTGTTGCCAGTGTAATTGACGCTGGACTCATACTGAATGAGATCGCTGAACCTACGCCATTCAAGCACCAGCAAACGGATCGGGGCACAGAAAACTGTAGCTCTCCCTCTGTTCTGTTAGTCCGCTGCTGCAAGCCAAATCAATCAGATGGAGGACGCTGAGAAGAGGGTCGAGATAGCCATATTCCCATCGGAGCCATCTCAAAGTCGGCTTATCCACTCACGAAGCGCCACGTACGCAACCGCAGCGAAAGTCCGGTTTCCGCCCAATGTGAGGTCAAACAAGTCAAAGATTGAATTCCGTTCTGGTCTACTCTTGACGCTCAGATACCTATGAAATATGTCGTAATTCTACTGGGCGGGCGTTGTGTAGTGGTAAGACCTCAGCCTTCCAAGCTGATGACGCGGGTTCGATTCCCGCCGCCCCGCTCCAGAATTTCTTTTCCTGCAAATCACCTACAAAGAGCAGCGTCTGTCCCGCTTATCGCATTGAAAGTATGGGCTTTTCTGCCATTTGGCACGAAGCCTTCCAAGCTAATGACGCGGGTTCGATTCCCGCCGCCCGCTCCAGAAACTCCAGACATCGCAGATTTGGCACCCAAGAAGGGCCGCGCACACGGATTTAGTCCCGCGCGTAGACGTCTTCGTAGCGGATGATGTCATCTTCCCCCAGATAAGATCCGGTCTGGACCTCGATCAGGACCATCGGCACCTTGCCGGGGTTTTCCATGCGGTGCGTGGCGCCCAACGGGATGTAGACCGACTGGTTTTCGCTGACCAGTTTGACCTCGTCATCTACGGTGACCTTGGCGGTACCTTCGACCACGATCCAGTGCTCGGACCGGTGGTGGTGGGACTGCAGCGACAGGGCCGCGCCGGGGTGTACGACGATCCGTTTAACCTGGAACCGGTCCCCCACGACAAGGCTTTCGAACCAGCCCCACGGGCGGTGATCCTTGGGGAAGGCCTCGGCCTGCGGAGCCTTTTGTTCTTTCAGCGCGGTGACCGCCTGTTTGACCTCTTGCGTGCGGTCCTTGTGGCTGATCAGAACCGCGTCGGGCATGGCAACGGCCACGATATCCTCAAGCCCGATGCCGACAATCGCCTGTCCCTCGACTTCCGAGCGCAAAAGCGTGTTCTGGCAGTCGATCGACGTGGCCGGACCGGACAAAGACAGGCCATCCGAGTGGGTTTCACGCCAGACAGCTGCCCAATCCCCAAGATCGGACCAACGCCCGGCAAAGGGAACGACGGACAGGTTGTCGGCTTTCTCCATCACCGCATAGTCGATCGAGATCGGCTTGGCCGTGTCCCATGCCACGGGGTCGAGACGGGTAAAGCCCAGATCCCGCTTGGCACCATCCACGGCGCCTTTGACGGCGGCCATAAGCTCGGGCGCGTGGGTTTCAAAGGCCGCCAGAATGGTTGGAACCGAGAACAGGAAAATCCCGGCATTCCACAGGTACCGCCCTTCGGCCAACATGGCGGCGGCGGTGTCCATATCCGGTTTCTCGACAAAGGATTTCAGCGGCACGGCGGCCATGTTGCCGGTCGGCGCTGCGTCCAGTTCAAGATAGCCATAGCCGGTTTCCGGGCGGTCCGGGCTGATGCCGAAGGTGACCAGCTGACCCGCGCGCGCGGCGGCAGAGCGGCGTCCACGCAGGCGTTAAAGTCGTCCGTGTCCGGGGGGATCACGTGATCAGACGGCGCGACCAACATCATGCCGTCCGGATCGGTGGCGGCCAAATGCAACGCTGCGGCCAGCACAGCAGGGGGGGCCGTATCGCGCCCGGCGGGGGGGTTCAATCAGAACTGCCCCGGTCGTGATCCCTGCGCCGTCCAGCTGCTCGGTCACGATGAAGCGGAAATCATTCGCCGTGACGACCAGAGGGGCCGCATAGGCAGGGCCAGACAAGCGACGGGCGCTGGCCTGAAACAGGCTTTCGTCCCCCATCAAGGGCGAGAACTGCTTGGGATAGCTTTTACGCGACAGGGGCCACAAACGGGTGCCAGAGCCGCCACACAGCAATACGGGAGTAATCATTGAACTGTTCCTTCTTGCCCTGCTTATCTTTTCAAATTCGGACAGAAAGGCGGCAATCGGATGTCTTCTTCAAGCAATCCTCAGCCAGCCGCAATCTGGTCTTCATACGCCGAAATCACGGCGGCAAGTGCCTGTGGCATCGGGGTTTGGGGGGCGTACCCCAGCGCCTTGGCGCGTTCGGACGTCATGCATTTCGCCATCATGCCCTCGGGCCGGGACAGGTCATGGTGAAACGCGCCGGTATAGCCTGCCATTTCGCCAATCATCTGATAGTACTCGTTGACCGAATAATCCGTGCCATAGCCGACATTCAGAACCTGAGGCAGGCTGTCCAGCCGCGGCAGCGACGTCAGCATGAACTGCACCAGATCATCGACAAACAGGAACTCGCGCCGGGCGTTGCCGCTGCCCCAGATCTCGACGCTATCCTCGCCCGCATTTCGCGCCTGCACGACCTTGGTCACGATGGCGGCAATCAGGTGGCTTGCGACCGACCCGAAATGGTCCTCGGTCCCGAACAGGTTGCACGGGATCAGCGTTTTATAGTGTCTGTTGTCGTGGCTGCGGGTGATGTAATCGCACAACCGCGCGCCGGTGATTTTGGACAGCGCATAGCCTTCGTTCGTGGGTTCCAGCGGCGCGGCGAGGATATCGCCTTCCTCAAGCGGTTGGCGATAGTCGCGCGGGTACATACAGGATGATCCAAGGAACACCAGACGCTCAACACCTGCCTGATGGGCGCCATGATGACAGCGTCATTCATCCGTAGATTCTCGACCAGAAAATCGACCGGGTGATCGATGTTGGCCTGAATGCCGCCCACACGCGCCGCTGCATGGATGACTGCATCCACCGGGTTGGCGGCGAACCAGTCGGATACGGCCTGCGCGTCGGTCAAGGGAAGGTCGGCCCGGGTCGGGGCCAGAACCTCAAGGTCAGGCGCAACCGTCGGGGCCAAGCGCTGCAACGCGCTGCCCAACATGCCAGATCCACCGGTCAGAAGAAGCTTCATCAGCCGCGTGCCCCGCTCTTATTCCACGACACCATAGGCACGACGTGCCAGACGCTCGGTTTCCAGAAGCTTCCAATCTTCCTGCACCATTTCGCTGACCAGATCAGCGAAAGGCGTAGAGCTTTCCCAGCCCAGCATTTCGCGCGCTTTTGTCGGATCACCCAACAGCTGTTCAACCTCGGTCGGGCGGAAATAGCGCGGATCGACTTGCACAAGACATTGACCCGTCTTGGCGTCATAGCCTTTCTCATCCACGCCTTCGCCTTTCCATTCCAGCGTCACATCGGTGGCAGCAAAGGCCAGATCACAGAATTCGCGGACCGAGTGCATTTCGCCGGTTGCCAGCACGAAGTCTTCGGGCACGTCATGTTGCAGGATGCGCCACATGCCTTCCACATAGTCGCGCGCATGGCCCCAGTCGCGCAGAGCGTCCAGATTGCCCAGATACAGGGTGTCCTGCAGGCCCAGCTTGATGGCTGCTGCCGCACGGCTGATTTTACGGGTCACGAAGGTCTCGCCGCGGATCGGGCTTTCGTGGTTGAACAGGATGCCGTTGGTGGCAAACATGTCATAGGCTTCACGATAGTTGACCGTGATCCAATAGGCATACAGCTTCGCCGCCGCATAGGGCGAGCGTGGATAGAACGGCGTGGTTTCGCGCTGTGGAACCTCTTGCACCTTGCCGTACAACTCGGACGTAGAGGCTTGATAGTACTTGGTCTTTTCGGTCAGACCCAGCATCCGGATGGCTTCCAGAATACGCAGCGACCCGATGGCGTCGGCATTCGCAGTATACTCCGGCATCTCGAAGCTGACTTGCACGTGCGACTGCGCTGCCAGGTTATAGATCTCGTCCGGTTGGATGTCGGCGATCTGGCGGATCAGCGTGGTGCTGTCGGTCATGTCACCATAGTGCAGATGCAGGTTGCCGGGACGGTGATTGTCGATCTGCAGGTGGTCAATGCGCGCCGTGTTGAACGAAGACGAGCGACGCTTGACGCCATGCACTTCATAGCCCTTCGCCAGCAAAAGCTCGGCCAGATAGGCGCCGTCTTGTCCGGTGATGCCCGTGATATAGGCGGTTTTCTTATCGGCCATAGGTCTGGTCCTTGTTCTTAGAATTTGGCACAGGTCGCGTCGACGACCTCGCGCAGACGATCCAGTTGCGCGGGAATGGGGTGGTGGTGGTTGCCAACAAACAACCCTTCGGAATCAATCACGTCTGCGGCCTTGATCTGGCCAAAGACGTTGTGGTCCAGCTTGTCGATGACAGGGTTGCGCAGGAAGTTTCCGGTAACGATGGGGCGGCATTCAATCTCGGCCTCTTTCAGGGCGTCGACCAAGGCCGCGCGCTGGCCGCGCATCTTGCCCTGCAGCACCATAGCAAAGCCGAACCAGCTGCTTTCGCCGGTTTCGCGCTGAATGGTCAGATGCTCGTGATCGCCAAATAGCGACTGAAACTGCACCGCGTTCTTGCGCCGTTCGGCAACGAAGCTGTCCAGTTTCGCAAGCTGAGGAATGCCCCAGCGCGCCTTCCATTTCGATTGGGCGCAGGTTGTAGCCGGGCAGCACGAAGCGGAACTGGCGCACGAACGGGTCGGGGTCCATCGGCAGGTGCGTGTCCTCGGGCAGGTCACGGACCAGCCATGGGCGCGGATCGACAGCATGTTGTCATAGAGCTTGCGATCATCGGTAATCACAAGCCCGCCTTCCATCGTGCAGATGTGGTGGCTGAAAAAGGTCGAGAACGTCCCGAACAGACCAAAAGCACCGGCCTTTTCGCCATTCAGGCTGGCGCCCATGCTTTCGCAATTGTCTTCGGCCAGCAGAATGCCGGCATCGGCGCAGATCTTGCGCAGGCGGTCAGCCTCAATCGGGTTGCCCAGCAGGTTGACCGCGAACACCATCTTGGTGCGCGGCGTGATCGCAGCGGCAACTTGATCCACGTCGATGTTCATGGTCTCGGGATCGATGTCGACAAAGCGTAGCTTCATCCCGTTCTGAGTGATCGGGAAATAGGTGGTGGACCAGCTGACTGCGGGGACAATCACCTCGTCGCCCGGTTCAAATCCGAAATCTGGGTGGTGGAAGGCGGCGGTGATCCCCAGCAGGTTCGCCGTTGATCCGGACGAGGTCATAACCGCGTATTTCTTGCCAAACTTCTTGGCAAATGCCTCTTCAAATTCGCGGACACGGGCGCCCATTGTGAAACGGTCTGATGCGATCACCTCTTGCAGCGCCGCGTATTCCGCGTCGTCCCAAGTTGTATTTGCCAGCGGATAGAACATCGCCTGATACCTTATGCCTGTCGTAGGGCGCACCGATTGCCGATGCGTCGTTTAATTGGCCGCAACTTAGACATCGTATCTTCTAATTGCTAGCACCTTACTTTGACGCATTGCTTGCCATTTCCACTGTGATGCAAAGACCATAGCGCGCCCGTCATTTGGCCAGATCAAGCACCATATCCGTGTCGAACGTGCTGCGGTTGATCAGCTCGCGCGCGACCTCGGGACGACCGAGCCGGTCAAACTGCCGATAGATGTCCTGAAGCGTGTGCACAGACTCCAGCCCCCAATCGACGATCTTTTCATAGATCTCGTACGCCTCGTCGGCGCGATCTGCGGCCATCAGGAACCGGGCCTTGGGGGTCATGATCCGCACGGCGCCATGGGCCAGTTTCTCGGCCTTGTCCAATTCGGCCAACGCTTCGGGCAGACGATCTGCCGTGCGACGCAACATGTTGGCGGTCAGGATGCGGATCTCGATAAATTCATGATCATGATCTGCCAGCCGGTCATGAATGGCCCGGGCGTCATCACGACGATCCCTGTCAGACCACAAGCGGTCAGCCAGACAGGCCGCATAGCAAGGGTGGTTGCCGGACAGCTCAGTGGCCCGTTCAAGATAAGGCAGCGCGTCCTTCGCCTCGCCTGTTTCGAACAGGATGTCCGATAAGCGCTTGTAGTAAATCGGATTCTCGGGCGCCTGTTCGACCGCCGTCAGATGCGCATCCAGCGCGGCCCGCGTGTTACCCATCGCATGATCATAGACCCCCAGCGCAGAGATCAACGCGGGCTCACCCTTCATCTTGTTAAATGAGCGACGAAGCATGTCACGGGTTTTGGCAATTTTCGAGATGTTGGTGAACGCCCGATTCAGACGCTTGCCAGAAACAAGTCGCCAGTCGCGCACGACGATCTCCCACGGGTGGAAAAGCGGTCGATCTTCCGGCTTCATCCCGTGCGGTACAAGGCCGTTTAGCGCAGCTAAAGACGCTTTGCCGACGGGAAACACGCCGCCTTTTTTACGCACCAGATCCGGATCAAACGGATAGAAATTATCTGGCGTGATCGCACCGACCCCCAGCGCAGAGCTGAGCGCGCCTTGCACCAAAGGCTCGAGCGGTCGGAACCATGTCGCCGCCTGCAGACGCGAGCGTGCCGCCGTATGATCCCCCTGCACCAACTGGTTCATGGCCGAATATGCGTTCACGACCGCAATGGAATCATCGACATAGACCGGGCGCGCATAAGCCATTTTACGCACCTCTTCGACATAGGGCAGATCCTGACTGGTCACCGAAAGTTCGCACAGCAGCTGATAGGCAAAGCTTTTATCCAGCCCGTCTTCCATATACGCGCTGATGATCCGCTTGGCGCGCGCGGGGTCGTTGCGCGACAACTGGTATTCGATCTGGAAATGCAGCTTTGCCCTACATCCCCCATGTTGATGAACAGGTCTGATTTCTGTTCCAGCCGCTGAGACATCCGCTCCATCGCGATGTCATGTTCTTCTTGGGTCAGGGCATCCTGAACAGCCCGCAAGTTGCAGCCGCCAATTGTCATGGCCGTCTGACTATAGGCCGAGGACGGCGGCCCGTAGATCTGCTTGCACAGCGACATGGCATACAATTCAAGAAAATCACGCGCGCCGCTGGTAAAGTCACGCTCACCGAACAGGTCCGAAATCCCCATCACGCGATCGGATTTTTCTTTCAGCCGGTCCACCTCTTGCGGGGTGTCCGAGAAAACCAGAATACGCTGGGTCGGATCTTCGAGCAGCCGTTCCAGCAACACCTCGTAGAACTCGCGCGGGATGTACTTGTTGGGCCACAGCTTGTTCGACGTCACCTGATTATAGATGATGTCCCCCGCGGCGGATGTGAAGCGCAGTCAGGCTGGACCCGGCGAACATCTCTTTGATCTCGCCGATCATCGCCTGAACCGGGGGGGAGTACTCGAACTCGTCCAGACACAGGGGCAAGGCAGCCTGCACTTTGGCCATATCTTCCCACGGCAAAACGGTGATCCCCATCGCCGCACCGGCCAGATAGCTTTCACCCTTTGCGACGGGCTTCAGGAATTGTCCGCGGGTCGTGCCGCTGCCTTCCACCGTGCTGATATCGATCAGATCGTTATAGACCTGATGCAGCACATCGCCGTCGAAGAACTTCCGTTCGACAAAATCCTCGCTGAAAATATAGGTCGGATCACGGCATTCCTCGTGGGTGCGCCCACCAGTGGTCCAGCCACAAAACCACGGAATGTCATAGTCACGCGATATCCGAATGGCGTTCAACATCGAGATAATGCGTGCGCCCATCCGGTCGTTGCGGTGGGCAATAATACTGCTCTTCAAATCAGCCTGTTTCATCGCGCAACCCTACTCAGATCAGAAAGGCGGGGCCAGCCGAAAGTCGGAAAGCCTGACGATACGAAATTTGGGTGCATAGATCGGTATCAGTTCTGCCCCAGCTCTGCCCTCAATGCCTCTAATCCGACGGCAAGCGCTTGGTCTGCGGCAGAGGCACTGTCGGCCTCGACATACAGGCGCAGTTCGGGGGCGTTTCCAGAGGGGCGCAGATGCACAATCCGGCCGTCGTTCAGCGTCATGCGCAAGCCATCGGTCCGATCCACGGAGGCACAGCGTCCACCGAGGCGCGTCAGAAACGCGTCGCGCGCATCTGCGTCGGCATCCAATCTTGCGACCAATGTCTGCGAGATCTCGGTCGGCACCTCTTGCAGGCGGTCGGCGGCGGTAAAGCGGGCCGGTTGCTGCGCGACCAGCGCCGACAGACCGCCCGCAGCCCGTGCGCGCGTCAGAGGCACTAGGAACGGCAACACCGCGTCGCGGGTCATCAAGGGCGGCAAGCCTGTGCCTCGAACCCCAGAAGGAAGCCGCCATTTGCCTCGTACCCGACGACGCGTCCGTTGGCCTGCTCCATGCCCGCAATCACGTAAGGCGAGCCGATGCGCGTGCGGATCACCTGGCCGAACACCTCTTCCGCGCCCGTATTCGACGATACCGGGGTCACGGCGACATCGGCCCCCATCGCGGCGCCGGTAATCTGGCCCAGCACATCGCCCACAATCACCTGACCGGTTTCATCCGTCAGCAAGGGCCGATCCCCGTCCCCATCCGTGGAAATGATCGCGTCCAGATCATGCGCGCTGGCCCAGTCGCGCAGCTGTTGGCGAAGTTCGGGGGCGACGGCCTCGGTGTCGACTGGAATGAACGACGGGCTGCGACCCAGCTCCAGAACCGAGCCGCCCAGCGCCGGGATCAGATCCAGCAACAGGTCGCGCCCAACAGCCGAATGGCTGTAAAGACCGATCCGCAACCCATCGAGCGCATCTGGCCCAAAGGCGGTGACATAGCGGGGCCACGTAATCAGCCCCCGCCGTGGCGTTCTGGATCACCTCTGGCCACGAAATTGGTCCATACAAGTGTCTAATGCAGCCAATATCGCGGATTCATGGGCTTTGGTGATCTCACCCGCGGGCGTATAGAACTTCAACCCGTTGCGGTCTGCCGGGATGTGGCTGCCCGTAATCATCACCGCCGAGGCGCCCGCCTGCATCGCTGCCAAAGCCAGCGCCGGGGTAGGCACCGCCCCGCAATCAGTCACCTGAACACCTGCGGCTTGGGCCGCCTTCGCCACCATCGCCGCGATGTCCGGAGAAGAGGGCCGCAGGTCACGGCCCACGAACAACCCCGTTCCCACCGGGCAAGCGCGCAGAAAGGCCATAACATGGGCGCCGACCAGGTCAGGCGTCAGGTCTGTAACTAGGCCGCGCAGGCCGCTTGTGCCGAATTTGGGGGACATTTCGGAACTCTTTTATGTGGGAAGTTAAGTTAAGGGGCAGGCGTTGCTGCGCATCACTCTTCGATCTTGCGCGCCTCATCCACCAGCATAACCGGGATGCCGCCACGGATCGGGAAGGCCAGATTGGCAGCTTTCGACAGCAGCTCTTGCTTGTCGGCATCATAGGTCAGCTGCGTCTGCGTCACAGGGCAGACCAGCGCCTCGATCATGCGACGATCAAACTTGGTTTCAGCTGGGGTGGTCATTGTACTTTCTCCTCGCCCGCGCCTTTGCGCAACGCAAATTCCATAAGAGTTACAAGGGTTTCGCGGCGCGTGGGCAGCGATGGTGCCTCAAGCAGCGCCTGTTTGTCTTCGGGTGCAAAGGGGCACAACATGGACAGGGCATTGATCAACAGCTCGTCCTCGGCCGATTCAAGGCTTTCCCAATCGGTCTGCAATTCCTGCAGATTGAAATAGCGGGTCAACAGCGCCAGAAACGTCTCGCGGTTTAGGCCTGTATCATGTTCGGGCTGGCCAAGGTCGCGGTCAAAGCTGTCCCACCCCATCTGCGCCTTCAGATAGGGCGTAAAGCCCGTTTCGACCTGCCCCAAACGAAAACGCGACACGCCAGTCAGCGTGACCATATAGCGCCCGTCTTCGGTTTCCGTGAACGAGGTGATCCGACCAGCGCACCCAATGCTGTGCAGCCGCGTATCCTCGCCGCATTCTTCGCCAATGGGCTGGATCATGCCCAGCAGCCGCTGGGGCGTTTTCAGCACATCGTCGACCATCGCAAGATAGCGCGGTTCGAACACATGAAGGGGAAGCCGGCCACGGGGCAAAAGCAACGCGCCCGGCAAGGGGAAGATCGGAAGGGTATCCGGCAAGTCAGCTGATGAGATCATGACACCAGTCTAGCGCGACTTTTCCATTCACACAAAGATCATCGACGACAGCTTGCGACGACCGGTCAAGGCGATCGGGTCCTTGGCGTCCAAAGCGTCGAAAATGGTGAACAGCTGCAGCTTGGCGGCCGCCTCATTCCAGTCTCTATCCCTGCGGAAAAGCTCTAAAAGCTCGTCCACGGCACCTTGCACATCACCGTCTGCATTCAGCGCAACGGCCAGATCAAACCGCGACTGGTGATCATCGGGATTGGCGTCGACAGCCGCACGCAGCTCGGCCACGGGACCCGCGTTTTCGGCCTGACGCGCCAGTTCGATCTGCGCGCGGACAGCCTCGAGTTCCGGCGCGTCCGAGATCTCGGCGGGGGCGCCATTCAGGGTCGCCTCAGCGTCATCGGCGTTGCCAACGGCCAAATGGGTGCGGGCCAGACCGGCATAGGCTGCGGCCGAGTTCGGGTCTTCTTCAAGGATCGCGGCATAGGTTTGGGCGGCGTCCTGAACTTCGCCTGCCTCCAGCATCTCATCTGCAGCAGCAATCGCATCCGCAAGACCACCATCACCGCCAAGGGCCGCAACGCGGTTGACGAATTCCTTGATTTCGCTGGGCGGCACTGCGCCTTGGAAGCCATCCACAGGCTGGCCCTGAAAGAAAGCATAGACGGTCGGGATCGACTGCACGCGCATCTGGCCTGCAATCATCTGGTTCTCATCCACGTTAACTTTGGCCATGCGGACTTTGCCGCCAGCCTCGGTCACGGCAGCTTCCAAAGCTGGGCCAAGCGTCTTGCACGGGCCGCACCACGGCGCCCAGAAATCGACGATCACCGGCACCTCTTGCGAGGCCTCGATCACGTCCTGCATGAAGGTCGCTTCGCCCACATCCTTGATCAGTTCCACGCCCGCAGACGCGCCGTCCAGTCCGAATTCCATGGCTTTGGCTCCGTTTAATAGGTTTACCGCTTATATGGCGCGTGTCAGGCCAGTTTTAAAGGTCAAACGTCGCGAAGACCGGCGCGTGATCCGACGGCTTTTCCCAGCCGCGCGCGTCGCGCACCACCCGCGAGCCGTGACCTGCGTTCGAGATATCGGACGTGGCCCAAACGTGATCCAGACGACGACCTTTGTCGGCGGCATCCCAATCGCGGGCGCGATAGGACCACCAGCTGTAAAGCTGCCCTTCGGGAATATCCTGACGGGTGATGTCGACCCATCCAGCCGCGTCTTGCACATCGCCCAGCGCTTCAACTTCGACCGGCGTGTGGCTAACCACTTTCAAAAGCTGCTTGTGCGACCAGACGTCATCTTCGCGCGGGGGCGATGTTCAGATCGCCCACAAGGATCGACTTCTGCGGTTTCTCGCGCCCGAAATGGTCGCGCATATCGGTAAGATAGTCGAGCTTCTGGCCAAACTTCTCGTTCACCTCGCGGTCCGGCACATCGCCGCCTGCGGGAACATAGAAGTTGTGAACCGTCACACCGTTTTCCAGCTGCCCAGCAATATGGCGCGCGTGGCCCAGATCGGCGAAGTCAAAGCTCTCGGCCTCGACCATCGGGATACGCGATAGGATCGCAACGCCGTTGTAACCCTTCTGCCCCCGCGCCACCATGTGGGTGTAGCCCAGCGCCTTGAACCCTTCGAGCGGGATCTTCTCGACCGGGCTTTTGCATTCCTGCAGGCACAGCACATCCGGCGCTTCTTCCTCGAGCAACTTCAGCACGATCGGCTCGCGCAGACGGACCGAGTTGATGTTCCAAGTGGCAAGGGTAAAGCTCATCGCGCGTCTTCCTGTTGATGGTCGCATGAGCCAACAGTCTTGCCAGAAAAACGGGGCTGGCACCATTCAGAAATTTTTGCAACTTTAGTATAGAAAAGAGCGCCAAGTGCGTTGGCACAATGGCGCTCTTACATCATGGTGAAACCAGTTACTCTACCCATCCTGAAACAGCCAACATGCCAAACAGCATAATGACGCCCCTGCACGCTCCATGACTAAGAATCTGATCGCATGAGACCCCAATCAAATACAGCCCGTTGGAATGAAATGCATGTAATTGCCATCAACGGCACACGCGTGCGCTGTCATTGGGGCGTACTGCATCGGCTGATCCTCTCGGGGCAGATGAACGGCACGTTCATTTTGGTCGCCCTTGCGCTGGCGACATTCAAATCCACCCTGTTCGAGATCCCCACCCCCTACCTGACCCGGATCTTGTTCTGGGTAATCGGGGTCTATCTGACCGTCGTGTTTTGGTACGCAATGATCCGTGTGATCCATCTGATCCTGAATCGCCTGCGAGCCAACATTGCCGTGATCAACTATCCCGTTACCGCAGCGGCAACCATTGGTGCCGTGTTCGTCAGCACCTTCCTGATCAACCTGCTGACGCAGAGCACGTTCCTTTATGAAAACCTGACTTGGGCTGATTTCTCTCGCAATCTGCTGATCGCTGCATTGGTCGAACTTCTAACCGTCACAAGCATTCTTCCTTTCTTCTGGGGAAGGCACGCCGCCCTCGCCAGAACTGGTTGATGCGCCCGAACCAGCCCCGCAGCTCGACACCCTTCGGTTCGAGGATAAGGACATTCACCTTCCCTCGCTTCTGCATGTCCAATCACAGGAACACTATCTGGAATTCGTCTTCGAGCAGACGAAATTCCTGCTGCGCGGCGCGTTGAAGGACTTCGTGGCACTTTGCGACCACAGCCATGGCATCCAATGTCATCGCTCGCATTGGGTGGCGAGGAAGGCGGTGACCGGCCGCAAGCGTCAGGACGGAAATCCGGTGCTGCTTCTGTCCAATGCCACCGCCGTGCCCATCGCGCGCGGAAGGCTGTCGGACGTGAAAACTTGGTTAGAGCAACACCGGCCCGAAATCTGATCCCTTTGGATCAGGCGTAGGACACAACCTCCCATTCGACGCCATCATGATCATCAAAATAGAACCGCTTGCCCGGCTCGTAATCCGCGTGGTTATGCGGGGTGAACCCGGCCGCCTTTACGCGTGTTTCGGTCGCGTCGATGTCGTCCACGACCACCCCCACATGGTTCAATCCGGCGCGGGG
>LLEO01000009.1_pt1 | contig 40912 bp, 56 predicted proteins | sample 595861 | NCBI WGS metagenome assembly LLEO01 (sample SAMN02919315, study PRJNA255460) | bioreactor metagenome | biome: chemostat; feature: culture 2012_25.1; material: sediment; isolation source: day35 25degC chemostat 2012 inoculated with Wadden Sea sediment taken from... | place: Germany: Bremen ... | reverse complement strand
GGATGCCGAAAAGACCCCCCCGGAACGTGGTGATGAACGCCAAGACCCCCCGCCGGACCGGAATTTGCGGCTCGGCTGAATGCTTGCTGATCCACCGCGATGCGCAGGAACTGGGGCAGACAGTCATCAACGATCTTATGGCTACCGGAGTTGAAGTGCGCGTGGGCGAAGGTTTGAGCGGCTCGGTTGCAGCAACCGACGACGATTGGGGCACCGAGTATCTGGACAGCATCATCGCCGCCAAGCTGGTCGATGATGCGGACGGCGCGATTGATCACATCAACCGCTATTCCTCGTCCCACACGGACGCAATCATGACAGAAAATGACGCGACCGCGGAGCATTTCTTCACCCGCTTGGACAGCGCGATCCTGATGCGCAATGCCTCGACCAGTTTGCGGATGGCGGAGAATTTGGTATGGGCGCCGAGATTGGGATTGCCACTGGCAAGATGCACGCGCGCGGGCCGGTGGGCTCTAAGCAACTGACGTCGTTCAAGTATCTGGTCGTGGGTGACGGCACCACACGCGCTTGAGTTAAGAAGCCGCCCCAAGGGGCGGCTTTTTCGTTCAGAAGGTCACGTCGATGGTGTGATCCGTGATCTGGACCGTGGCAGATCGCCCCTGTCGTTGCAGCTCTGGACGGATCAATGCGTAATGGACATGGGCAGGCGGTACCTCGAGATCGGGATTTGCTGCGGATAGCAGTCCCCACAGATCTGGATTGATGTTCAAACGCTCGCCTTGCGCCGTCAATTGCCAGCGCCCATCCGCGCGTGACACGGTCAGTTGTCCCCCCCAGGGCATCGCGCTTTCAAAGCACTGCAGGGCGAGGAAGGCCAGTTTCACCTCGGTCCGCGGCAGATCGCCCGCGGGTTGCCAGTCGATCTTGATCTTGCGTCCATCCACGCCGGGGGCCAGTACCGCACGGATTTCTTTCTCGGACAGGGATTGGCCTTCATTTGCGGAACCAAATGCCACGCGGAAAAAACGGATCCGCAGGTTTGCATTGGTCACACTTTCCGCGATCAGCGCCATTTCCGGGCTGTTGCCCATGCCCGAGAGCTGCAACAGCTCTACCCCATTGCCGATTGCGCCCAAAGGGCTGATAAGGTCATGGCAGATGCGGGATCCGATCAACGCGGTCAGGTCGCGGTCTTGTTTGGTCATGTGTGAAGCCTGATAGGGAAAAATGTCATGGGAATGGGATCACTTCTTGAGCCTGGAATGCTGGTGCGCCACCCCGATAAACCCGATTGGGGGCTGGGGCAGGTACAATCCAATATCGGAGGGCGCGTCACGGTAAACTTCGAGCACGCCGGGAAGCAGGTGATCATGATTGAACATGTTGACTTGATGCCTGTATTTTCGCCTCCTGAACGCTAAGGTGCTGCGCGGATGCCCATTGCGCGCCCGTTATCTGAGCCATATGAGCTGAACAAGGTTATCAAATGGTTAATCCCGAATGACTGCGCCCCAGTTTGAACTAAGACTTGCCCAGAGTGACGCAGATCTGATCGCAGCACAACGGCTGCGTTACGATGTGTTCGTGCGCGAACTGGGCGGGGACGGGCCTTTGGTCGATCACGAGAACGGATTGGAGCGTGACGCGTTTGATCCGTTTTATGACCATCTGATCCTGTATGACCACGCGCGCGAAGGGTCCCCTGCCGTCGGGGTTTACCGGTTGTTGCGGGGCGAGAAGCTGAATATGCCCGACGGGCCGGAGCATTTCTACTCCGAGGCCGAGTATGATCTGAGCATTCTAAAGGCCTCGGGCCGTAAGTTGTTGGAACTAGGGCGGTCTTGCCTGCATCCAGACTATCGCGGTGGGGCCGCAATGATGCATCTGTGGGGCGGATTGGCACGCTATGTGGAAGAGCATGGGGTTGAAATCCTGTTCGGCGTGGCCTCGTTCCACGGGACCGATATTGAGGCGCTAAGTGCACCGTTGTCCCTGCTACATCACCGGCATTTGGCGCCCGAGGACATCCGCGTTCGCGCACAGCCAGAGGTGTTTCAACCGATGGACCTTATGCAGGAACGCGAGATTGACCGCCCCGCTGCCATGCGCGCGGTTCCGGCGCTGATCAAAGGCTATCTGCGCCTTGGCGGCTTCGTGGGCGAGGGCGCGTTTGTCGATCATGTTTTCAATACGACCGATGTTTGCCTGATCATTGACATGTCGCTGGTCAATGACCGGTCACGCGCCATCTATGCGGGGGGCAAAACATGAATGCAACGTGGCAGGGCGGGCATGAACCGCACGCGTTTCATCCTTCAAAACTAGAGTACCTGCGCATTGTTCGGCGCGGATTGCCACTTGGCATTCTGGTATTTGGTGGGCTGCTTTTGCTGTTGCTGATCCGGCTTTTTGAACGCCCGATATTCGGCACGCAGCGCCCCATCACACCGCACATCACGCAGTTTGTCTGTCGCAACGCCTTTCGGATCCTCGGAATTCGCTTTGCCACGACCGGCGATCCGATGCAGCAGAAAGGCGCAGTGGTCGCCAATCACGCAGGGTGGCTGGATATCTTCACGCTCAATGCGCGCAAGCGGGTGTATTTCGTGTCAAAATCCGAGGTTGCAGGCTGGCCGGGGATCGGCTGGCTGGCGCGGGCAACGGGGACGGTATTCATCAATCGCGACCGGAAAGAGGCGCAATCTCAGATCGAGGTCTTCCGCACCCGCTTGATGGCGGGGCATAAGCTTCTGTTCTTTCCAGAAGGAACGTCATCGGACAGTCAGAGGGTTTTGCCTTTCAAATCAACGCTCTTTGCCGCGTTCTTTACGCCCGATCTGCGGGATTTCATGTGGGTGCAGCCCGTCACGATCCGTTATTTCGCCCCCGAGGGCCGCGATCCGCGCTTCTACGGCTGGTGGGGCGATATGGAGTTCGCGCCGCATCTTTTGCAGACTTTGGCTGTGAGGCGACAGGGGCAGGTCGAGCTGGTCTATCACACGCCAGTCAAGGTGTCACAGTTCAAGGGCCGAAAAGAACTGGCCGCCCATTGCGAGGCGGCCGTTCGTGAAGGTCTTGGTGATTTGAACGTCGAGCGTTAACCGTCCATCGCAGCCAGCAAGCGGCCCAGCGTGGCCGAGGGATCCTCGGTGCGCCAGATCTCTTCCCCGATGGCAAAGAAGTCGGTGACCGGCGTCAGCGCGCGGATCGTGTCTTCGTCCAGCGCACCTTCTGCAACCACGGGCACCTCGATCATCTGGCTCCACCACGCAAACAGATCCTGTTCCGCGCGGGTGCCGTCGCCAAGGGGCGTTGCGCCTGCGGGGCCAAAGCTGACATAATCCGCGCCAGTTTCGCCTGCGTTCATTCCGTCATGCCGCGAGGCGGCGCAATATGCGCCGATAATCGCATCTGCGCCCAGATCATCGCGTGTTTTCCGCACACGACGCGCGCCGTCGCCCAGATGCACACCATCCAGCCCCAGACGTTCGACCAGCAGCGCATGCTCTGCGATGACGATCGGCACGTCACGGGCATGGGCGACCTCGCGGCAGGCGTCAGCCGCCCGCATGATGCGATCTTCGTCTGTGGTGGCAGCGACAGGCGCAGGCAGGCGGTATCGTAGGTGTCGAGCACCTTGGCCAGTTCCGTTGGGAAACGCGACAGCTCGATCTCGGGCGGGGTCACAAGATAAAGCTGGGGGCGATCCATTTCTGTCTCGGACATATGCGCGATCCTCATTGTATTGTCTGAAAGGCTTCATAGCCGGGTTTGGCGCTATTGCAAGCGTAGGCGTCACTTTGCGGGCAGGCCAGACACGAAATCCACGGCAAGACGCAGTAATTCGGCGCGCGTGTCATCATCTGCCATCGCCTCTTCACCGGCATCGATGAACCCACCATCGGCGCCCGGTGAAATCCATCTTACGCGCGCCGGGCAGGGCCAGCGCTGCGGCCTCGTGCTCTTTTCCGACCCGGTACATGGCGCCGCCTTTGTGAACCCCGCACAGCATGTTGCCGTTCAGCATGAAGGCGATGCCGCCGAACATCTTCTTTTCCACCAGATCGGGACGGTCGCCCAGATCGTCTTTCAGGATTTCATAGAGACCGCTGTCATAGGCCATGGGGAAGCTCCTGCTTGCCGAATGATCCCACTCAGCGTATCACGCGCCCGACCAATTGAAAGAGAATGCCGCAATGGATACCCCCGAGACCCAACTGGGACCACAGCCTGAAATCGTTCTGGTACGCCCTCAGATGGGGGAAAACATCGGTGCGGCAGCGCGCGCGATGCTGAATTTCGGATTGGAGCGGATGCGGATCATCAATCCACGTGACGGGTGGCCCAACCAAGCCGCCGTGGCGATGGCGTCCGGCGCGGGACGGTTCTGGATGCGGCTGGGGTCTATGACACGCTGGCAGACGGTATCGGCGACTGCGACTATGTCTATGCGACGACCGCACGGTCACGCGATCTGGCGAAACCGGTGCTCAGTCCCGAGCGCGCGATGGAAGAGGCCCGTCAGATGCGTCTGCAGGGCAAAAAGGTCGCCGTGCTGTTCGGACCGGAACGCACCGGGCTGGAAAATGACGAGGTCGCGCGGGCGAATGCCCTGATCTCGGTCCCGGTAAACCCGGAATTTGCGTCGCTGAATCTGGCGCAATGCGTACTTCTGACGGCCTATGAATTTCGCCGTCAAAGCCACGAGACCGCGCATCACTTGATGGAATGGGCCGGTAGCGAACCGGCCAGCGCGATTGAGGTCGAGAAGCTGGCCGAGCACTATGAGAAGCGGCTGGACGAGGCCGGGTATTTCTTCCCCGAAACCAAGGCCGAGGTGATGAAGATCACCCAGCGCAACATGTGGAGCCGCCTGAACCTGAGCCGCCTGGACGTGCAGATGTTCCACGGCATCCTGCGTCAGCTTCTGCGCAACAAGGACTAGTCCGCGCGGCGGGCTGCCACGATCCACAGCGCCATAAAGACCAGCGACCCAACGGCGTTGAAGTTGGCCATGGTGATGTCCAATGCCTCGATCGGGATCATGTCGGACAGGCGCCACGGGATCTCGTCACAGCGGATCAACGGGGCGGCTTGGATCTGTGCCAGCAGGTCATCGACCGACAGGTTGCCCACGCCACCGCCGGTGCAGGACGATGGCCCCTCCCACAGCTTCCGCTCGACGCCGGAATGGTAGATGCCAAGACCGGCGGACACGGCCATGTTCAGCGCGCCCACCCAGCGCAGAAGCCGCATCTTGGCTGCCAGCGCAGCGCCGCCCAGTGCAATTGCAAGCGCATGCGGCCAACGCTGCCAAATGCACATTTTGCAGGGCGCATAACCCAGCGCCTGAAAGACGAAGGCGCCTGCCAGAATACTGGCCGACGCGGCGGCAGCCGAGATGATCAGGGTTTTGGTCGAAAGGCGATCAAGCAGGGTCATAGGAACTTCACCAGATAGAAACTGCCGACAAGCAGGATGCAAAAGACAGTGAACAACAGGCCCAGCCTGCGTTCGATGAAATGACGGATTGGGGCGCCGAATTTCCACAAGAGCGTGGCCACGATGAAAAAGCGCAGTCCGCGTGCGATGACGCTGGCGATCATAAAGACACCAAAGTTCAGCCCGGTCGCCCCAGACAGGATCGTGATGACCTTATAGGGGAAGGGCGTGACGCCCGCGATCAGGACGGCCCAAGCACCCCATTCATTATAGCGCGTGGCGAAGTCGTCGAAATAGGCGTCCTTGCCGTAGAACTCTAGCACCGGGCGCCCGACGGTTTCGAACATGCCCCAGCCGATGTAATAGCCGAACATACCACCCAGAACCGAGGCGACCAGAGCAACACCTGCGATCACAAAGGCACGCGAGGGGCGGGCGATAGTCATGGGAATCATCAGGACATCCGGCGGGATCGGAAAGACCGAGCTTTCCAGAAAGGCGACCACGGCCAGCGCCCAAAGCGCGTGTGGCGTGTTGGCCAGCCCCATTGTCCAATCGTAAAGCCGTTTGATCATGCTCGTGCCCTTTTTAGTTGTTCCTGTCGAAACATGCGCGTGGCCCGAGGTCAAGTGAGCTGTTCTTGATGTCGCTGATTAGCACGATAAACTGACCGTGATTGGTCATTGGGTAGATAGGTAGGAGAGTTCCGGTATGAAATGGCAAGGTCGGCGCGGAAGCCGTAACATCGAAGATCGCAGACGTGCGGGCGGTGGGAAGGCGCAGGTTGGCGGACTTGGCTTGCTCGCCATTCTGGCGATTGGCTATTTCATGGGTGTAGATGTCACACCTCTGTTGCAGGGCGGCGGTGTTGCCGGTGGTAGCGACAGTGGCGAGATCACCGAGGCCGACCGGCAGGCCGGTGAATTCGTGTCAGTGACGCTTGCAGACACAGAGGAGGTCTGGGCCGATCTGTTCAGGACACAAGTAGGGGGCAGCTATAACCCTGTCACGCTTGTTCTTTATAAAGGTGTTACGCAAAGCCCCTGTGGCGGTGCGTCAGGGGCGACTGGCCCGTTTTATTGCCCCGGAGATCGTAAGGTCTATCTGGATACAGCGTTTTTCACCACAATGTCGCGCAAGCTGGGTGCTGGCGGAGATTTCGCAGCGGCCTATGTGGTGGCCCATGAAGTCGCGCACCATGTGCAGAACGAACTAGGCATTCTGATGCAGGCAAACCGCATGCGTCAGCAGGTTAGCGCGGCGGAAAGCAATGCGATCTCGGTCCGGATCGAGCTTCAGGCCGACTGTTTCTCGGGCATCTGGCGCGCGAGGCGCAGGCCATGTTCGGGTCGCTAGAGCGGGGGGATATTGCCGAAGCGATGAATGCTGCCCGTCAGATCGGGGACGATACACTGCAACGCAATGCCGGCCGCGTTTCCATGCCGCATACGTTTACGCATGGAACGTCAAAGCAGCGCGAACGCTGGTTTGCCCGTGGACTGGAAAGCGGTGACATGCGCGCCTGCGATACGTTTTCAGCACGAGATCTCTGATTCTCGATCGGTTTGATTTACGAACCGAAGGGCACGCGGATAACTGCGAAACAAAGGCTTAACAGCGGCAAAAAACGTAGAAATACTGCGCTTTCAGATATAATGTTGCGAACGCAACGAAAATTGGGTACATAAATTTCAGCGACAGGATCAACAAAGCCGACCGGATGGTCGAAAAAGCTTGCACGAGTCAGCCGAGCCTGTTTGTATTGTCGTCAATTGTCGGGGTAGGAGCCCGGGCAACTGAAACACACTCGCGTTGGGAGGAAGCGAAATGAAACTTACCATGAAAGCCACCTTGGCCGGTGCCTTTGCACTTGGACTGAGTGCAACCGCCAGCTTTGCACAGGACGTCACGCTGCGCTGCCAGCACTTCCTGCCGCCGAAGGGCTCGACCCCGCTGTACTTCATGGCGCCGTGGGCCGAGAAGATCGAGAAAGACTCGGGTGGCCGTATCAAAGTTGAACTTTACCCGGCGATGCAGTTGGGCGGCAAACCGCAGGCTCTGTATGACCAGATCCGCGATGGCGTGATCGACTGTGGCTGGGGCGCTGCCCGCATACACCCCGGGGTCGTTTCCCGGAGGCCGAAGCCTTTGAACTGCCCTTCATGACCTCGCGCAACGCTGCTGCGTCGTCGAAAGCGGCTTGGGAGTTCTCGGAAAAGTACCTGATGGAGCGTATGGGCGACGTCAAACTGCTGGCTGTTCACGTACACGGCCCGGGCGTTATCCACAAAAAAGGCGAGCCGGTCATGGCTCTGGCCGACTTTGAAGGTCTGAAACTGCGCGGCCCGTCGCGTCAGGCAAATACCCTGTTTGAAACGCTGGGCGCTACGCCCGTTGGTATGCCTCTGCCGACTTTCCCGGAAAGCCTGTCGAAAGGCGTTGTTGAGGGTGGCGTAATCCCGTGGGGAAATCGTACCCCCCTGAAAGTGCATGAACTGGCAGACAGCCACACCGAGATCCCCGGTGACCGTTCGCTGTACAACACCTTCTTCATCTGGGCGATGAACAAAGACACCTATGCCGGTCTGCCGGATGACCTGAAAGCGGTTATCGACGCGAACTCGGGTCTGGAAGCTTCGGCTTGGGCAGGTGCATCGTTCGACAAAGGTGACGTTATCGGCCGCGAGATCGTTGCAGGCACCGACAACAAGATCCACGAACTGGATCCGGCTCTGGTGGCTGAAATCCGCGCCATGGGTGACAAGCAGGTTGAAGCCTGGGCCGCTGACATGACTTCGAAAGGTCTGGACGGCGAAGGTATGGTTGCACTGGCGAAAGAGCTGGTTGCCAAGTACTCGGACCAGTGATCTGGTGACACACACAGCTCCGGGGCGGCCAGTTGGGCTGCCCGGAGTTTTTATTTGAAGCAGGGGCATCAAGGCCCGTGCTGAACGGTTAGAAGGGGGAAGGTCGTGGCGATCGCGAAATCTGCCGAGCTCCGGGTGGGGCGTATCATGGAATTCCTAAGCCGCTGGATGGCGTATTCGGGTGGTGCCGTTTTGGTCGGCATCGCGATGACCACGGTGGTCTCGATCATCGGGCGATCCTTGTCAGGCTACGGTCTGTCGCCGGTCAAAGGCGATTTCGAGATCGTCGAGATGGGCTGTGCCGTCGCCGTCTTCGCCTTCATGCCATGGTGCCAGTTCAAACGCGGTCATGTGACCGTTGATATCTTCATCACGCGTCTTCCCGAGCGCGTCCAAGCCTTCCTTGGGTTCATCGGTGACGTCTTTCTGACCGGGGCTGCATTCATCATCTTGTGGCGGTTGTGGCTGGGCTTTGGCGAAAAATTCCCCTTTGGGTCTGACGCTATCCGCAGCGTCTTTGGCATGGGGTCGAAACCCTTTTTCGCCGAAAGCACCTATGAGCTGGAAGTTCCCCTGTGGATCCCATTCGGTATGTGTCTGATCGGCGCTGCCTTTTTCCTCGTGGTCGCCATCTATACAACTTGGCGGTCCTTCAATTGGGTGCTTGACGGCAAGGAGCAGCACGTATGACCGGTATCGAACTTGCGATTATCGCCTTTGCACTGATGCTTTTGGCGATCTTCCTACGCCTGCCGATTGGTCTGGCGATGGGTCTGACCGGCTTTTTTGGCATCTGGTATATGATGGGGCGTCCGTCGGTGACGCTGAGCCAGCTGAAAACGCTCTCGTATGACACGTTTTCCAGCTATTCGCTGTCGATCGTGCCGCTGTTCCTTCTAATGGGGCAGTTTGCCACCAAGTCCGGTATGTCGGGGCGCGCTGTTCAACGCGGCCTCGGACTGGCTGGGGCACCGCAAGGGGCGGTGTGGCGATGGCGGCTGTTGGCGCCTGTGCCGGTTTTGGTGCGGTTTGTGGCTCGTCGCTGGCAACCGCGTCGACCATGGGGACAGGTGGCCTTGCCCCGAGATGCGCAAGCGTGGCTATTCCGATGCGCTGTCGACCGGCGTTCTGGCCGCAGGTGGTACGCTGGGCATCCTGATCCCCACCGTCGGTCATTCTGGTGATCTACGCGATCCTGACAGAACAGAACATCGTGAAGATGTTCATCGCGGCACTGGTGCCGGGTATTCTGGCGGCTCTTGGCTATATGCTGACTGTGGCCGTTATGGTGCGCATCAATCCGGACAGCGCCACGACCGCAGAACGCGTACCTTACGTTGAGCGTTTCAAAACACTTCTGTCGATCTGGCCAGTTGTGGTGATTTTTGGCCTTGTGATGGGCGGCATTGCAGGCGACTGGAACTGGTCGAAAGTGGGCGTGCAGGCGTTGTTCACCCCGACCGAAGGCGCAGCTGTTGGCGCTGTTGCAACTGGCCTTTATGGCGTGATGACTGGTGGTCTGACGTGGAAAGGCTTCCTCGATAGCGTGCTGGCGACGGCGCAATCGACCGCGATGATCTTCTTCATCGTACTGGGCGCGCAGATCTTCAACTCGTTCCTGGCCTTCACCCAAGCCCCGCAGATGCTGGCCGAGTGGGTAACCGCACAGGGCTATGCGCCTTTGCTGGTGTTGACGCTGATGCTGATCGCCTATCTGGTCTTTGGCTGCGTCATGGACAGCCTGTCGATGATCCTTCTGACCATCCCGATCTTCTATCCGATCATCGAGGTCTTGGACTTCGGCTTGACCCCGGAAGAGGCGGGTATCTGGTTCGGTATCCTTGCCCTGATCGTGGTTGAGGTCGGATTGATCACGCCGCCGGTTGGAATGAACCTGTTCATCATCAACTCGATGGCGCGCGACATCCCGATGAGCGCGACCTATCGCGGTGTTGCTCCGTTCGTTCTATCTGACCTGATCCGGGTGGTTGTTCTGGTGGCCTTCCCAGGAATTACGCTCTGGCTGGTCGGGGTCTTGTTCTGACCTGAAAATTTGCACGGGGCAGGGGCGGAAATGCCGTTGACCTTGCCCCGTGGCTTGGATATCCAACCAAACAGTGCCCAAGTGGCGGAATGGTAGACGCAGGGGATTCAAAATCCCCCGCCTTCACGGGCGTGTGGGTTCGAGTCCCACCTTGGGCACCACATACCGCCGAATTCGTGATATATGTTTCCCGGTGGCTGTCCGGAGCATGACATGAACGAAACATCCAAAGATCTCAATTCGTTGAACCGAGCGGCTGAGCTTTTGCACCACCGCGGGCAGGGGCTGTCCAAAGGTGATCCGATTGCTCTTCCGATCACCACCAGTTCGATGTTTCATCTGCCAGGAGATCCGTCTGATACACCCGGATATGGGCGTGTGGACAATCCAACCTGGGAAGCTCTGGAAGACGCTCTGGCGATCTTAGAAGACGCGCCCTGCGTGGCGCTTCCGTCAGGGATGGCGGCCATTTCTGCCGCTCTTTTTGCAACGCTGGGGGCAGGCAAGCGCCTGCTGGTGCCGTCGGATGGGTACTATGTGACGCGCGTCCTGTCGTCTGAGTTTCTGGCGGCCTTTGGCGTCGACGTAACCGAGCGCCCGACTTCGTCATTTACTGAAGGCGGGTTCCAGAATTTCGATGTTGTCTTCATCGAAACGCCTTCGAATCCCGGTCTCGATCTTTGTGATCTTCAGACAATCTGCGCCGAGGTGCGCGCCTCTGGTGGAATCACCATCGTGGACAACACCACACTGACTCCGTTTGGGGCAGCGCCCTTTGGATCTAGGTGCGGATGTCGTAGTGGCCTCGGACACCAAGGCACCGGGCGGGGCATTCTGACCTTTTGATGGGGCATGTGGCCACCCGTAACACCGCGCTGTTGGCACGCGTCAAGGATTGGCGGAAGATGTCAGGTGCAATTCCGTCGCCTCATGCCGCATGGGCGCTCTATCGCGGGCTCGAGACGCTTGAACTGCGCTTCACCCGCATGTGTGACACGGCCGAGACGATTGCACCTGTGCTGTCCTCGCATTCCGCTGTTCTGGCGACGCGCTTCCCTGGGCTTCCAACCGACCCGTCACACAATTTGGCCGCAACCCAAATGGCTCGGTTCGGCTTCTTGATCGGGATTGATCTCGGGGTCAGAAGAGCGCGCTGAACGCTTTATCAACCACAGCCGCTATCTGCGCCCAGCGACCTCGTTCGGTGGCGTGCACAGCTCGGCCGAGCGCCGTGCCCGGTGGGGGGGGACGCGGTTCCTGCAGGCTACGTCCGTTTGTCCATCGGATGCGAGCCGCCTGAGGTGCTTTTGAAGGATTTGACTGATTCTCTTGATCAGCTCTAAGGCTAATAAAATTGTGCCTTTTTTGCGCCGTAATCTCTACGCGTAAGCGCGCTTATCCACCATAGATCAGATTGCACATAGGCCAATCCATGATTGCGGGTATCAGGGTCGTGGATGGTCGACCCGCTAGTGTTGAACTGGCGCCATTACCGAAACAATCGGCAGTTGTTTATTCAGGATTGGAGTAGCATGTCGCTTTGTGAATCTTGGTAAATGGCTTCTAGTTCAATATGTTACCCAGCTATACGTTGACACCTTCCGAAGCATCGTGAAAAACAAAGCGTATCTGCTGGCTGTACGCCCGCATTGTTCTAACAGCTTTCATACTTTGGGCACGTTCTGCCCTTATATTACTAATAATCAGAGCTGGAATTAACAGCTATCCAGCCAGCCAAGACGAGTAGCGGATCAACACGTGGTACTTCGTGATTTTAGAACTGAAGAAGACATGAGCGTATCGTGGCCGGGCGTTCCGACTGCCCGAAATGACGTGTCGGTTTCCACACAGAATGAATCCCGTCGCGCTAATCTTGGCGTGGCTCTGTCGGGTATCTCTGCAAACACGTTGGTTGAAACCGCGCGCGGGACTGTACCGGCACGGGCATTGCAAGCCGGCGATCAAGTGCGCACTCTGAAAGGTCGGTTTGCGCCCGTTTTGTGGTTGGGCCACTCGGCCATGCCCAAGACCCAGAAATCTTCGCCGATCCGATTTCCGGAACTGACTGATGGCCAATCTGGTGCATTGTTAACGCCTGGAAGTCTTGTCCTTGTCGATCATCCTTTATGCGAGATTCTGACCGGCGAAGCTCAGGTGGTTTGTTCAGCCAACATGCTAGCCGAAGTCGGACAGGCCGAAATAGACGCAACTGTGTCGCCCATGATGGTGCACATCCTGCTCGACAAGACCGAGATGATCCGCTGTGGTGATTATTGGGTGGAAAGCCTGATCCCCGAGATTGATTTGATCCGTCGTGATGCGCCGGGCGCCGCTGAGGAAATTCTCGACGCATGCCCAAGGCTGCGCAGCCATCAGGGGATCGCGTCATATCTTCGGGATCATCTGGTGATCGACCAGCGCGAAGCAAGCGTCATTTTTTCGGCGTCGTAAGCCGGGCGGTCTCCCACGTCTTCCAATCATCCAGAGTGTCCAGATCCTGCACGGCGTTTTGACCGGGCAGGGGATGTATGTCGACACGTTCTGACCGCAAGAGCGCCTGCGCGCCGTGAGGGCCTGACAACGCTTCCAAATCCCTTCGATACCTCACCGGGAAGATCACTGGATGACCCGGCATGCCGTTCTGGCTTGTCGCCCGAAGGATCGTTTCACCGTCAAAGCGATCCATAAGGGCACGCAAATCGTCCGAGGTCACATCTGGCAGGTCAGACAGCATGATCAGAATGCCTGAGACGTTATTGGGCAGCGCGCGTACAGCCGCTGAAATGCTGTCGCCCATGCCTTGTGCATTCGACGGGACGCTGACTGGAATAGCAGAGCACGCTGCTACGAGCTCAGGCTTCCGCGGCTCGTTCGGGACGGCGACGTAGGGCACTGCGCCGGCACCGTTAATCATGTGAATGCGGTCTTCCAGAAGGCGCGTCCCATTCGGTAGCCGCCTGAGAAGTTTGTCCCGTCCCATACGCCGGGACAGACCGGCGGCCAATAGCACAACTGCGATATTGGCCGCCGTCATGGATTACTTCTCGGGGATCAGGCCCCGCGGGCTGAACCGAAGGACTAATAGCAACACGATCCCCATCGAGAACAGGCGCATATGCGCGGCCGAGTCGATCAGGTGCGCTTTCAACGCCGAACCATCGTCGAGCCCCATGGTGATAACCGACATTAGCCAGTTACCGATGGGTTCCACCTGGATCCACAGGAACCAGATCAAGAAGGCGCCCAGTACCGATCCCAGATTGTTGCCAGATCCGCCGACGATCACCATGACCCAGATCAGGAAGGTGAAGCGCAGGGGTTGATAGTCCCCGGAACAAGCTGGCCGTCCAACGTCGTCATCATCGCGCCCGCCAAGCCACATAGGGCTGATCCCAAAACGAAGATCTGCAGATGTCGTTTGGTGACATCCTTACCCATCGCCTGTGCTGCAACCTCGTTGTCTCGAATGGCGCGCATCATGCGGCCCCCAGGGCGAGTTCAGCGAGAGCTGTGCCAGGATGATCAAAACTACCAAAACGACCGTGAAAAGCGCAGAATAGGACAGCTTCACGGCAATGGTCGACGCCGTCGTGACATCTAGTCCCAGACTGTTTGCACGGGCCACGAAATCAGCGCTTTGCTGTAGGTCGATTTCGTAGGGCACCGGTCGGGGGATACCGATGACGTTCTTCACGCCGCGGGCCATCCAGTCTTCGTTTTTGATGATGGCAATGACGATTTCCGAGATCCCAAGGGTCGCAATCGCCAGATAGTCCGAGCGCAGCCCCAGCGCGGTCTTGCCGACAACCCACGCAGCACCGGCAGCCAGCAGACCACCCACGGGCCAGGCCAGAACTGTCATATAGCCATGCGCTTTGTAATTGTCCGGACCACCGGGGTTCAGACCGCCAAGATATCCGGTTTGCGCAGGGTTGATGGCCTCGACCCCCGGCGACGCCCGCGTCAAAGATGTAACGATAGACGAAGAAGCCTACGATCAGCGTGGCCAGTGTCGCCAATGTACGGTTGCGACCAGCCGCCATGCGCGTGTTGATCAGCACTGCAGCTACAACCGTGGCAGCCCCAACCAAGAGACCGAAAACAATGCCAACACCGCCCGCGCTCCACGCGCCGGGTGTGGTCGGCATGGCAACCAGCACAGTGGCCAAGCCGCCAAGCGCGACGAAGCCCATGATACCGACGTTAAACAGGCCAGCGTAGCCCCATTGCAAGTTCACGCCCAACGCCATGATGGCTGAAATCAGCGCCATATTCAGAATGGTCAGGGACGCGTTCCAGCTGCCTGCAAAGATCCACCAGTCGGTCGTGCCTTGAAGGATGAACAGAAGCGCGACGGCGCCAAACAGAAGCGGAGTACGAAGAGATTGGCTCATACCGATTGCCCCTTGAATAGACCGGTTGGTTTGAACAGCAGCACGACGATCAGGATCACGAAGCTGACGGCGAATTTATAGTCGGTGGACATCAGCTGAACGAGGCTGGTTGGCTCCAAACTTTCGGGCAGCAGATAGACCGCGACTTTCTTCCAGGCATAGGTGATCGTGACCTCAGAAAATGCGATGACGAACCCGCCTGCGATGGCGCCCAGCGGATTGCCCAGACCGCCCACGATGGCCGAGGCAAAGATCGGCAACAGCAGCTGGAAATAGGTGAAGGGTTTAAAGCTTTTATCAAGCCCATAGAGCGTGCCCGCGATGGTAATCAGGGCCGCCACGATGATCCATGTGATCATCACCACGCGCTCGGGGTTGATGCCCGACAAAAGCGCCAGATCTTCGTTGTCCGAGAACGCGCGCATGGATTTACCTGTACGCGTTCGGTTCAGGAACCAAAACAGCACGGCCACGACGATGATCGCGGTGACAATGGTGATGCCCTGAGAGGTCTTGAAGGCCAGACCTTCGTTCAGTCCCGTGGCGTTCTTGAAGTCACGTGCCTTGATGATGAAGCGCTCACCATCGGCAAAGCGTTGCTCTCCCGGTCCGATGATGAAGCGCACAACGCCGTTCATGATGAACATGACCCCCATCGAGGCCATGACGAACACAATGGGCTTTGCTTTCACACGGCGATAGAACCGATACACCGTCCGATCCGTTACAATCAGCAGCATCGCGGTAACAACGATACCGAAGGGCAGGGCCAGAAGGGCAGTTGGCAGCGGGTGGATCGACAGACCCATTGACTGGAACCACCAGGTGAACAGGATCGTCACCATTGCCCCGAACGCCATCGTGTCACCGTGCGCGAAGTTCGAGAAGCGCAGGATGCCATAGATCAGCGTCACCCCCAGCGCGCCAAGCGCCAGCTGGCTGCCATAGGCGATCGCGGGGATCAGTACGAAATTTGAAAGCGCGACAAGCGCGTTCAGAAAGTCCATCAGAACTCTCCCTTACAGGTGCCCAAATAGGTGATTGCCGCCGGGCCTTCATTGGCATGGGCCGTGAAGCGGGCAGCGTCACCATTGCGGGACAGAAGATATTCGGCGCCGTCGCCGGTGGCGAACAACGTGGTCAAACGGCCAGCCTGTTTGGCCGCAACGATGGTCAGGTCGCCAAAGTCGGTGACCAGACGTTCGCCGGGCAGGTCGGCGGTCAGCGAAAAGGCTGTGTCCTGACAGGCTTCGGCCTCGTAACACTCGGTCACGAAGCTACAGTCCTGCGCCACAAGTGGCAGAGGGCTGAGCGCCAGTGTCAGGGCAAGGGCGATACGCATGCCTCAGCCCCCTAGGAACGATTGGCGGACTTCGGGATCGGCCAACAACTCTTTGCCGGAACCTGTATGCGCGTTGCTGCCCTGTACAAGGACATAACCTTTGTCCGCAATTTCAAGCGCTTGTCGGGCGTTTTGTTCCACCATCAGGATCGAGATCCCCGTGCGGGCGACTTCGATAATGCGGTCAAACAGCTCGTCCATCACGATGGGGCTGACGCCGGCGGTGGGTTCGTCCAGCATCAAAACCGTCGGCTTGGTCATCAGTGCGCGGCCCACGGCGACCTGCTGACGCTGCCGCCCGACAGCTCGCCGGCCGGTTGGTTGCGCTTTTCGCGCAGAATCGGGAACAACTCATAGACCTGTTCGATCGTCTCGTGGATGTCGTCGGTGCGGATGAAGCCACCCATTTCCAGGTTCTCTTCCACGGTCATCGAGGTGAAAATGTTGTGGGTTTGCGGCACAAAGCCCATCCCTTTGCGGACGCGATCCTGCGGCGACAAGTTGGTGATGTCTTCGCCGTCCAGTCGAACGGCGCCCGAGCGTACGTTCAGCATTCCAAACACGGCCTTCATACCGGTGGATTTGCCCGCGCCATTCGGGCCGACGATCACGGCGATTTCGCCTTTGTCGACGGCGATGGTGCAGTCATGCAGAATGTCCGGGCCCTTGCCATAGCCGCCGGTCATGCTGTCTCCGATGAGGAAAGGTTCGCTCATTATGCGTCCTCTTTCTTATTCTTCAGGCCGGTGCCCAGATAGGCTTCGATCACTTGTTCATTGGCCTTGATTTCGGCCAGAGTACCTTCGGCCAGAACCTTGCCTTCTGCCATACAGATTACGGGATCACAGATCTTCTCGATGAAATCCATGTCGTGTTCGATGACGACGAAGGTATAGCCGCGCTCTTCGTTCAGGCGCTTGATTGCATCGGCAATGGTGTAAAGCAGCGTGCGGTTCACGCCGGCGCCGACCTCATCCAGAAAGACGATCTTGGCGTCGACCATCATGGTGCGACCCAGTTCCAGAAGCTTCTTCTGTCCGCCCCGAGATCTCGCCCCGCACGCAGGTTCGCGATGTGCGAAATCGTCAGAAATTCAAGCACTTCATCGGCCTTGGCTTTCAGCGCGCGCTCTTCATCCGCGATGCGCTTGCGGCCGAACCACGTGTCCCACAGGCGTTCACCGGACTGGCCACCGGGCACCATCATCAGGTTCTCGCGGCAGGTCATGGACCCGAACTCATGCGCGATCTGGAAGGTGCGCAGAAGGCCTTTGTGGAACAGCTCGTGCGGGGGCAGTCCAGTGATATCTTCGCCCGCCATGGTGATCCGACCCGAGGTCGGCTTCAACACGCCCGCGATGACGTTGAACAGCGTCGTTTTTCCCGCGCCGTTGGGGCCGATCAGTCCGGTGATGGACTTATCCTGGATGGTCAGGGTTGCCCCATCAACGGCACGAAAGCCGCCAAAATGCTTGTGGACGTCTTCGATGACGATCATGTCTGTCCCCTCTACAACCTAAAGATGGTTGCCTAACATATTGAAACAGCCCGGAAAGTCCGGGCTGCTTCAGGTCAATATGGCGTTAGATTAACGGTATTGAACCGTCATCATCTTGCCGCCTTCGATCTTGATCTCGCGGTACGAGCCAGCGGCTTCGCCACCGTTTACCAGCTCAACTGCGGTTGCGCCGACATAGTCGATCTCGCCGCCGTCAGCCAGGATCTGCAGGCCTTTGGCAAGCTCACCCGGATAGATCTTTTCGCCCGGAGCGTTGGCAACCATTTCGACTTTCGATGCATAGTCGCCCGGTTCAGCCGAACCAGCAGCCTGCATGGCCAGCATGATCAGAGCAGCTGCGTCGTAGCTTTCGCCGGTATAGGGCGAGGTTACGTCGAACTTGTCACCAACCATTTCGGCGAAAGTGGCAGCACCGGGGCTGTCGGTGCCCGGAACCTGACCGGTCGAGCCGTCGATGTCCGACCCGAAGTTTGCTTCCAGGTTCGAACCGATCATGCCATCGGGGAAGTGGAAGGTGTCAAATGCACCGGTGTCCAGCGCTCCGCGCACGATGCCTGCACCACCTTGGTCAACGTAACCAGCCACGACCAGAACGTCGCCGCCAGCCGAAGCCAGAGCGCCGACTTCAGCGGTGTAGTCCGCTTTGCCATCTTCGTGCGAGGCAACGATGGTTACTTCGCCGCCAGCGGCTTCAAACGCGGCTTTGAACGCGTCAGCCATGCCTTTGCCGTAGTCGTTGTTGGTATAGGTCACAGCAACCGAGCCTACGCCGTTTTCTTTCAGGATGCTTGCCATCACGTCCGACTGGCGGGCATCCGAAGGTGCGGTGCGGAAGAACAGGCCGTTGTCTTCAGCGGACGACAGACCCGGCGAGGTTGCCGAAGGCGAGATCATGACGATGCCGTTGGGCAGGGCCACGTTGGCCAGAACTGCGCCGGTCACACCCGAGCAATCCGGACCCATCAGGCCTTTGACGCCATCCGAGGTGATCAGACGTTCAGCTGCAGCGGTCGCGGCTGCACTGTCTACACAAGTCGAATCGGCGCGCACGCTTACGACGGTCTTGCCACCAAGAAGCAGGCCCGAGGCCGACACTTCTTCCATCGCCAGCTCTGCGCCGCCAGCCATGTGCGGGGTCAGGCTTTCAATCGGGCCGGTGTAGCCAAGAATTGTGCCAAGCTTGATTGCGTGGTCGTCAGCATGTGCAACGCCACCGACCAGTGCAGTTGCGGCGGTTGCCATAAGAAGTTTTTTCATTTTTGTTCTCCCAATTGGAAAATTCCGGTCTCGACCCTAGGCGCGGACTTCGGAAAAGAAAAGGCCGAAGCAGGCGATTTGCTCAAAAAAACCGTTGGTATTAACGGGCCATCAGGCTCTGGTCGTAACGAGGCACAATCGTCGCTGTTCTGCCATTCTTGCTTGATCCGGATTTCTGCGCGCGCGAAATGCGTCAGCTTGAAATCCAAATGCGCCAAGCGTCAACGTGATGTCCGAATTCAGAGGGCAAACTGCACAGAGTTATGCAGGTTTGGCCCCACGACTGCCGCGTTCACGATAGGGTGTTGTGTCGTAATGTGACCGGTAGCACTTCGAGAAATGCGAGGGGCTGGAGAACCCACAGGACAGGGCCACGTTAATCACGCTCATATCCGTTTGCATCAACAAGTTGCGGGCCTTTTGCAGGCGCAGTTCCATGTAGTAGCGCTTGGGCGAGCGGTTCAAATAGCGGCGGAACAGACGTTCCAACTGGCGCGTAGACATGCCCACTTCGCTGGCCAGAACCGACGGCGAGATCGGCTCTTCGATATTGGCTTCCATCTTGCGGATCACGTCGCTGAGCTTGGGGTGGCGTACACCGATGCGGGTCGGCACGGACAAACGCTGGCTGTCGCTTTCGGTACGGATCGAGGTGTAAATCTGCTGGTCGGCAACCACGTTGGCGATGTCTTCGCCCTGATCCTCGGCAATGATTTTCAGAATCAAGTCGATGGCGGCGGTACCTCCTGCTGCGGTCATGATCTTCCCATCAATAACGAAAACACGCTTGGTCAAATCGACGTCTTCGAATTCTTCGATGAAGCTGTCGTGATTTTCCCAGTGGATGGTCGCACGCCTGTCGTTCAGAAGACCGGCCTTGGCAAGGATATGCGCAGCGGTACACAAAGCCGCGATGCGAACACCGCGCCGTGCTTCGCGACGCAACCAGTTCATTAATTTGGTGCTGCATTTGCTTTGGGCATCAACGCCAGACACCAAGACCAGGGTGTCATCCCTCCGCAGCTCTTCAAGCGGGCCATCCGCGACGAAGCATGGCCCGGCAGAGGATGCTACTGGACCGCCGTCTTCCGACAGGATCACCCAGTCATAAAGCTTCTTTCCGCTGGCACGGTTTGCGATCCGAAGTGCATCGATGGCGCCTGCGAAGCTCAAAAGGGTGAAGCCGTCAACAAGAACGAACACAAACCGACGCGCGGATTGATCATTCATCTCTGACAGTTTGGTCATCCGACTCACCCTTTTCTTCATGGGTTCTATAAAGGTAGCGACAAATTCAGCAGGTTTAGAGGCCCACAGCAAGTCGCTTTTTTACCAATCATAGCGTACCTATGCATATGCGACAAACGATGGGAATTTTCCGTCATATTGCTGTTTCACAACTCTGTTTGCACGTTAACGTCGGACAGGATAAAAGAGGCGTCGCCCCGCATCGTGGGCGAAGACAGATAGTTTACGGAGAAAACCATGACGGAGTGGGACAAGTCGACCTGGCGCAACAAGCCAAGGGTACAGATGCCAGACTATACCGATCCGGCCGCACTGGCCGAGGTCGAGGCGCAACTTGCAAAGTATCCGCCCTTGGTTTTTGCCGGCGAGGCCATGCGCCTGCGCGAAGAGCTGGGCCGTGCCTCGCGTGGTGAAGCGTTCCTGCTGCAAGGCGGTGACTGCGCCGAAAGCTTCGCCGATTTCTCGGCTGATGGCATTCGTGACACGTTTAAAGTCATGCTGCAGATGGCGATGGTTCTGACTTTTGGCGCCAAGGTGCCGGTCGTCAAAGTTGGCCGTATGGCCGGTCAGTTCGCCAAGCCGCGCTCGGCCCCGACTGAGACCATGGATGGCATCGAGCTGCCCAGCTACCGCGGTGACATCATCAACGAGCTGGACTTCACCTCGGACGCCCGCATCCCAGATCCGCAGAAGATGTTGCAGGCCTATACGCAATCGGCAGCGACGCTGAACCTGCTGCGCGCGTTCTCGACCGGTGGTCTGGCGGACGTGCACCAAGTGCACAAATGGACGTTGAACTTCACGGCCTCGGGCGAGGCTGAAAAGTACCGTGCCATGGCCGAGCGTATTCAGGACAGCCTTGATTTCATGCAGTCTGCTGGTGTGACAGCCGACCGTATGCACACGCTTCAGACGGTCGATTTCTACACCTCGCATGAAAGCCTGCTTCTGGAATATGAAGAGGCGCTAACCCGTCTGGACGCGACAACCGGCAAAACCGTTGCAGGTTCGGGCCACATGTTGTGGATCGGCGACCGCACCCGTCAGCCTGATGGAGCACACGTGGAATTCCTGCGTGGCGTGATCAACCCAATCGGCCTGAAATGTGGCCCGACCACCACCGCGGAAGATCTGAAAGTTCTGCTTGAGAAGCTGAACCCCGAGAACAAAGCGGGCCGCCTAACACTGATCGCGCGCTTCGGCGCCGGCAAAGTGGCCGAACACCTGCCGCGTCTGATCAAGACCGTTCAGGAAGAAGGCGCCAATGTTGTTTGGTCCTGCGACCCGATGCATGGCAACACGATCAAATCGGCCTCGGGCTATAAAACCCGTCCGTTCGATAGCGTGCTGAAGGAAGTGCAAGAGTTCTTCGCTGTACACAAAGCCGAAGGCTCGGTTCCCGGTGGCGTGCATTTCGAGATGACCGGCTCGGACGTGACCGAGTGCACTGGCGGCGTGCGTGCCGTGACCGACGAGGATCTGTCGGATCGCTATCACACCGCCTGTGACCCGCGCCTGAACGCCAGCCAGTCGCTGGAACTGGCTTTCCTGGTGGCAGAAGAGCTGTCGGCGCGTCGCAATGGCGATGCTCTGGCCGCCAAAGCCAGCTAAGCGTCAACGTTGATCGAAAGAGAAAACGCCCCGGCAATGTCACCGGGGCGTTTTCATTTGCCCGAAGCAGTGCAGAACGCCCCTTGCTCCCGCGTACAGGCAAATTTAGTTGGACGTCACCAATTTCAGATGCGCCCGTTTTCCAGTCCCGGAATTAAGAGTTTCCTCGTGCAGACTGAAATGCCGCTGCGCCTCGGCGAAGCTGTGAAACGCATTGTCTTTACCAGGATTGGGCTCACGATAGACATGCCCCATGTGCAGACCCGGGCTGGTGCCCAAGCGCAGATCCATTGTCTCGCGTGACCGGTTTGTTGCGCCTTTGATCTGGTCATAGGCTTTCTGGGATGTCACCAACGACGCAGTAGTATCTGCCTTGACGATGATGGCTGTCGTTTCGACCGACCGGATCGAGAACCGATGCGGACCGCGCTTCAGATCTCCGTCAACTTGCAATGCGCCAAGCACGCGTGTGATTTGACCATCCTCATCGCGCAACGGCAGCATCACCATCTGCGCCTCGACGGGCTTGCGGAAGGCTCTGGGCGCGGTGGTCAGAGACAAGGTGATCTGCGCGGGCATATCGAACAATGCTTCAAGCGCGCGATGCAGCTCTTTGCGGGCGTCGGCCTCAAAGAAGACCGAGATCGGCATTCCACGGACTTCCATGTCCATGACGTCATTCAGATGCTGCCCCGCCAGCCGGATACGGGCCAGTCCCGGCGCAATCTTTTCAAGGATGAAGGCTTCGTGCAGGGCACCCGCCATACCGCGCGGATCAATTTCTTGCCGGGTGGGGCAAAGACGTCCGTCGCACAGTGCATGCCAATAGGCTTCGACCTGCGCAATCGCAGGATAGGTTTTGCCCTGCCGGGCCGACAACAGCGAGACAACATTCCCGTTACTCAGATACTCGATTTTCATCTCTTTGTTCCCGACAATCTGGCCCTAGATGGGATCCGTCTGATCCTTGTTCATTCGGTGACCGTTTGTTAACGAATACGTAGGTAATGCTTACCGATGTCTTAATATGTCATATTCTGATCGAATTTGGCGGAAAATCTTATCAAATGGTTAACTACCCATGATTTACTCGATGACCGGATACGCCAGTGCCACTGGGGAACTGAATGGATTTACCTGGGTCTGGGATCTGCGATCGGTCAATGCGCGGGGGCTCGACATCCGGCTGCGACTGCCCGACGGCTGGATGGCGTGGAAGACACGCTGCGCAAGGCACTGAAGCAAAAGATCGCGCGGGGGAATGTCTCGGTCACCTTGCGCGTCTCTCATCCGGATGACGACGGTCAGTACGCGGTGAACCCAGAGCGGCTGGGGCAGGCGATCTCGCACCTTCTGGCAATCTCGACCGAGGCCGAGATGCGCGGGCTGGCTGTAACACCGGTTTCGGCGACAGAGATCGCTCAGCTGCGCGGTGTGATCGAAGTACGCGCAGCGGACGCAGATAGCCGCGCGCCACTGATTGAAGCGCTAAAAGAACAGATCCCGGCATTGATTGAGGCTTTCATGTCGTCGCGACAAGAAGAAGGCCAAGCACTGGCGGATATCATGGCCGGGCAGGTGGATCAGGTGGAAACCCTTGTCGCGCAGGCGGAAGCACTTCTAGATGACCGCGCTCAGGCACAAGCCGATGCGCTGCAAGATGCGTTGGCCCGGGTCATGGACGCGACTGAAGGCGCCGATCCTGATCGCGTGGCACAAGAGCTCGCCTTGATTGCCGTCAAAACCGATGTGCGCGAAGAACTGGACCGCCTGAAGGCCCATGTGTCCGTTGCAAGGTCGCACTTGACTGCAGGGGACCCCGCGGGTCGCAAGCTCGACTTCCTGATGCAAGAGTTCAACCGCGAGGCCAACACCTTGTGTTCCAAGGCACAATTTAACGAACTGACCCGAGTGGGGCTTGACCTGAAGCATGTGATTGATCAGATGCGCGAGCAAGTTCAGAACGTGGAGTGACCCCATGAGTACCCCCGAAAATCGTCGCGGCCTTCTTATCATCCTGTCCTCGCCCTCGGGCGCAGGGAAGTCGACGCTGGCCAAACGGCTGATGGAATGGGACCCGACGCTCAGCTTCTCGGTCTCGGCCACCACCCGTGCACCGCGCGAAGGCGAAGTCGACGGCAAGGATTACCACTTCGTCGAAGAAGCAAAGTTCAAGGACATGGTGATCAAGGGCGAGATGCTGGAACACGCCCACGTCTTCGGGAATTTCTACGGCTCGCCCGCCGCGCCCGTACGTGAGGCAATTGAAAGCGGGAAGGACGTGTTGTTTGACGTGGATTGGCAGGGCGAGGTGCAGATCCGAAACTCGTCCATGGCGTCGCATTCCCTGTCGATCTTCATCCTGCCGCCCTCGATCACCGAACTGCGGTCTCGTCTGGTTGGTCGCGGTCAGGACAGCGACGAGGTGATCCAGAAGCGGATGCAGAAAAGCTGGGACGAGATCAGCCACTGGGGCAGCTATGATTATGTGCTGGTGAACGACGATCTTGAGGCGACGGCGCAAAAGCTAATCACCATCGTCGAAGCCACCCGCCAGCGCCGCAATCAGCAGCCAAGCCTGTTGGATCACGTGCGCAAGCTGCAAGCCGAATTTGAGGAGGGAGACGCATGATCTATGAATTGGACGGGATTGCCCCCGGAAATCGCCGAAGACGCGTTCATCGCGCCGGATGCTAACCTGATTGGCAAGGTGCAGATCGATTCGAAAGCCTCGGTTTGGTTCGGCTCGACCCTGCGCGGCGATAACGAGCTGATCCATGTGGGTGCGGGCTCGAACGTGCAGGAAAACTGCGTCTTTCACACCGATATGGGTTTTCCGCTGACCATCGGTCAGAACGTCACTGTGGGCCACAAGGTGCTGCTGCACGGCTGCACAATCGGAGACGGCAGCTTGATCGGCATGAACGCCACCGTGATGAACGGCGCGGTGATCGGCAAAAACTGCCTGATTGGGGCAGGGGCGCTGGTGACCGAGGGCAAGGTCATCCCCGATGGTCGATGGTTTTGGGGTGCACCGGGCAAAGTGGTGCGCGAGCTGGACGCGGCGGCGATCAAGGGGATCGAAGCGTCTGCGCTGGGGTATCAGGCGAATGCGGCGCGGTTCTTGAAGGGGTTGAAGTCGGTTGGTAACGGTTGCTGCTAGAACGGCGGATTTGAGCGCTCCTTACTGCAATACTGTGTTTTGGCTAGCGCCCGCTTTTGGGGCGGTCATGCACGGCCATTGGTCAGTATGGCTGTGATACAAGCTGACTGATAACGCTGACGAGCAAGTCACCTCTAACAACGCAGCTTTTAAGAAATTTCATGTAAACCTACTTTGTATAATTGTCGGGATGATTTTGGAGAAGCGCCATGCAAACATTGTTGGTTTTCGCGGGTCTTAGTGGTCTCATCTGGGGCATCAGGAAACTAGGCGAGCTTGGCGGCAGTACCATAAAGAGAATATTGCTCCACATGAAAAGGAACTCGCATCAGCTGAAGCACTACGTACCGTCAAGGAGAATGCCGCATTCAGGCTTTCGACAAGGCCGAACTCTTCTCGCGAGATTTTCAAGCGGAGGTCAGGCAACATCAGAGGGCCAAGAGCGAAGCCTACGACGAACTTAACCCATTGCGGGACAGGAAGTCTGAGCTTCACAATGAAATGGACGATGTGCGTTCGAGTCTTGAGAGCTGGCATCGGCGTTCAAAGAGTTTCTTTGGAAACAAGAGGCGGAAAATCAAAGATGACAGTATCCTCGGGTGGTTCGGCCTTGAACAGACAATAGCTCAAAAGGAGAGCCTTGAGAGTCGCCGTGAAGCCATTTCCTCGGATATCCGCAACCTGAAGGACGAGATGTCAGACATCTATGAGAGTCGGATCAAGCCAGCCAAGGAAGGTTTAAAGGCAGTCTTTGATGACCAAGAACACTTAAGGCGCTTACGTCAAGATGGTCTGAACGAGCGATATTTTCGCGCCGTGGTGAAAAAGTTAGATTCGGAGATTACTCAAATCGGCATTGAGGTAGAAAGTTTGAAAGCGGCAATCAGAAATGTAACCGAAGCCTATAAAGATCAGCAAAAATCGCGCCGCAGTTAAGTTGGAGCTAGTGGTAACAGTAAGTTGGAGCTAGTGGTAACAGGCGAAATTTCGAAGCGGCATTTCTACGTAATGCAGTCATTGGGATTCCAAATACAGACAGCAGCTTCGGCCCGCAAAGCAGCCTCAACCCAAGCCACGTTACCCAGACTGGAACAAAAAAAAGGGCCACCCAATCGGGCGGCCCTTCGTCATTCACTAAGCAATCGCTTATGCGACGGCTTCTTTGGCCTCTTTCAGCCACGCCAGAACGGTCTCAGGCGCGCTTTCGCCATAGGGGTCTTCGCCGTGGTTGTCTGCGCGGCCGGGGCTCTTCGAACCATGCTTCAACAACACCGTCATTGATGACGGCGGCATAGCGCCACGAACGGGCACCGAAGCCCAGGTTGTCTTTCTGAACCAGCATGCCCATCAGGCGGGTGAAGTCGCCCGAGCCATCGGGGATGACTTTGACGTTTTCCAGCTCTTGGTTGCGGGCCCAGGCGTTCATGACGAAGCTGTCGTTGACCGACATGCAATAGATCTCGTCGATGCCCTGTGCACGGAAATCGTCTGCGCCGTTCTCATAACCGGGCAGCTGATAGGTCGAGCAGGTCGGGGTGAACGCGCCGGGCAGCGAGAACAGAACAACGCGCTTGCCTTTGAAGTAATCGTCCGAGGTCATGTCCTGCCAACGGAACGGGTTCGGGCCCTCGATGCTTTCATCACGAACGCGGGTGCGGAAGGTGATGTTGGGGACGTTAACGCCTGCTTTCATTGGGAAAATCCTTTGCTGTAGCTGCGCGTGGCTGGGAATCGTTTCGCGCGTCGATGGAAGGATTAGAACGATTCCAAAAGTCTCTCAATGGGGGATTTTCTGCAGCGCGACAATTTGCTCGGCACCTGCTTTCGGCTATGCGCGTGATGCATATCAGAAAAGCAGGGTTTCAAGGTGACTTGGGGGCACGGGGCGCTTATATAGGTTGGAACTACTGGCCCGGAGGAAAGCCATGCGTGATCTGAAAATCCCTGAAAGCCGCCACCCTGAAAAGGCGCATCGCAAGGATAACGCTCAGCCCAAGAAACCCAGCTGGATCCGCGTGAAAGCACCCGGCGGCAAGGGCTATGCTGAGACGCATAAGATCATGCGCGAAAACAATCTGGTCACCGTGTGCGAAGAGGCGGGCTGCCCCAATGCCGGCGAATGCTGGAGCCAAGGCCACGCCACCATGATGATCATGGGCGAGATCTGTACCCGTGGTTGCACCTTCTGCAACGTGGCCACCGGCAAGCCTGATGAGCTGGACGCGTTCGAACCGGGCCGCGTGGCGCATGCGGTCAAGAAGCTGGGCCTGAACCATGTTGTGATCACGTCCGTTGACCGAGATGACCTGAAAGACGGTGGGGCAGAGCATTTTGCCCAGACCATCCGCGCCGTACGTCACCAGTCGCCGGACACGACGATCGAAATCCTGACGCCGGATTTCCTGAAATGTGACGACAGCGTGCTGGAAACCGTCGTTGAAGCGCGTCCAGACGTGTTCAATCACAACCTCGAAACCGTTCCGGGCCTTTATCCCGAAGTACGCCCCGGTGCGCGCTATTTCCACTCGCTGCGCTTGCTGCAGCGCGTGAAAGAGCTGGACCCCTCGATGTTTACCAAATCGGGCATCATGGTCGGGCTGGGCGAGGATCGACAGTCGGTCATGCAGATCATGGATGACATGCGCGCCGCAGACATCGATTTCCTGACCATCGGGCAGTATCTGCAGCCGACGCCGAAGCACCACGCGGTGGAACGCTTTGTGCATCCGGACGAGTTCAAGGATTACGAGACGGCGGCCTATGGAAAAGGCTTCCTGATGGTGTCCGCGACCCCGCTGACACGCTCGTCATATCACGCGGGCGACGACTTTGCGCAACTTCGTAAGGCGCGTGAAGAAAGTCTTGCAAAGGCCTGATAAGGTTAGGGTTTAGGCCTTCTGATGCGCTCGATCTCCATCCAATCGGGCGCGCCAATGAAGTATTCATACGCGAACAACGCCAGACAGATCGCAATCACGGTCAAAACCAGCATCACCCGTTTGGCCGAGGGCGGATTGCGTGCCCATTTTGACATCCTGAGAAGCCAAAGCGGTTCATAGCTTAGTGTTCGCCGTCTTGGGTGTCTAGAAAGCGCACCTTGCCGATGTGGGGCAGGTTGCGATTGCGTTGGGCATAGTCGATGCCATAGCCCCACGACGAACTCGTCCGGGATCTCGAACCCGGTCCAGTCCGCCTTTACATTGACCTCGCGTCGGGACGGTTTGTCCAAAAGCGCGATGGTGCGTAGCTTGCGCGGGCCTTTGGCTTTAAGCAGCTTCACCACATGCTTCAGGGTAAAACCCGTATCGACGATGTCTTCGACGACCAGCACATCGCGCCCGGCAATCTCGCCCCGCAAATCCTTGAGAATGCGGACTTCCCGGCTGCTTTCGGTCGAATTTCCGTAAGAGGAGGCCTCCAGAAAGTCGACCTCGACCGGCAGATCAAGTTCGCGCACCACATCGGCGATGAACACGAACGACCCCCTCAGTAACCCGACGACAATCAACTTGTCGGTACCATCGAACTCGTCGTGGATCTCTTTCGACAGTTCTTCCACCCGCGCCGCGATTTGCTTGGCCGAGATGAGCGTATCAATGACATATGGTCGCTGAACCATTGCTTCCCCCTTGATTCTCGTCTGCATTCCTAAGACATGTGCGTCTGACAGAGAAGGAAAAAGCCTAACATGCCCACTCATGGCGAAAAACGCGTGATGCCGTATACGGCCGATCAAATGTACGATCTGGTGGCAGATGTTGGTCGCTATCCCGAGTTTCTTCCGTGGAATTCGGCCGCGCGGGTGCGTCGGGTGGTGCCGTTGGAAGGCGGGCGCCAGCTGATGGAGGCTGATTTGGTGATCAGCTTCAAAGTCTTCCGCGAACGCTTCACCAGCCGCGTCACCTTGGATCAGACAGGGCGTCGGATTGATACGGAATATCTGGATGGTCCGTTCAAGTATCTGAAATCCTTCTGGATCTTCAACGATCACCCGCAGCTGCGAGGTCGAATTCTTCGTGGATTTCGAGTTCAAAAGCCCAATGCTGCAAAAGGTGATCGGCCTTGTGTTCAACGAGGCAATGCACCGGATCGTGGCGGCGTTTGAGAAACGTGCCGCCGCACTGTATCGGCGCTGATTAGCTGATCAAAAGCAGAACGATCGCGATCAGGGCGGGCAGGGCTTGCACCTGAAAGATCTTCTTAGATGCGGTCGCTGCGCCGAAAATGCCCGCGACGGCAACACAGGCCAGAAAGAACAGCGCGACATTCTGCGCCCAAGCGGGATCGGAAATCAGGCGCGACCAGATCAGGCCAGCGGCCAGAAAACCGTTATAAAGCCCCTGATTGGCTGCCATCGCCTTCGTGGGCGCAAACAGATCGCGCGGGAAGCTTCGGAACACCTTCGGGCCACGGCTTTCCCAGGCGAACATCTCGAACCACAAAATATAAAGGTGCAGCGCTGCGATCAGCAGGATCAACACAGTTGCCAAAACACTCATGACCTAGTCCTTTTCGGCAAGGGGGTGGTGGGTGAAGACCAACTCGCGCAGGCGCTCTTCCAGAACATGCGTGTAGATTTCGGTGGTGGCAAGATCAGCATGGCCAAGCAGGGCCTGTATTGACCTGAGGTCAGCGCCATTGGCCAGAAGATGTGTCGCAAAGGCGTGGCGCAGACGGTGCGGCGTGACGTCCTTGGGTGATACACCGGCGGCCACCGCGATGTCCTTGATGATCGCATAGAAGCGATGCCGGGTCAGATGGCCCAAGGCACCCGTCGAAGGAAACAGGAAAGCAGAGGGTTTGACGCCCTTTTCGATACGTGCGGTGTCTTCGATGGTGTCTCGATACTCCAACCAGTCAGAAAGCGCAGAGCGGGCTTCAGAAGACAACGGAACCAGCCGGTCCTTGTCGCCCTTGCCGCGGATCAAGAGAAGCTGAGGGTCGCCACGGGCGGCAGACACAGGCAAGGACACAAGCTCGCTCACCCGCATCCCAGTAGCATAGAGAAGCTCCATCAGGCAGATGTTACGCAGGCGATCCGCATCGGTGCGGCCCACGGTGCGCGTTGCGTCCAACAGGGCTTCGACTTGCTTTTCTGACAAGGTTTTGGGCAGCGATTTCATCTGTCCCGGACCGCGAATTTTCAGGGCGGGATTGTCCGTGCGCCAGCCTTCTTCGTAGGCAAAGCGGAACAGCTGCTTGATCGAGGACAGCCTGCGTGCGCGGGTCGAGGTGGCCAGGCCCTGAACATCGCAATCAACCAAATAGGCTTCGATGTCGGATCGCGACAGGTTGTCGAATTGCGCAGATCGGTCTTCGACAAATTCAGTAAAGGCTTTCAGGTCGCGCCCATATGCCAGTCGCGTGTTTTCTGATGCCCCAAGTTCGGCCGCCTGCGCGTCCAGAAACGCAGAAATCCAGCGCGCGTGGTCGGGGGTCATCCGCGTCTTTCGAGGATCAGAACCTCGAGGGCAGCCTGACGGGCAACCCGTTCCAATCCAATCTGCCGGAAGAAGGCCAGAGCATCGGCGATCTCGTCCAGATTGCCGTGGGTACCGCTTTCATAAAGCGCGATGGCGCGCAGGATCGCCTCGCCCACTCGGTTGCTATCCATCAGGGATTTCAGGCGCACGGGAACCTCGCCTGCATTCATCCCGTCGATCACTGCGCGTGATGTGGCATTGTAGCCCAAGGCGGTTTCCGTGTTGCCAAGGGCAATCGCCGTCAACAGGGCCTCTTTTCCGTTGCCGCCGCTGGCGGGCCACGAGGCCGCAAATTCCTCGCTTTTGGTCGAAAGAAGCCCCAAAGACAGGGCCACGCGGCGCGCATCGGGATCCTGTGGGATTTTAGAAATCAGCCGCTCACCAAACAGATGCGCAAAGGGAACTTCCAGCGCGGCATCCTCGATCTGTGGCCAGAGGGACACCAAAGATGCATCCAGTGCGGAAGCGTTGCCGCTGTTCAGGCTCTGCTCTAACCGGCGTACGGTTTGCATCCGGTCCCAAATCCCGCCCGAGGCCGCAGGGCGACGCTCGGTGTAAAGCCCCAGTAGCTGGTTCGGCGTAGCGGCACCCACACGTGCCAGACGTTCGGCCGCTTCAGCACGGGCTTTCCAACCGATATTGGCGCGCAGATCTGCCTGGGCAAAGGCCAGCGGCAGGTTTCCAGTCGGAATATGCTCGCCAATCGCTTCGAACATGCGGAAGGTCAGGGGGGTCAGGTCTGGCGGGCGACGCAGTGGCGGCTCGCCTTCGAACAGGTCGGGATCAAGAAAACGCGCCAGAAGCGCGTCCTCGAAATCCGAGATATACCCCAGCGCCCGCCCAGTTTCGAGCGTCAGGACGGCCGCTTCCCAGTCCCCCGAGCGAGCCATGCAGAACACACGCGCGGGGAAGGTCGGGCTGAGATCAGGTGAGTTGGTCAGGATCTCGCAAAAGCGATCTTCGGACCCCAGAAGCAGAGCAGTATCAAACCCGCGACGGAAGACGCGCGGATTGCTGGTTCCCGCGCGGTTCAACAGCGCTTCGGCCTGATCCAGCGCACCGATGGACAAAAGCCGATCCACCCGCGCCATGAACAGGCGGTCATCCCCAGTGCGCGCGCCTTTGGGCGGGTTCAGCTCGGCCAACAGAAGTGTGTTCAAAAGATCCTGCATTGCCGGGTACAGGTACAGTGGCATCCCTGCGATGCGCCGCGCCAGATCGTCTGGGCGGGGAGTGCCCCCACAGATCGCGCGAAAAGCCGGTGGTCGCGCTGGACAGCAGCCCAACGGCATCCAGCACCGGGGTTTCCAGAAGGCTCATCGTGACTTGTGCGACAGAGGCGCCAGTCGTTACATCAGGTTCGTTTGGGTCAGGGGGCAGGACCGCGCTGTCGATGGACGGAGGCGGCAGCGCCACGCTATCCGACAACCAACCGATGGCCGACATGGGCGCGCCATGCGACGTCTGCGCCTGCACCGATCCCGCGGACAGGGCAAAAACCGCGCCTAAAATCACGGCTTTACAAGGGGCATTAACCGCCATTCAGCGTCACAGTGGAGCTTTGCGGCGCGCTGGGGGGGGACATATCGCCCCAGATAGGCATAGCCTGACAGCCCCAATCACACCCAAAATCGCCAGAAAGAACAAAAGCTTGATCAAGTGGATCAGCATAGAGGAACACCTATTTTTCTGCCTCGGTCTTCGTTTTGCTGATTTTATAACTGGTATTTCCGACAAGATCACGCCATTCAGGAAAGAAATCTGAATTTGGGCAAGTGGGCGCCGCTTTGGCATTCAAATTAAAGAAATCCATCGTCATGGTGGGCATGATGGGGGCGGGTAAAACCGCAGTCGGACAGGCGCTGGCTGCCCGATTGGATGTGCCGTTTCTGGACAGCGACGAAGAGATCGTGCGCGCCGCCAATATGTCGATCGCCGAAATCTTCGAGCGCGACGGAGAATCCTTTTTTCGCGACCGCGAGACCGAGGTGATCGGACGTTTGCTGGATGGAGAATGTGCCATCTTGTCGACCGGCGGCGGTGCCTTCATGGCAGAACGCAATCGCACGATGATCAGCGACCGCGGGGTGTCTGTTCTGCTGCGTGCGGATCTTGATATTTTGTGGAACCGGGTCAAGCACAAGGACACGCGCCCTTTGCTGCGCACGCGCGATCCAAAAGCCACACTGACCGAGATTTATGATGCCCGCGTACCGGTTTACGAGCTCGCAGATTTGGCTGTGGATGCCCATCCTGACTATACCATCGCGCAGATGACCGAGGCGGTGATTGAGGTGTTGAAAACCCGCCCGGATGTTCTTGAGGAGATCCCCGCATGACCACCGTTCACGTCCCATTGGATGACCGCGCCTATGACGTCCGTATCGCACCGGGTCTGATTGCGCGTGCCGGGGCCGAGATCGCCCCCTTGCTGCCGCGCCCGAAGGTCTGGATCGTGACGGAAGAAACCGTTGCGGGGCTGCATCTTGAGGCATTGAAAGCTGGACTGTCCGCTGAAGGGATTGCCTCGGAAGCGCTGATCCTGCCACCCGGCGAAAGCACCAAAAGCTGGCCTTTCCTGATGCAAACCGTCGAATGGCTGCTGGAGCAAAAGGTCGAACGCAAGGACGTCGTGCTGGCCTTTGGCGGCGGCGTGATCGGAGACCTTGTGGGCTTTGCCGCCGCGATCCTGCGCCGTGGTGTGCGCTTCGTACAACTGCCGACATCCCTGCTTGCGCAGGTGGACAGTTCGGTGGGCGGCAAGACCGGGATCAACGCACCGCAGGGCAAGAACCTGATCGGCGCGTTCCACCAACCCTCGCTTGTTCTGGCCGATGTTGACGTATTGGGCACGCTGAAGCCGCGTGATTTTCTGGCAGGATATGGCGAGGTTGTGAAATACGGCGGTCTGGGCGATGCGTCCTTCTTTGATTGGCTCGAGGTGAATGGCCCCGCGCTGGCGGCGGGAGATCTGGCGCTGCGAGAAGAGGCCGTGCGTTGGTCAGTGCAGATGAAGGCCGACATCGTCGTACGGGATGAGACCGAGCAAGGCGACCGCGCGCTTTTGAACCTTGGCCACACATTTGGTCACGCGCTTGAAGCGGCAACGGGCTATTCCGACCGTCTGTTGCATGGCGAGGCGTTGCCATTGGCTGTGCGCTGGCGTTTGAACCTCGGCCCGGTTGGGGCTGATGAGCCAAGAAAGCCCCTCGCGTTTCCGCGAGCATCTGGCGGCGATGGGCATGAAGAAAGACATCCGAGACATCCCCGGCGATCTGCCAGATGCGGATGGTCTGATCGCGTTGATGGCGCAGGACAAGAAGGTCGTACAGGGCAAGCTGCGCTTCATTCTGGCGCGCGCGATCGGCGATGCTTTCGTGGCAGATGATGTCGACATGGGCGTGGTCAAAGACGTGTTGACCGAGGCACTGGCTGACGGATAAGCCGTTCCGCCCGCTATTTGCGTGCGTTGGCGATCACCATCAGCTCGCCCACATTTTCGCGCGTGATATAGCCCAGCAGATGCCCCTCGGCATCCAGCACCGCCACTGTTGGCGCCGTGCCCATCCGTTCTAGGATCATTTCAAGCCCGTCGGTCAAAGCGGCGGATGGAACGGGTGTCATCACATCGCCGACATGGGTGCCCGAGGCACCCTCGGCCATCGCGTGAAACAGGGCTTCGCGGGTCAAAAACCCAGCCAGTTGGCCTTCGGTGTCGAGCACTGGAAACTCGTGCTGCGTGGTCCGGATCAGCGTGGTGGCCGCAAGGGCGATGGGATCCTCGGGACGTAGGCTTTCGTATTCCGTGATCATCGCATCGCGCGCCATCAGCTTGCGGGCCACATCCCGCATGGCAACGTCGGCGCTTTCGCCACCCGCCGCTATGAAGATGAATCCTGCGATCAGCACAAGCATCAGGTTGCCGGACATAAGACCCGTCAACGCCATCAGAAAGGCCACCATCTGGCCCGCGCCAGCCGCAATGCGTGTTGCCCTGACGCGGTCGGTGAACATCGACAAAACCGCACGCAACACCCGTCCGCCATCCATCGGGAAGGCCGGAACCATGTTGAAAACGGCGAGGATCAGGTTCAGCGTCGCCAATTGCGAAGGCAGGGTGGACGGCGTGATCGCCATTCCGGTCAGCTGCTCGGTCTCGGTCGGGGCACCGATTAGCAGCGTCAGAACCGCCCAGATTACCACATTCACTGCGGGGCCAGCCAAGGCGACCAGAATTTCCTGCCGCGGGTTTTCGGGCATGCGTTCCAGTCGCGCCAACCCACCGATGGGCAGAAGCGTCACGTCGGGTGTACGAATGCCAAACCGGCGCGCCATCAAGGCGTGGCCGAATTCATGCGCCACAACGCAGGCAAAGAGCAGAAGAACGAAGACGATGGTCCAGAGCGCGGCTTCGGGTCCCTGTTCAGACCAGGTCGAGGCGCCAATGAAGGCCAGCAGCAGGAAAAAGGTCACATGGACGCGCAGCTGCGAGCCAAAGAGGCGCCCGATTGGAAAGGACCATATCATCGCGCGCCTCCTTCTTTTCTATTTGTTTTAGAACGGGATTTCGTCGTCGAAACCGCCGCCTGCCGGGGCCGGACCGCTGTCGCCGCCACCAAAACCACCGCCTTGGCCTCCGCCATAGCCGCCGCCCTGATTGCCGCCACCGTAGCCACCTTGACCACCGCCATAGCCGCCACCTTGGCCACCACCGCCTTGGCCGCCGCTGCGGCCATCCAGCATGGTCAGCGTGCCGTTAAATCCTTGTAGCACAACTTCGGTCGAATAACGGTCATTTCCGGACTGATCCTGCCACTTACGGGTCTGAAGCTGACCTTCCACATAGACTTTCGAGCCTTTGCGAAGGAATTGCTCACACACGCGCACCAGTCCTTCCGAGAAGACGGACACGGTATGCCACTCTGTTTTCTCGCGACGTTCGCCGGTGTTGCGGTCTTTCCAAGTTTCCGAGGTTGCAATGCGCAGGTTGCACACTTTACCACCGTTTTGGAAGGTCCGTACCTCGGGATCGGCACCCAGATTACCAATAAGCATGACCTTGTTAAGCGAACCCGCCATCCTGCGTCCTTTCGATTCTAGATTGGGCCATATGGTTACACCATATACCGGCGAGGGGAACGCGATTTCTGTGCCGGGTTTTCCCGAATGCGCTTAGTTTCGCGCTATTGGTCGCGCAACACTTCCCAGCGGGGCAACGAGCCCTATATTGGCGCTGTATTCAAGTTGGGGGCGAAGCATTGCGCCAAAGAGTTTTCACAATCGCTGGGCTAAGCATTGTCGCGGCCCTTGCCTTGGAAGCACCACAAAATATGGCGATGGCCGAAAACCTGTTTGGAAGCTCGGGCGGGCGCAGCACGTTTCGGTCTCAGGTGGGCGTTCTGGATTCGCGCGCGGCGCAGCAATACGCGGGCTCATCGCGATTGACACCCAATGCCCCAACTACGCCGTCCAGCTATGGCATTCCCAGCTATTCGGGGAACTATAAAGGCCAGTTTCTGCCGATCGCGCAAGCAGCGGCGCGACGTTATGGCATTCCCGAGGATCTGTTCCTGCGCCTTGTGCAGCAGGAAAGCGGTTGGAACCCCAAGCGAAAGCCATGCAGGTGCGATCGGTCTTGCACAGCTGATGCCGTTTACCGCCCGCAAGCTGGGTGTTGATCCGTGGAACCCCACGCAAAACCTGGAAGGCGGGGCGCGCTATCTGCGCCAGCAATATGACCGCTTCCGCTCGTGGCGCTTAGCGCTTGCGGCCTATAACGCTGGGCCGGAAGCTGTGGCCAAATACAATGGCGTCCCGCCCTACAAAGAAACGCAAGGCTACGTGAAAGCCATTCTGGGCAGCTAGCGCGCGCGTCCTTCAGGACCGGAATAAGCACGTTCGACTTTGGCGACCCGCAGGTGATACTGTGCGTACCACCGGGTCTTCCCAAGTTTTTGCGCCATCAGATGAGCAACATCCGCTTTCCACGCGGAAATCGCGGCCTCGTCGCGCCAATAAGACACGGTAATCCCAACCCCGAACGCATCCCGCGTGCTTTCCACCCCGATATACCCGTCCTGCGCCTGTGCCAGCGCGACCATCTTGTCGGCCATCTGTTCATAGCCCTGAACGGACGAGGTCAGCTGATTGGTAAAAATCACTGCGTAATAAGGCGGGTCGGGCAGGGGGGCAAAACGGGTTTCATCAAAAGACATGGGCGCATCCTTTCACAGATACGCCCATGCATAATTCAAACGATACGATGCGTCAGCCCCTAGGGTTAAACGTCTGACAGCTCTTTCTTATGCAGCCATTCCGCGTGCTTGGGGGCGCGTTTGGTCTCGGACCATTCGTTCAGCATATCCCACTTCACTTCATCCATGCGCTTCAGCATTGCTTCCTCTTCAGGATCGGGACAGGCCAGTTCAACGCGGTGCCCGTTAGGGTCGAAGAAATAGATCGAGTGGAAGATCGAGTGGTCGGTGACACCCAGAACATCGACGCCGTTGGCTTCAAGATGCTCTTTGAATTCAATTAGTTCTGCACGGTCTTTCACCTTGAACGCGATGTGCTGTACCCAGATCGGGGTGTTCGGGTCACGGCCCATTTCCGGCTTGGTCGGAAGTTCAAAGAACGCCAGAACATTTGCATTCCCGGCATCTAGGAACACGTGCATGTAGGGATCCGGTTCATGTGTCGACGGTACATGGTTTTCAGCAATCGCCAAAATGAAGTCCATGTTCAACATCTTGCCGTACCATTCGACGGTCTCTTTCGCGTCCTTACAGCGATACGCGACGTGGTGAATCTGTTCAATTTTCATGTGCGTCCTCCTATTGGTCGTGGATATACACAATATTCGTTTCATATGCAACGATTGTTGTGTAGGCCCGTAAAAGAAGGGGGTCTACCTAACCCCGTTTACGGAAGGCAGAAGGAGTCTGTCCCGTTTGTTTTAGGAAGGACCGGGTAAAATAGGCCGCTGAGGTAAAGCCAAGCGAAGCCGCGATGTCTTTGATCGGCACGCGGGTTTCTGTCAGCAGACGCCGTGCCTCGTAGGTGATCCGGTCCTGCAAAATGGCAGACGCCGGACGCCCGCAAGCGTTGTTACACACGCGCGACAGGTGCGTGGGGGTAATGCCCAGTTCCGCCGCATAATCCCGCACGGTTTTCGAGCTGTGGAAATCCTGTTCAACCAACGCGGTGTACGCGTTGACCAAGCGCTTTCCGGATTTGGGTTTCACCTCATCCTCGTCCAGCGCATCCAGTTGACGGTCCAACCAGACCGATATCAACCCGGCGTGGCACATCATGGCGCGGCTGGCCCGTGACGTGCCTTTCTCCATCTCGCGCTGTAGATTGTCGACAAGGTTGCTGAGTTCGATCTGTCGATCCGCGTCGCGCAGACGCAGATGTACGGAATCCCGGGGAAGCCCTAGCTGCTCTTCGCTATCCTGAGGGAACACGATGATCGTCCCGGCGACCTGTGTGCTCATCTCGAAACCATGCATCGTGCCGGCGGTAGATAGATGCAGTTATGCGGACCGTAGCCCGAGGTCACACCATTGATCGTGATACGTCCTTGCCCGCGCGTGAACCACAACAGGACCGGAGCGCCGTAAGAGCGCATCGCCTCGGTACGCCAGCGACCGCCGACACCCAAACGGGCAATAGGAAGAGCACGAAATGAAAAATTCGGTTGGTTTGTATCAGTCATAAGAACGCAATCGCAGCAGCCAGTAAATTACCTCACTGCCCAATCGCTAGCTCACACTGTTCGACCTGTCTCAGTATTTTTGACAGTTTACAACTTTTCCACAGGGTCTTCCACAGGAATAGAGGCGCGCCTGTGGATAAGTTAGAAGCTAGTGATCCTTCCCAAGGGGAATCACCTGCCAGTTTCGCATCCGTTTTCGGAACCAGGTGCGCTGTCGCTTGGCGTATTGCTGGCTTGCGATGATGGCCGCTTCGCGCGCTTCATCCAGCGATATCTCGCCTTGCAAGTGGGGCGATCAACTCTGGCGCGCCGATGGCTTTCGAGGACGGAGCCTTGGGATCCCATGTCGAAAGGTTCAGGCGGGGCTTCCTCGAGCGCGCCTTCGTCCAGCATGATGTCAAATCGCCGTTCGATCCGGTCGCGCAGCCAGTCGCGCTCGGCGTCCAGATGGAAGGCGCGCGCAGATGAGAGGGGCAGCAGCGGCGGCGGCGTGTCGTCCTGCCAACTGGCCAGACCGCGCCCCGTGGTGTGCTGAACCTCCCACGCGCGGGCGACACGGGCGGGATTGCGCGTGTCGATCCGCGCCATCGTGTCCGGATCCAGATCTGCTAGAAGGGCGGGCAATCCACCCTCAGCAAAGCGCGCCTCACCGTCCTTTCGAATGGCGGGCGGGGTCAGGGGAATATCTGCCAGACCTTCGGTCAAAGCGGTTAGGTTCAAGCCTGTGCCGCCAACGATGATCGGGCGCTTTGGGCCTTGCAGGATCGGTGCAACTTCGCGCAACCAATGCCCAACCGAGTAATCTTGATCCCCCGGAATGTGCCCGTAAAGAAGATGTGGCGCGCGGGCTTCATCCTCGGGTGACGGACGCGCGGTCACCACGCGCCAGTTTTCAAACACCTGCAGCGCATCGGCGTTCACGATCACCCCCGCCCGAGGCCTCGGCAATGGCCAGCGCCAGAGCAGACTTGCCTGATGCGGTCGCCCCAGCGATCAGGACCGGGTGGTCCGGGCCAACTTCTTGGGCCAGTTCCGCGATACTACCTTGCGCGTTAAACACGTGATGCTGTCCTTACTTTTTTCGGCCCAACGGGCGGATCGCTCATTGATCATCCGCCCTAATCGGTCAAATTGCCCGGCAACACAATCACGACAATCAGAGAGTGGCAACAGATGAGTGATCAGGCCCAGACAACGGCAGAGGGTGAAACCCCGCAGCGACCTATAAACGTGTCATGCTGAAAATTTCAGGCGAGGCCCTGATGGGTGACCAGGGGTTCGGCCTGAACCCGCCTACAGTTGAACGTATCGCCCGCGAGGTAAAATCGGTGCACGATATGGGCGTCGAGATCTGCATGGTGATCGGGGGCGGTAACATTTTCCGCGGACTTCAGGGCTCGGCGCAGGGGATGGAACGCACCACGGCGGACTACATGGGAATGCTGGCCACGGTGATGAATGCGCTGGCGATGCAGTCCGCGCTGGAAGGTCTGGGCGTGTTTACCCGCGTGATCTCGGCCATTCCGATGGATCAGGTCTGTGAACCGTACATTCGCCGCCGCGCCGTGCGCCACCTTGAGAAAAAGCGTGTCTGCATCTTCGCCGCCGGCACCGGCAACCCCTATTTCACCACCGATACCGCCGCCACGCTGCGCGCCAATGAAATGGCCTGCGAGGCTATTTTCAAAGGTACGAAGGTAGATGGCGTGTATGATAAAGATCCGGTCAAGAACGACGACGCCGTCCGTTATGACACCGTGTCTTATGACGATGTGCTGGCCAAGCGTCTGGGCGTCATGGACGCGTCCGCCATTGCGCTGGCCCGCGACAACAACCTGCCGATCATCGTGTTTTCGCTGGATGAACCGGGCGGATTCCGTGGTATTCTGGACGGGCAGGGCACCTATACGCGCGTGGGCGGCTAAGCGCAGAAAAGGGCGGATTTCTGCCCAGACGTAAAACTTTGCCACCGCTGGTAGAGCCTGATCTATACAATTGGGGGGCGGTGGCGTTATACCGGGCGAAACACGCTCGAAAATAAGAGCTTGAAAGACGAAGGGAACGCCGAGCGATGGCTGATGAAGAGTTTGAACTGGATACTGACGATCTGGAGCGCCGGATGGAAGGTGCCATTGGTGCACTGAGAACCGAATTTGCATCGCTGCGTACAGGCCGGGCGTCAGCTTCGATGCTGGACCCGATTACCGTCGAAGCCTATGGCCAGCGTACGCCGCTGAACCAGGTTGGCACCGTAAACGTGCCCGAACCGCGCATGGTGACGGTGAATGTCTGGGATAAAAGCATGGTTCAGGCGGTCGAAAAGGCCATTCGCGAAAGCGGTCTGGGGATCAACCCGCAACTGAACGGCACGATCATCATGTTGCCAATCCCCGAGCTGAACGAAGAACGTCGCCGCGAGCTGACTCGTGTGGCTGCGCAATATGCCGAACACGCCCGCGTTGCTGTGCGCAACGTGCGTCAGGACGGAATGCAGCAGATCAAAAAGGGCAAGGACAACATGTCCGAGGACGACGCCAAAATGTGGTCGGACGAGTGCAAGAGCTGACCGACAAATACGTTGGCATCGTGGACAAGGCCCTGGAAACCAAACAGGAAGAGATCATGCAGGTCTGACCCTGCAAGGTCCTGTTTTTATAGGTATTGGATTTGGTGGTGAACATGAACAAGATGGACATACAGGCCGGGGTGGCATCACCACGGCACGTTGCCATCATCATGGACGGCAACGGCCGCTGGGCGCAGCGCCGTGGCCAGCCACGTCTGTTCGGACACCGTGCTGGGGCAAAGCGCGTGCGCGAGATCGTGCGCGCTTGTCCCGATCTAGGCGTCAAATACCTGACC
>LLEO01000008.1_pt1 | contig 41523 bp, 56 predicted proteins | sample 595861 | NCBI WGS metagenome assembly LLEO01 (sample SAMN02919315, study PRJNA255460) | bioreactor metagenome | biome: chemostat; feature: culture 2012_25.1; material: sediment; isolation source: day35 25degC chemostat 2012 inoculated with Wadden Sea sediment taken from... | place: Germany: Bremen ... | reverse complement strand
CGGTCTTCTGACCGACGGCGTTGACCAGCACCCGCATTGCGTGCTGCTGCTGGACGAGATCGAGAAAGCGCACCCGGATGTCTACAACATCCTGCTGCAGGTGATGGATAATGGCGAACTGACCGACCATAACGGCCGCACCGTCAGCTTCCGCAATGTGGTGCTGATCATGACCTCGAACGCAGGCGCGTCCGAGCAAGCCAAGGCCGCCATCGGCTTTGGCCGTGACCGTCGCGAGGGGCGAGGATACCGCCGCCATCGAGCGCACCTTCACGCCGGAATTCCGCAACCGCCTGGACGCGGTGATCAGCTTCGCGCCGCTGGGCAAAGAGGTGATCCTGCAAGTGGTCGAGAAATTCGTGCTGCAGCTTGAGGCCCAATTGATGGACCGCGGCGTGCATATCGAACTGACCCGAGCCGCCGCCGAATGGATCGCCGACAAGGGCTATGACGACCGGATGGGTGCCCGTCCCTTGGGCCGCGTGATCCAAGAGCACATCAAGAAGCCGCTGGCCGAGGAACTTCTGTTCGGCAAGTTGGCAAAAGGTGGCTTGGTTCAGGTCGGCATCAAAGGTGGCAAGTTGGAGCTTCGCTACGAAGAACCCAAAGCGCCGCGCATCGGCCGCCGCAAGAAGCCCCCGCTTCTGCCCGCCGATTGATGCACGCCCTTTGGGCTGCAACACTGATAACATGCGCCGCGACCCCGGTTGCGGCGCGTGATCCCGTTCTCAGTTTCCCGGTGTCGTGCGCTCTGGGGCAAGATTGCTTCATTCAGAGCTATGTGGATGCCGACCCCAGCAATGGGGCGGCGGATTTCACTTGCGGTGTGCTGTCCTATGACGGGCATCAGGGAACGGACATCGCGCTGACATCGGATATGGCCGCGCAGGCGGGCGTTGATGTCACCCCGGTAGCACCCGGCGTGGTGCGTCGGCTGCGTGACGGGGGCGCGGACCAGTTTTTTTCGGCCACGTTCGACCATTCAGATGGGCGGGATTGCGGCAACGGAGTGCTGATTGACCACGGTGGCGGTTGGGAAAGCCAGTACTGCCACATGCGCAAGGACAGCATCGCGGTCGAGGTCGGGCAGCGCGTCGGCCTGCAGACCCCCTTGGGTCAGATCGGCATGTCAGGCCGGACTGAGTTTCCGCATCTTCATTTAACGCTGCGCAAAGACGAGCAGGTCGTAGATCCGTTCAACGCTGATCCCCTGACCTATTGTGGTGACACCGACGCGACATCCCTGTGGGCAGACGAGATCCTGTACCGCGCCAGCGGGTTTGTGAATGCGGGGTTCAGCGACCGAATTCCTGACTTTGATACCGTGAAGTGGGGCAAGGCAGCCCATGCTTCGATTGACAGCACCAGCGGTGCATTCGTGTTCTGGGCGCAGATTTTCGGGGCGCTGGCTGGGGACGAGATGCAGCTAATCATCCATGGACCCAACGGCGTTTTCATCGAACACGAAGAGGTGTTGGAGACGACGCAGGCCCGCACGATGCGCGCAGCCGGACGTCGGTTGCATGCGGAAAACACCCTTCCCGGTACATATCACGGCACGGCCACGCTGTTGCGTGACGGGGTTGAGATCGACCGCATCGCGACCACCACGACGCTGACCACGCCTTAGCGTTCGGTCAGTTTCAACTCGATCCGGCGGTTTTCGGCGCGGGCTTCAGGCGTGTCCGCAGGATTGACCGGGCGGTATTCGCCAAAGCCGGTTGCAGCCAAACGGTCGGGCGGGAAGCCCAGCGCGTCAATCATGTATTCGACCACCGACAGGGCGCGCGCCTGGCTCAGCTCCCAGTTATTACGATACGCTCCGCGTCCGGAAAGTGGCACATTATCTGTGTGCCCATCGACGCGGATCACCCAATCCACTTCGTCAGGGATTTCGCCTGCAACGTCAGCCAACAGCGCAGCCACACGCCCGACTTGGGCGCGCCCTTCTGGCTGAAGCTCGGCGCGGGCACTTTCGAACAGCACCTCGGACGAAAACACGAACCGGTCGCCCACAATCTGCACACCCTCGCGGTTCCCCAGAACCTGGCGCAATTTGCCAAAAAAATTCCGACCGGTAGGCGGAAAGCTCTTTGGCTTCGGCTTCCAGGCGTTTGCGCTCGGCCTCTTCCAGCTCGGCACGGCGGCGCTCCTCGGAGGCAACGCGGGCAAGGGCGGCGTTCAGTTCGGAGCCAAGCTTCTGGATCTGCACCTGCGCGGCCTGATCGCGGGCCGATCCTGCATCTAAAATTGCCTGCAAGCCCCCCAACTGCGTTCGCAGCGCGGCGACCTGTTCATTCAACAGCGCGATCTTGCGTTGGCTTTCTGCGCTTTCAGCTTCTTCCTCGGCCAGCGCCAGATTGGCGGCCGCCAGCAAGCGCGCACGTTCCTCGGATTGGGTGAGCGTCTCATTTGCAGCACGTTCGGCATCCAGACGCGCCGCCAACTCCGCCTCAAGCCGATCACGCAGCTCAGCCGAATCCGTACCGGCAGCAGCCTGTTCCTCAAGCTGAAGCAAAGCCGTCGCCAAGCGCTTGTCCAGATCCACACCTGCCGCTTTGGCGGCCGCCAGAAGGGGTCAGCGTTTCCTCGGCCCGCTTGCGTTCTTCTTCAAGCGCCAAGGTCATTGCGTCAGTTCGGTATCTGCGTTCTGCAACCGTTCGCGCAAGACTTCGGCGGCTGCGGCTTCGGCCAAACGTCCGGCCTCTTCCTCGTCCAGCGCCGTCTGGCCCTCGCTCACCTTCACTTCCAGATCAGCTACCAAAGCCTCCAACGCCTCGCGTTTGGCCGCGGCAAGACGGGCCGCTTCGGCACCGGCATCAACCTCGTCGCGTGCTTTGGCCAAAGCCAATTGCAACGCCTCTTGTTCGCTCAGCAGTTGGGTACGTGCGCTTTCAAGCTCTTCAACGGTCGCAGTCAGCGCCTCTCCTTCTGCCAAGCGCGATCCCGTTCGGATAAAAGCGTCGCCACCTGCGCCTCGAAACTGGTGATCTTCGCTGCCCGAGCGGCCAATTCGGCAGCTTGGCTTTCGGTCTGCGTCGTCAGCTGGGCAATCATCGCGGCCTGCGCATCCGAGATCGAGCGGGCTTCGGTCAGCGTTGCGTTCAGCGTACCGATCTCGCCCTGAAGGGTCTCGGTTCGGTTGCGTTCCAGCCCCAGCGCATCGGCCAGTTCGGACACCTGCGCCGACAATTCGTCAAGTTCGTTCGCCTGCCCCGAGATCGTCTCGCGCAGGATGAATTGTACGATCATGAAGATCGTCAGGACGAACATTAAGACCAGTAAAAGCGCGGTCATTGCGTCCACAAAGCCGGGCCAGATGGACCCGCTCATGCGTTGGGTGGATCGGCGGGTAAGCGCCATGGCTTAACCTTGCTCCTGACCCGAGGCGACGCGGATCACATGGGTCAGCGTTGCAAGGTCACCGCGCAAGTCGGCCAGGCTTTCCTGCCGACCAGCCTGCATTTCTTCCAAGATGCGCAACATCTGCACATCGATCGAGCGCAGACGCATGCGGCTTTCTGCATCGACTGGCTCTTCCTCGGTCGCGGAATTGGCCTCGAGGATCTGGCGCACGGCATCTTGGCTTTCGGCAATCTGCATCAACGCCTGTGTCTGCCCATCATCCTGCGCAAGCTGGTTGGTTAAAGCCTCGACATTGGTTGCCAAGCGCGCAGCCTTTCATCCATCATCGCGCGTTGCGCGTCCGTTTGGACAAACATTGTCTGCATGGTTTCGATTTGCTCGGCCAGAATGCCAGATAGGCCCCTGCCTCGGATGCATCTTCACCGTCGCCCGACGCATAGCTGAGCTTGGTAATGGTCGACAGCCATTCTTCAAGCTCGCGATAGAACCTGTTCTGTCCGTGGCCTGCGAACAGCTCCATCAACCCGACAACCAGTGACCCGGCAAGCCCCAGAAGCGAGGATGAAAACGCCGTGCCCATGCCGCCCAGTTGCTCTTCCAGCCCGGTCATCAGGCGGTTGAACACCTCGACCCCGCCTTCGCCTTCCCCCGGCGCAAGCGAGCGGATGGTTTCGACCACCGCAGGCACGGTTGTCGCAAGACCAAAAAACGTGCCCAGAAGGCCAAGGAAAATCAGAAGGTTGACGATATAGCGCGTGATGTCGCGCGCTTCGTCGATCCGGGTGGCGATACTGTCCAGGATCGAACGCGAGGACGAGGCCCCGATCTGCAACTGCGTCCCCCGGTTCGAGCGCATCAGGCAGCAAGCGATGCCAGCAAACGCGGGGCGCTGTCAGGATCGTGCGCCTCGCGCTGTTGGACAAAGCCTTCGATCCAGCTGACCGAAGCAAAGACCTGCCAGACCTGCCAGAAACAGGCCAGCAGACCAATGACAAAGACAAACAGAATGAACCCGTTCAAATACAGGTTCGCCATGAACACGGGCAAAACATGCGGCAACGCCACGAAGGTGCCGAAGCCGACAAGGCCCAAGGCCACCAGCATCAGAAAGATCTGACGCACGGGTTGAGTGAAAGACGGCTCGATGCCTTTTCTTCTGGGGCGCAGTCAGCGTCCCGCGATCCGGGGTGATCCATGCGGGGGTAAGTCCTTGTCGCCATTATTATTGGCGTCAGGATAGGCAGGTTTTCATTCCCTGCCAAGCTTTCTGTCCGCAGAATTCAACCGCCTGTCAACGCGCGAACCTGACGCGACAACCACGACAGATCTTCGTCCTCGATGCCCAGCTCGGTCAGGTGGCTGGCGGTGTTGTAAAGGTATTCGGTATTTGGTCCCCTGCCCCCAACCGCGGTCGAGATGATTTGGGCCTGCTCGTCCAGATTAATCTGGCAGTACTGCACGTGATCGGGGTCGATGACATAGGTCACGGCCTCGACCCGGCGACCATCGCGCAGGTCGATCATCAGCCGCTTTTCCAAATAGGCCGAGGATACAAGCTCGCGTTCGCGCAGGTCAGCCATAGTCTGGTCATATGTGCCGGGACGGGCACGGAATGCTAGCCCCTGACAATGTGCGCCAGCCAGCTCGTCCAGCGCCAGTACCAGCCCCGGATGGTCTTCGGTCCCCGCGATGATGGATTGATCGCATGCAGAAACTGCGGTGATAATCCGGCAGCGTGGCGACCAGCGCTTCGTCATGGTCAAAGCCGGGGTTCCACATCAGTGACCCATAGCCAAATACCCACAAATCGCCGTTGCTCATTTCACTCGCCCTTCCGTCCTTCGCGCAGTACACACGCCTATAAGCATGTATCGTGCAAAAAGGGAATTGAAGATGCGTAAGCTGGTTGTGATTGCAGTGGTTCTGGCGGGGCTTTGGTCCGGGTATTGGTTCATCGGCGCGAAGGGCGTTGAAAGCGCATTCAACACTTGGATCGATGACCGTCGGGCCGAGGGCTGGGTATCGCAAGCGCAGGATGTCTCGACCCGTGGATTTCCCAATCGGTTCGACACGATCTTCACCGGGCTGGAGCTGGCCGATCCGGACACCGGACTGGCATGGCGTGCGGAGGAATTTCAGATCCTCGCTCTTTCCTATCAGCCCAATCACGTGATCGCGGTGTGGCCGGGGCAGCAGGTCATATCCTCGCCCCTGCAAAACATCACCTTTCAGGCCGACAGTTTCAAAGGATCGCTGGTTTTCGATCCCAGCCCCGACCTTCCGCTGGACCGCAGCTCGATCGTGATCGAGAACCTGACCATGCAATCCAACGCGGGCTGGACTGCCGGGCTTGAGGCCGGGCAGATCGCCACGCGCAAATCCTCGGTCGCGCCCAACCGGCACGACATTCATTTCGAAGCAACCGGCCTGCTGCCTGCCTCGTCCTTCGTTCAGGGATTTGGGAATGGTGAACTTCTGCCTTCCGTATTCGAACGCGCGCTGCTGAAAGCCAGCGTCGATTTCACCGGACCGTGGGATCGGCATGCCGTCGAAACCGCGCGCCCGCAAATCACCCGGATCGCGATCAGCGATCTGGACGCCAAATGGGGTGAGTTGGGACTGAAAGCCGTTGGTACGGTAGACGTCGATGCACGCGGCATTCCCACCGGAGAGGTCGCCATCAAGGCCAAGAACTGGCGCAAGATGGTCGAGATCGCCGAAGCCTCGGGCGTCCTCGCACCCGAGCTGGTCAGCACCGTCACCGGCGCGCTTCAGTTCGTGGCAGGTCTGTCAGGAAACTCGGAAACCTTAGACGTGACCCTGCGCCTGTCCGGAGGAGCGGTCTTCCTTGGCCCCATCCCCATCGGCGCAGCCCCGATCATCAGGATCCGTTAAAGGTTTAGCGACAATAGGCGCCGCTGCGATAGCGGGCGGTATCAAAATGGAAATGGTCCTGATGATACTTGTCCGCATTGGGGCCAAGCACGGTCCCGAACGGACCGCAGGCCGCCTTGTGCATCTTCTTCAAAACCTTGCTCTGCGCAGGGTCACGCCAGCCGCGCAACACCGACAGATCGGTCCCCATTTTTCAAGCGGATCCCAGCGATATCCACCGCGCGGCCCTTGCCGTGTTCACTGATCTTCGCGCCGCGTTGGCTGTTGCGGGTACGGCAGGCGTAATGCGCGACGACGCGCAGGGACGACGGACCGCCACCCAAACGCCCAACAGCCGGGTACACCCCGTTGCGCACCCAGTCATTCAACGCCTTGGCCGTGGTGCAGTCCATCACCGCCGCTTGGCTGAGCTTCACGCCCGATACCTCGGTCACGCGCACGGGGGATGAGATCCCCACAGCCGTTGATCTTGCCGGGAATGGCCGAAATCGTCTGCCCCCTTGATCTCGTTCACGCCACAAATCCGACCTCGACGGCCCGCGCTTGCCGGTTTGGGCGTCGAGGATGCGATCCTACGCACAAAGCCCTTTGGGCGGCTAATGGGGCGCAGCGACGTGACCACAGCAAGCTTTGTCGGCGCGGCTGGCTGCACCGGTACAAGCACAACAGGCGTTTCGACCGGACGGGCCATCGGGCGAATTGACGTCGACAACAGAGGAAGCTCAGTCACAACCGGGCGCGGTTTGGGGCGAAGCACCTCGGCCTGTGCAGTTCCAACACCGACACACGCTGCAAGGGCAAACGCTCCGGCCTGCCAAATCACCCTACCGCGAATGGAACACCTCGCCATGCCGTCGTTCACCAACCTACTCGTGTTTGACCGAACGTCCGAAATCTGGTGCGTCCGTATCCTGTCCGGCTTCGATAATGCCACGACGGATCGCACGGGTGCGAGTGAAATAGTCAAACAGGTGGTCCCCATCGCCGGTCCGGATCGCGCGTTGCAGGGCAAACAGCTCTTCCGTGAAGCGGCCAAGGATCTCTAAGGTCGCTTCTTTATTGGACAAAAACACGTCACGCCACATGGTTGGATCAGAGGCCGCAATACGCGTAAAGTCGCGGAAACCCGCCGCCGAGTAGTTGATCACCTCGGTATCGGTCACGCGGCCAAGGTCATCGGCCACGCCGACCATCGTGTAAGCGATCAGGTGCGGAGCGTGGCTGGTGACGGCCAGAACCAGATCGTGGTGATCGGCATCCATCATATCGACATTGGCGCCCATACCCCGCCATAGGTCACTCAGGCGCTGGGTCGCAGCTTCATCCGCGCCATTCGGCACAAGGATGCACCAGCGGTTGTCGTAAAGCTCGGCAAAGCCAGACCGCGGGCCGCTATGTTCGGTCCCGGCAAGCGGGTGACCAGGAATGAAATGGACGTTTTCAGGCAGATGTGGTGACACAGCCTCGATCACAGCGCCCTTGACCGATCCCACATCTGTGACTGTCGCGCCAGCTTTCAGAATGGGTCCAATCTCTTTCGCCACGGGACCCATCGCGCCAACCGGAACAGCCAAAACCACAAGGTCCGCGCCTTCGGCCGCTTCGGCAGCAGTGTCTACGACGCGGTCACAAAATCCGACTTCGCGCGCGATGTCGCGCGTTTCGGCCGAACGGGCGGTGCCGACGATTTCACCGGCCAATCCGCTGCGCCGCATCGCATGTGCCATCGACGACGCGATCAGGCCAAGGCCGATCAGGGCCACACGTTGGTAAACCACGCTCATGATTTTTTCCCCTCGGACTTGCTGTCGTCCGACGCAGGTACGACACCTTTGAACCGCCCGACCATATGTGCGACACGGCGGCAGGATGCCTCGTCTCCGATGGTGATGCGCAAGCAGTTGGGCAGGCCATAGCCTGCGACGCGACGTACGATAATGCCTTCGCTTTGCAGGAAGTCGTCACAGGCATTCGCCTCGTTCGCATCGGCGAACCGTGCCAGAATGAAGTTGGCGCAAGAGGTGTCGGACGGCACACCCAACTCGGCCAGCGCCTCGGCCAGCCATGCGCGCAGGCGGGTGTTTTCGCGCAGGCAGCGTGCGACGTGTTCGTGATCACCAAGCGCAGCTTCGGCAGCATCAAGCTGCGGCATCGACAGGTTGAACGGGCCACGTACGCGGTTCAAAACACCGATTACCTCGGCCGAGGCATAGCCCCACCCGATACGCAGCCCACCAAGCCCGTACATTTTCGAGAACGTCCGCGTCATAACCACATTCGGGAACTTTTCGACCAGCGAGGCACCGCCGTCAAACCCGTCGACATACTCGGCATACGCCCCATCGATGACCATCAGCACGTCATCCGGCAGTTCGCGCGCCAGACGTGACAGATCAGCTCGGCTGACCATCGTACCCGTCGGGTTGCCCGGATTAGTCACGAACACCAGCGAGGTTTTCGGCGTCACCGCCTTCAGGATCTCGTCCACGTCGACCATCCGCTCGCGTTCCGGCACCATGACCGGCGTCGCACCCGCCGCAAGGGCCGAGATCTTGTACATCGAGAACCCCGTGCTCGGTATAGATCACCTCGGTCTCGGGGGCCGCTATAGCATTGACACAGAAAGGTAATCACCTCGTCCGAGCCGACACCGCAGATGATCCGCTCCGGGTCCAGCCCATGCAGTTTGCCAATCGCCGCCCGCAGGCTGGCATGGTCGGTGTTCGGGTAGCGGTGCAGCGCATGACCTGCTTTCTGGAACGCATCAACAGCAAGCGGGCTTGGGCCGAACGGGTTTTCGTTCGAGCTGAGCTTGATCACATTCGACATCCCGTCGATGCCCGAGGCACCGCCGACATATGGCTTGATCTGCATGATCCCCGGCTGGGGCACAGGTTTCGTCATGACTTGGCCTTTCCTTCGTACGCGGGTTTTAGACTTAGTCCAAATTCAAGACCAGCGATGTTTGGGGCGGGTCGTATTTTTCAAATAGGATGGCAATTTGGCCGCATGTTGCGACCGCAAGCGCAATAAAAAAGGGCCGCGACTGGCGCGGCCCTTTTGAATTCTTCTGGTGCGGCGAAGATTAGTTCTTCGCGTAGAATTCGACCACGAGGTTCGGTTCCATCATCACCGGATACGGCACGTCCGACAGGCCGGGGGTGCGGGTGAAGGTGGCGGTCATTTTCGAATGGTCAGCTTCCAGGTAGTCGGGAACATCACGCTCAGCCAGACCAACAGCTTCCAGAACCAGAGCCATCTGCTTGGATTTGTCACGTACTTCGATGACGTCGCCTTCTTTAACGCGGTACGAAGGAATGTTTACCTTCTTGCCGTTCACAGTCACGTGGCCGTGGTTCACGAACTGACGTGCAGCGAAAACGGTCGGAACGAACTTGGCGCGGTACACAACAGCGTCCAGGCGGCGCTCCAGCAGACCGATCAGGTTTTCACCGGTATCGCCTTTAACACGCTCGGCTTCGCCGTAGATGCGACGGAACTGTTTCTCGGTCAGGTCGCCGTAGTAGCCTTTCAGCTTCTGCTTGGCGCGCAGCTGCAGACCGAAGTCCGACATTTTGCCCTTGCGGCGCTGGCCGTGCTGGCCGGGGCCGTATTCACGACGGTTTACCGGCGACTTCGGGCGTCCCCAGATGTTTTCACCCATACGGCGGTCAATTTTGTACTTGGCAGCAGTTCTTTTGGTCATCTGCTGATCTCCTTCTTTAAGTTATCGAAGGGCGTTGTCCTCTGGCTTGCGCCTGACAGGGATCCCCTTGCGGGGGCCACCAACACCAATGAAAACCGGCCCCTCGCGGGACCGGATTTGGGGCTTATAGCGCCATAGGCGGCAGAGTCAATGACTAGGCCACCCCAAATTCTACTGAATCCTCGTGGATCACGTGCGCCGGCGGTGTCGCATGATCAACCATCTCACTAAGCTGTGGGAACAGGCTTTTCAGACGCGCGCGATGCTCGGCCTTGGTTGTATTCAGATCTGCAAATGCGGGGTGCAAGCTTTCAACTGGAACACCGTTGGCCCAGACCACCTCGTGCCGACCAAGAAGCACTTGATAGAATGTGATCTCGGGCGCATTTCGGTCAGACGAAATCAGCTGCCCATCGACCAGGTCAGATGCGCTGGCAAATACCTCTTCCTGCCCAAGCAGCTGCTTTGCACGCATGCCCGAGACAAGAATCTGCTGATGCGGTGACACCAGAAGGTCAGCGTCCGGTTGGCCCGGTCGGATTGCACCTGCCCGCAGGCGGACCGGCTTAAGCTCGGGCTCGACCATCATGCGCGCCTCCGAGATATGGCGCTGTCCAACCCAAAGAACAGGCTGACCACCGTGTTCGCGCGTCAGAACCACGCTGCCCCTCGCGCAGCTCTTCAACCGCGCATTCACCCGAGGGCGTACGCACGCGCGTACCTTGTGAAAGGATGGCAACACCAGACGGCTGCTCGGTCAGCAGATCATCTTGCGTTGCAACCAGATTGGCGCGCACCACCCGCAGTGTCGTTTCGGGGCGCGGCATGGAACCAGCAAAGACCAACAGCGGGGTGCCGCCGTTTGGCGAGACCACCAGCGACACGCGGTAGCTATCATAGCCATCGGTAAGCTCAAACCCAACGTTCAGCCTGGATCATCCTCGGCCAGCATTTCAAGGCCGACGGCACCGACGGTTGCCGCCCCAACAAGCTGATGTGCGAAAATGGCCGCTCGGCGCCGTTTGTCGATCTGATCCCCGACGTTTTGCAAAAGCGCCAGCTCTCGTGTGCGGTCAAGGCGCACGGCCTCACCGCTCCATTCCCAGTCTGATCCTGCGGTTAACATTGCCATAGGGGCATTCTCGGTCAAATTGACCTTCGTCTGCGCCCATGAAATTACGAAAGTGCCTTCGTAGCCCGTATTCATGGTTATACCTGCCATTATATTTGTTTTCTGCAAGGATATCACGGGCGAATCACCCTGATAAGTCTTTTGTCAATCGACCGCGCAGGCTGTCGCAGAAGAGTGACAAATCCGCCCACTACTGGCCCGAAGTAGCGCCGCAAACGCCCCCTTGCGCCACATAGCCCTGATTGGTAACAATTTTTTACCGCCTTCAGGAGCACGCAATGCCCGTCATCACCGAAATCGAAGATCTGCGCCGCATCTATAAGCGTCGCGTCCCTAAAATGTTCTATGACTATGCCGAAAGTGGCAGTTGGTCTGAACAAACCTTCCGCGAAAACACCTCGGATTTCGACAAAATCTATTTCCGCCAGCGCGTCGCGGTGGATATGGACAATCGCTCGACCCGCACAACGATGCTGGGTCAGGATGTGTCTATGCCTGTGGCGCTGGCGCCTGTCGGGCTGACCGGCATGCAATGCGCCGATGGCGAGATCAAGGCCGCCAAGGCGGCCGAGGATTTCGGCGTGCCGTTCACCCTGTCCACAATGTCGATCTGCTCGATCGAGGATGTGGCCGAGAACACCAACGCGCCCTTCTGGTTTCAGGTCTATACGCTGAAAGACGATGATTTCATGCGCCGCCTGTTCGACCGCGCGCGCGCCGCCAACTGCCCCGGCCATCGTGGTGACGGTCGATCTGCAGGTACTGGGACAGCGCCACAAGGATCTGAAGAACGGGCTGTCCGCCCCGCCCAAGCTGACGGTGAAATCGGTGGCTGACATGATGACCAAGGTGCAATGGGGGCTGGGGATGCTCGGCACCAAACGCCGTTTCTTTGGCAACATCGTTGGGCATGCGGAAGGGGTCGAGGACCCGTCGTCGCTTCACACCTGGACTGCACAGGCCTTTGACCCGTCACTGGACTGGGATCGCATCAAACAGTTCAAGAAGATGTGGGACGGCCCGATGATTGTGAAAGGCATCATGGAGCCCGAAGACGCCATCGCCGCTGTGAATGCCGGGGCGGATGCCATCATCGTGTCGAACCACGGCGGTCGCCAGTTGGACGGCGCGCTCAGCTCGATCCGCGCGCTGCCTGCCATTCTGGACGCCGTGGGTGACAAGGTCGAAGTGCATCTGGACAGTGGGATCCGCTCGGGTCAGGACGTTTTGAAAGCATCGCGATGGGCGCCAAGGGCACCTATATCGGTCGGGCCTTCACCTATGGCCTGGGTGCCATGGGCCAAGAAGGCGTGACCCGCGCGCTCGAGGTGCTGCACAAGGAAATGGATATTTCGATGGCCTTCTGCGGCCATACGGACATCACCAAGGTTGACCGGAACATCCTGCGCATTCCCAAAGGCTTTTCGGGCGACTGGGAAGACTGATCCACCCGTCTTATGACTTCGGGCTGGCTGCTCTGTGGCCAGCCTAGAAATAACTACGCACCAATGCCCCGGATATCAGCGTCCACCCATCTGCCACCACGAAGAAGGCCAGCTTGAAGGGCAGTGACACAATGGCGGGCGGCACCATCATCATCCCCATCGACATCAGAATGGCCGCGACCACAAGGTCGATGATCAGGAACGGCAGAAAGACCAGAAAGCCAATCTGAAAGGCGCGTTCGACCTCGGACAACAGGAAAGACGGCACCAGCAGCGATAGGGGCGACGTGCCCGTCAAATCCACATTCGCGGTTTCTTCGCGCAAGGTTGCCAGATGGGTAAAGGTCTCGGGATCAATGCGGTTAGCCATGAAAATGCGGAAGGGCTCGATCGCGGCGGTAAAGGCAGGTTCAAGCTCCATCCGCCCTTCGGAAAAGGGTTGCGCGCCCTTGACCCACGCCTCCATGAACACAGGCTCCATGATGAAATAGGTCAAAAACAGCGCCAAACTGATAATCAGCATATTTGGGGGTGATTGCTGCAACCCGATGGCTTGTCTGAGGATCGACAGCACCGTCACAAGGAACGGAAAACAGGTCACCATGATCGCCAGCCCCGGCACGATGCTGAGCAATGTGACCAGGACGAAAATCTGGATCGTGCGCGTGGCCAGTGATCCGTCGTCGCCCAGCGAGATCGAGATATCCTGCGCCAGTCCCGCATCCCCGGACGCGATCCACATCACCCCGGCCAGCAGCCAGCACAACCCTGACATCCGCACACGCATCGGCGTTACAGCCCCGTCTTCAGATCAACGAGCTTGGTTAAACGCACAGCAATCTGTCCGTTGGGATCGCCTTCGACCTCTTGCAGTTCGCCCTGCGCGATTAGCCGGTCGCCCACGTAAAGATCCACCGGATCCTCGATGCGCTTGTCCAGCGCCAGCACATCGTCCTGCTTCAGGCTCAACAGCTCTTTCACCGTGGGGCGCGCCACGCCGACCGAGATCGTGACCTCGATCGGGACGCGCGCAAAGGGGCTTGCTTCGGTTTCATGTTCGGGTTTGGGGGTGGGGTCAGCCATGATCAAATGCCTTCTCGTTCACATGATAGAGCGCGCCAACTGCATCCGAGATGCGCGCCACGACGCCGGACAGATCCACGCTGCATTCGCTTTCGCCAGAGCGCAGATAGATCTGCCCATCCGGAAGCGTATCTTTCTCGACTATCTTGAAAGGAACCGCGCCCGCCTCCTTCAGAAACCCCTCGAGCGTCGGGCGGCTTCCCGGTGACACCAGCACACCAATCGGCGTGTCGGCCATTTCGGCGGCCAAGGGCATCATCGCCTCGGCCACGATTGGACCGAGAGCATCGTTGAGCGCGTTCGGAAGTACTGCTTCAAGCATCTGGGTCAAGAGCGGCTCGAGCGTGGACAGAACGTGGCTACGCGCTTCCTGATAGGTGAAGCCCAGATCCTCGAGATTGCGGGCAAATTCGGATTGAAGCCGCGCGTTTTCTTCTGTCATGGACTTCGTCGCGTCATCCCATCCGGACTTGTATCCGGTCTCGTACCCTTGAAGCCTGCGTGCCTCGAGCTGAATCTCGAAATCCGCGCGTGTCAGGGTGATTTGCGCACTGGCATCTGCATGCCCGGGTGCATTCAATATGTCCCCGAAGTCTTCTAACGCATATCGCATGCTCATCCGGTCACCTCTTCATCTTCTTCCATCCATCCACGCAGGATCTCGACGGTTTCCTCCTGACGTTCGGAGATGAGATTGCGCAAGCGCTGGACGGGGTCGATATCCGGATCGCCGCCAGCGGCAATAACAGGCAGTCCGTTCTGCGGCGCGCTGTCTGTCACCAGCGCTGGCGGTAAGGTCTGTGCGGTTGCGGCATCCGCGACGCTGCCTGCATTATCGGTCAGCGCAAGACCGCCATCTGGTGCCCCCAACGACGGCAGATTACCAGCAGGTGCCACTGCGGGCAGTTGGGCCTGAGCACTTAGCATGGGGCGCAGAACAAACAGACCTAGCCCAAGGGTAACGATCGCAAGAATAGCAAGTTTGATCACCGACATGACGTCAATGCTTGCAGTGTTGAACAGGCCCGATCCGGGATCGCTTCCCACGGCGGGAACGGGCTCAAACTCCATAGTTTTCAGCGTAATGACATCCCCGCGCGCCTCGTTATATCCGATCGCTCCGGCCACCAGTTCGCGCAAGCTTTGCAGTTCTTCCTCAGGGCGCGGCGCCCATTCGACCGTCCCATCCTCGGCAGTTGTGCGAATCCCATCAACCAGAACCGCAACCGTCAGACGTTTCACCGCCCCCGGGGCTTTCAGGATCTCACGCGTTGTCTCGGACACTTCGTAATTCACAAGCTCGCGGGTTTCCGATGCGTTCGAGGACGACGCCCCACCACCATTGGCGCCGTCTCCATCAGGCAAGTTTGACGCAACACTGACCCCACCGGCCTCGCTGTCATTGGCCGCATTCGAGCTTTCCGTGGTGTCCGTCGACACGGCAACCCGACCTTCGGGGTCGAATCTGCGCTCGCGAATTTGCTCTTGTTCGGTCGCTGTTTCCAAGTTCAGCTCAACCACCGCGTTGCCGAACCCGACGCGAGCCTCCAGCAGACGCTCGACATTCTGTTTCAAACGCTCCGCCTGATCGAGCGCAGCAGCCGTTCCGCCACTCGCCGGATCCTGCCCCCCCATCAGCCCGGCGCGGCTGTCGATCACCGATACGCTTTCAGGTGATAGGCCCCGGCACTGCCGAGGCCACTAAAAACTTGAACGCCTTGATTTGTTGTGTGGGCAGTGTCCCGCTGGCTGTTGTCAGTGTTACGGATGCCGTGGGCTCGGTGCGCTGACGAAACTGTCGTGACGAGGTGTTTGCAATATGAACGCGTGCGTTGCGCACCATCGGGCTGGCAACGATCGTGCGCGCCAGTTCGCCTTCCTTCGCACGCCAATAGGCGGCATCAAACATCTGCGACGTGGTGCCAAAACCGCTGAGCCCATCCAGCAGTTCATACCCTTTGCCCGAGTTCGCCGGCAGCCCTTCGCTGGCCAGGGTCATCCGCAGAGCATCACGATGTGCCGCGTCCACGAAGATCGAATCGCCGCGGATTTCATAGGCGACATTGCGCCCTTCAAGGGCCTGCACGATCTCGCCCGCAGCGCCGCTTTCCAGCCCCGCGTAAAGCAGGGTCAACTGCGTGCGCGTCGCCATACGGGATAGGCCGATAATCGCTAAAAACATGGCCAAGGTCGCGGCGATCACAATGGCCCTTTTCCTTAGGTCCATCGCCCCCCAAACCAAGATCAACTGCTGCAAGACGTAACTCCTTATCCGAGCGGGCTTCTACCCCCGGCCATGTCAATCCGTTTTCCCTGATCGGCCTTAATAATTGGTTAGTGCCCCTCGGTTTAAATCGCCGTAGTGAAATTGGATTCGAGGATCACATGTCAAACGCCGACATCACCGCCGAAGGTGTGGAAGAAGAGGCTCCGGCCAAGAGGTCCAAGAAGGGGTTGGTCATCGGGTTGGTGGGCGCGCTTATGCTGGGCGGCGGCGGCTTCTATGCGACCTATGCTGGTTTGATCGGCGGGAAATCCTCACCAGAGGCAGAAGAAGAACAGGTTGCAGACGTGCAGGAACTGCCTGCCGTCAGCTTTGTTGAGCTGGACCCGCTTGTGATTTCTCTTGGAACGAATGCACGCAATCGCCATCTGCGCTTCCGCGCGTCGCTTGAGGTCGAGCCGGCCTATGAAGAGGACGTAATCAAGCTCAAACCCCGCGTGGTCGATGTGTTGAATGCCTACTTGCGCGCGGTGGATACGGCCATGTTGGAAGACCCGCATTCACTGGTGAAGTTGCGCGCCCAAATGCTGCGCCGGATCCAATTGGTCACCGGTGAAGGGCGTGTGCGCAACCTTCTGATCCTCGAATTCATACTAAACTAGGGAGCAAGAGCATGGACTGGATTGCAGACATCATTCTTGGGCTTGGGGCTTTCGGGGCCGCTATTTATTGCCTGATTTTGTCGCGCCGCCTGAAGCGTTTCAATAACCTTCGGGATGGTATGGGCGGGGCTGTGGCCGTGCTGAGCGCACAGGTCGATGACATGACAAAAACGCTTGATCACGCGCAGTCGGCAGCAGGTCAAAGCGCGGCCGTTCTGACGGATTTGACCGAACGGGCCGAGGCCTCGGCCCGCAAGTTGGAGCTGATGATGGCCAGCCTGCATGACTTGCCCGATCCAGCCGCTCAACAGCCTGCCGCCCCTCGTTCCGATACGCAGCGGGAAGCTGGTTTTTCGTCGGCACGACCCACGGATGCGGGACGTAATCCAGACATTCCAGTCTTCTTGCGCCATGGCTTTATGGAGGCCGCGGAATGAGCACGTCACCCACCAAGAACACCAAACCACGCGGGCGTTTTCGCACACGTGGGGATCCTCCTGCTGTTTGCCGCTGCCCTGGCGACGTCTGGCATCTTGCGACTGGCCCCGGCGACAGCGGCCTTCGCCGAAGATTTGTCCGACCTGCTGTCTGGCACGTCAGCAGACAAAGACGGTGGCATGCCCGTTCCGAAGCCCCAGGATGTCGCGATTGTGCTCGCCGCGCTGCAGGAGCGCGAGGCCGTTCTTGACGAGCGCGAGCACAAGCTCGCCCAACGGCTTGAGGCGCTCAGCCTTGCTGAGGATCGGGTAAGCACGAAGTTGCAGGAATTGACCAAGGCCGAAGAAACGCTTGCTGCGACCATGGCAATCGCCAAAACGGCTGCCGCCGATGACCTGTCGCACCTGACGACACTGTATGAAAACATGAAGCCCAAGCAGGCGATCCCACTGTTCGAAGCAATGGACCCGAGTTTGCCGCAGCTTCATCGCCCAAATGAAACCAGCGAACGCCGCGCAAATTATGGCCGGTCTGGATCCTCAGATTTCGTACGCCATCAGCGTTGTGTTGGCCGGGCGAAATGCCGCGGCCCCAACACGGTAAGCCAATAATCAGAAATTAACCCGCCCGTGCGATGACAGGGGCGTCCAGGCTTGAACTAGCAAAGGTGTGTCATGATTGGTTTCGTTGGTATTGCGCTGATTTTCGTCATGGTTTTCGGCGGTTACCTTGCCGCAGGTGGCAAGATGGGGATCATCCTGAAATCACTTCCGTTCGAATTCACCATGATCGGCGGCGCGGCTGCGGGCGCGTTTGTGATCTCGAACGACATGGCGTCCATCAAACACACGATCAAAGATGTAAAGAAGGTGTTCAAGGGGCCGAAATGGAAGCCCGAAGATTACCGTGACCTGCTGTGTCTACTGTTCGAGCTGATCCGTCAGGCGCGCCAGAATGCCGTCGCGCTTGAAGAACATATCGAAGCCCCAGAAGACAGCCCGATCTTCCAACGCTATCCCAATATTCTTGCCGATCGGGAAGCGATCGAACTGATCTGCGACACATTGCGATCTGCCTCCATGAACTATGACGACCCCCATCAGGTGGAAGAGGTCTTGGAAAAGCGGATGGAGGCCAATCTGCACCACGCCCTGCATTCCAGCCATGCCCTACAATCCATGGCCGACGGCCTACCCGCGCTTGGCATTGTGGCCGCGGTTCTGGGCGTGATTAAAACCATGGGCTCCATCGACCAACCGCCTGAAATTCTGGGAAAGATGATCGGTGGCGCGCTGGTCGGGACGTTCCTGGGGGTATTTCTGGCCTATGGGCTTGTCGGGCCCTTCTCGGCCAAGGTAAAATCGGTGACCGAGGAAGAAGCGCACTTTTATCAGCTTATTCGCGAAGTTCTGGTCGCCAATCTATACAACCATTCGGTCAATATCTGCATTGAAGTCGGGCGCCAGAATACACCTGGAACACACCGCCCTAGCTTCACCGATCTTGAAGAAGCCTTGAAAGAGATCAAGAAAGCAGCGGCGTGAAGATTTGGGGCTCATATGTGGTAGCCATCTGCTTGATGGCTTTGCCAGCGCAGGCTCGAGACATCACCGTCCGCTCCGGAGAACATGACGGGTTCACGCGTCTGGTGTTCTATACACAGCCCAATGACACGGTCGAAATCACCAACTCACATGAAGGGTATCTGCTGACCCTGTCATCCGGCGTCACTGGTTTTGATATATCGCGTGCATTTGATCTGATAGATCGCTCCCGGGTAGGCGATCTTGTTTCTGCCGGCAACGGCAAGCTCACCATCAAGCAGGCGTGCGACTGCCATCTAAAAGAATTCCGATTGCCGTCCGGTGAACTGGTGATCGATATCGCCGATGGCCCCGGCCCAACTGGTTTGCGTGACGCATCACCTGGGCCGCCCCCCCTACCGCCAATCATCAGTGTTGAACAACGTCGGGCGAGCCTTCCTCTTTTAACCCCGATGGTCGAACAAAGCGTGTTGGCCGACATGAAAGAAGAAGGCGTGGACAAGCGACCGTTGAAATATCTGACTTGGCCGACGAAACGCCAAAGGTGGACAGGCAGGCGCTTCTTACGCAACTTTCGCGCGCAGCGTCTCAAGGACTAATTGATGCGAACATAACGCCACCGGACATCTCGCTGATCGTGGCACCAAAGGAAGCGGAAGAAACGTCACAGGTACCGCCACCGATCACCCGCGCGCCAGAACAACATGTCCGGATGCAAACCGCTGTCGAGCAAGCGCGCACAGATGGTTCACGCTCAGACAGCCATACTGGTACAAGCCATGCCTGCCTTCCAGACGAACAATTCGATATCGCGCGCTGGGGGACTTACGCGCCGGAAAATGATGCACCGGTATTTGAAACGTCCAGCTATCTGGGCGAGTTTGATCGCCCGGACAAAGACCGTCTTGTGGCGCATATACGACAGAATATCTATATGACATTTGGGCTCGAGGCGTTGCAGTTACTAGACAATTACGGCGCCAATCTTGGCGACGGCACCGTCCTTCATATGATGGCTGAAGTTGTAGAGTACGGAGAGGCCAAGTCTCATGCGGACTGGGCGTCACAATTGACCTGCAATACGCGCGGCGCCTTGTGGGCAACACTGGCGCAACCAACCCTGAAAGGGCGCGTTGACACAAATGCTGTTCTTCGAAGTTTCTCCGAGCTCCCACCACATCTGCGCACACATCTCGGACCCGCTCTTGCCAGGAAGTTTCTGAACTCCGCGCGTGTCGAAGTCGCGATTGAGATCCGTAACATCGCCGCGCGATCTGGTCGCCCGCCGACGGGCGAAGAGGCGATCTTGGATATCAAAATCAACCTTGCGAATGGCCAAACAGACGAGGCCGAGCAAGAGCTTACCGACACAATCCAAACTGCGCTCACGCAAACTAGGCCTGCGATCTCTGCGCTCATCGAAAGCAAGCTGCACAATGACACTGGCATCTCGGACAACGAATTGTCTTTGCTTGCGTCCGTTGCATTCGAACACAAGGGAAGCGAGGAAGGCGACGCGTTGCAGCGGCTTCAGATACGTGCGCTGTTGCACATGGGCCGTTTCGCGTCAGCATTCGAGATGATCGACGGAATGGCCAACCAAGGCAGTCTTCTAGAGGATGCTGGCCGATATCTGGTGACGCTTGGCTCAGACCCGGAATTCTTGACCTACAGTTTGACACGAAGCGACTGGGGGCGTGTTTCATCTGCCGTTAGACTCCAAATGGCAGAGCGCCAGAGCGCTTTGGGGTTTCACGAACAGGCGCGAAAGCATGTCTTGTCTGGTGATGAGACACCCAGCAGACCCGAGCGCGAATTTCTCGCAGAACTGGCTCTTCTGCAGAGCAAACCAAAGGTCGCACTCGGATATCTTGCAGGTCTTAGCAGTAGCAATGCCAATCTCTTGCGTGAAAAAGCCAATGCTCTGAGCACAACCCCGGTCGCCGATACGAGCCACAAGCAGGCCACAAGCAACTCATTGGATATCTTGAGCGGCCTGCACACAGCAGAGCATCCAATCCCTGAACCTGTTCAGGCGGTTCTCGCGTCAGAACCATCTGTATCAGCCGTCAACATCGAAACCGACTTGAATACCTATCAGGGGATTCTGGACAGCAGCACCAAAACGCGTGCCGCGTTGAACGAACTTCTGGATATTATTCCAGCCATCGATGACAGCAGGTAACTGATCGTTAAGCGTAGCCTTCTAAGCTGATCCGGAAATCAGCAGCAAGAATTGCGCAACAATGAACATACTTGGCACCTCCCAATACAGACGCGATCTGGCTCCGTCCGTTCAAGCATTAATGAAGCGGCAATCTCGTTCGCTTAAACGCGCGTTTTCCGGCCCAGCGCAGTCTGTCAACTTTTGCTGTTGACGACGATGAAAAGCGTTCAAGGCGTCTTTCGTCCAACCATTTTACTGGCCCTGGCTTGATGGCCATTATCGTGATGATGATCCTGCCCATGCCTGCATGGGTACTGGATCTGGGTCTTGCAGCTTCATTTGCTCTGGCAATTCTGATGTTCACGGTCACGCTGTTCATCGAGCGACCGTTGGATTTCTCGGCCTTTCCGACTGTGCTTCTTGCATCCCTGATGCTCAGACTGTCACTGAACGTCTCCTCTACCAAACTCATCATTGGAAATGGGCACACGGGCACCTCGGCAGCGGGGAGCGTCATCGAAGGATTTGCCAGCTTTGTTATGGGGGGCAGCATCCTGCTGGGATTGGTCGTCTTCTGCGTGCTTTTGATCGTCAATTTTGTCGTCATAACCAAAGGCGCTACTCGCATGGCCGAAGTCGGCGCCCGCTTTGCGTTGGACGGCATGCCCGGCAAACAGCTTGCCATCGACAGCGACATGTCTGCAGGTGCGATCGACCACGCCGAAGCAAAAGCACGGCGCGAGCGGGAGCAGGCAGAAACAACATTCTTCGGATCCCTTGATGGCGCCTCAAAGTTCGTGAAAGGCGATGCCGTCGCGGGGCTGTTGATCACTTTCCTGAACCTGGTCATGGGATTGATCATTGGCGTTGTGATCCACGGGATGGACCTGTCTTCCGCATTCCAGACCTACGCCATCCTGACCGTCGGAGACGGGCTGGTCACACAAATCCCGGCCGTAATCATCTCGATCGCATCGGCATTGTTGCTGGCGCGAGGTGGAACCTCGGGGTCGACCGATCTGGCCTTGTTCTCGCAATTCGGAAAGCACCCTTCGGCCCTTGCAACAGTAGCTTTCCTGATGGGCCTCTTTGGACTGGTTCCCGGCTTACCGTTTGTGCCGTTCATCTTAGGCGCGATCACCTTAGGAACCGCATCTTGGTGGGCCGCGAAACAACAAGAAGCGGCGAACAATACAGAAGCTCAGAAGCTGCAAGAAAACACCCCGGACCTGCCTGAGGAAAGCATTGGCGACATCCTTGATCTGGACGACATTCATGTGGAGTTCGCGCCGGATCTTGTCGCAATGGTTCTGGATCCCGCCACGGGCCTGGACGCCCGAATTTCCAGCATACGCAACCACACGGCCAGCGCGTTTGGACTGATTCTGCCCGAAATCCGACTGACCGACAACGGGTCGCTTCCCGTGGGAACCTACACGATAAAAATTCAGGGGGTTGAACAAGCACGCAATCGCCTGATCCCTGACAAGGCGCTGATCATCCTCAGCGGCGATGACACCCTCTTGCCCGAAGGCGAAGATGTGTTGGAACCCGTCTACCAAGCACCCGCGCGCTGGATTGCCGATGGCGATCAAGAGCAGGCCGCGCTGGCCGGGGTGTGCCGTGGTCTCGCCCACCGAAGTTTTGGCCACCCACCTTCTGGAAGTGATGAAGCAGAACTTCCCACGCCTGCTTGGTCTAAAGGCGCTGCGCCGGTTGCTGGACGAGTTCGTGAACCTCACGGATCCCGCACGGCTGAAGCCAATCGCCGCCTGCTGGATGAACTGGTGCCGGACAAAGTCCCCCTTGATCTGCTTCATTCGGTTTTGCGCCTCTTGCTGGAAGAGCGGGTGTCCATCCGCAATCTTCCGGTCATCTTGGAAAGCGTGGCCGAAGCGCGCCCGGTTTTCGGCACACCCGAGGCCATCTGCGATCACGTACGCCAGCGGCTGAACTTCCAGCTTCTGGCCGAGCTGAAGCGCGAAGATGGCACCATCCCGCTGGTGCAGCTTGCCCCAGAATGGGAGGCCTGCTTTCAGTCCCATCAACTTGACCCGGACAGGGGCGAAGTCGCCCTGCCCCCGGAAGAATTCAATCGCTTGGCCAATGCAGTCGCCGACAAGATCGCACGGGCGGGTGAAACCGGGATCTATCCCGCCGTCGTCACCTCGTCCCGCCGTCGTCGGTTCTTGCGCACGGTCCTGTCCGCCAAGGGGATCGCAAATCCCGTCTTGTCGTTCGAAGAAATCGGGACCGAGGCCCGCCCGTCGCTGGTCGGGTTGGTGCCCGCATGAACGATCAACTCGCCCAGATCATGGCCCAGTCTCAGGCGTTCTTCATTCTGGGCTTTGTCGTGTTTTTACGCGTGGGCGCTGCGATGGCATTGTTGCCTGCATTTGGCGAAACTATGGTACCCGTGCGGGTGCGTCTGTTTCTGGGGTTTGCCTTTACCGTGATCGTCACGCCCGCCGTGGCAAACACCGTCACCCCCTCGGTCGAGCAGCTTGGTTCGCCGATCTACTTAATGAGCGAACCGATTGTCGGTCTTGGGTTCGGGATCATCCTGCGCCTGGCAATCATGACATTGCAAATTGCGGGCAGCATCGCAGCGCAATCAACGTCGCTTGCGCAATTGATGGGCGGCAACAACTCGGATCCGCAACCTGCCATCGGGCATGTCCTGACGATCTCGGGTCTGGCATTGGCGGCCATGCTGGGACTGCACGTGCGGATCGTTGAGGGGTTTATCCTGTCTTATCAGGTTTTTCCTGTTGGGGCTCTGCCCGATCCTCTGGGTTTTTCAGACTGGGGCATCACGCATGTCGCTCGCAGCTTCGGCTTTGCGTTTGCGCTGGCAGCACCCTTCGTCATCGTCTCGCTGCTCTATAATGTCGCCCTCGGCGTCATCAACCGCGCGATGCCGCAATTGATGGTCGCCTTTGTCGGTGCCCCCGCCATTACGGCGGGCGGCTGATCCTTCTAGCCCTGACAACACCCGTACTGCTGCCCATCTGGCAGCGCGCATTTGAGGCGTTGTTGCTGAACCCATTCGGAGGCTGGTGATGGCCGGCGAAGACGACGACAGCAAGCAACACGAACCAACCCAAAAGAAACTGGATGACGCCCGAAAACGTGGCGAGGTTGCAAGGTCCTCGGACCTGAACACCGCAATGTCCTATCTGGTCCTGTTGCTCTTGGCGTCTGCGGTCGGGGCGTCCACGATGACCGGGGCTGGGGGGGCGTGTTTGCAGCGATGCTGGAACGCTCGGACCAGCTTGCGCAAAACGCGTTTCAAGGCAGCGGGGGGCCTGTTCTAGCGCACGCCGTCACGTCGATTGTATGGCACCTAACCCCGTGGTTGCTGATGCCGATGGTGGCCGTGCTGGCTTTGACGGTGGTGACGCGCAGTTTCGTGGTCTCACCCGAAAAGCTGATACCCAAGCTGAACCGGATTTCTCCGCTGTCCAACGCCAAAAACAAGTTCGGCCGATCAGGGCTGTTTGAGTTCTTCAAAAGCTTTGTGAAACTGTCGATATACAGCATCATTCTGGGTATTTTCATCTGGATCAACCTGCCGAGATGCTGGCGGCTCTTGCCTGAATCCCCGGCATGGTGACGGTGCTGTTGCTGGAGCTTTCAATCGAGTTCTTTGCCATCGTCCTACTGGTGGCGCTGGTCATCGGCGGGATCGATTTCATGTGGCAAAAGCAGGAACATCTGCGCAAAAATCGCATGTCTCACAAAGAGCTGATGGACGAGATCAAGCAAAACGAAGGCGACCCGCATATGAAAGGCCAGCGGCGCCAGAAAGCCTATGACATTGCGACGAACCAGATGCTGCAAGATGTACCGGATGCCGATGTGATCGTCGTGAACCCGACCCACTATGCGGTGGCCTTGAAATGGTCGCGCCTTCCCGGCGAAGCCCGATCTGTGTCGCCAAGGGTGTTGACGAAATCGCCGCCCCGCATCCGCGAGGTTGCATCAGAGAACGGCATCCCGATACATCGCGACCCCCCCACCGCGCGCGCCCTGCACGCCACGGTCGAAATCGGCAGCGAAGTGCCGCCGGATCAGTATCAAGCGGTCGCCGCCGCGATCCGGTTTGCTGAAAACATGCGCCAGCGCGCCAAGAATTCACTGAGGCGCTGATATGGCAGACCCGCTTTCTCAACTTGCCGACGTGACAGCCCTGCAACTGGACCGCGCCATGTCAGAGCTTTCGGATACAGCCGCAAAGATCGCGACGCTCAAACGTCAGATCGCGGAGCTGAGAACACGCCTGAATCAGCTGCCCGGACTTGACGCCGAGACGGGCCAGAATCCCGCCCTGTCCAGCGGGCATTTCGACCAATGGCAAAAGCAGGCGCGGACCCGACTAGGGCAGCTAAATACTCTGCTGGCACAAGCCCGTGCCGAACATGAAGAGCGGATGGTGGACACTCAGCTTGCCTTTGGGCGAAACGCCGCCTTAAATGCCATTCGCGCAAAAAGGACAGCGGATGTACGCGACATGCAGCGCAGGCGCGTGGAACACCAATAAAACCACGCCAAAACCGCATAATTCCCTTTTCAACTGACCCGATCCGGTCTATAGGCACGGCTTCACTGCGGGGCTTACACCCTTGGAGGATTCCCGCACCTATTTGATATGGAGAAAACCAATGGCACGTGAGATTCCGAATCTTGAAGCACGGTACGTACGGGGACAGGCAAGGGGGCCGCTCGTCAAGCTCGCCGCGAAGGCCAGGTACCGGGTATCGTATATGGTGGTGGCGCTGACCCGCTGGCCATCAACATCCCCTTCAACGAGCTGTTCAAAAAGCTGAAGGCCGGTCGTTTCTTGTCGACCCTGTGGAACCTGAAGATCGACGGTCAGGAAGATGTCCGCGTGATCTGCCGCAACGTACAGCGTGACGTTGTAAAAGATCTGCCGACCCACCTGGACCTGATGCGCCTGCGCCGCACCAGCCGGATCAGCCTGTTCATTCACGTTGAGTTCGTGAACGAAGAAGAAGCCCCCGGCCTGAAGCGCGGTGGCGTTCTGACCATCGTACGTCCGGAAGTCGAACTGAACGTTCTGGCTGGCGAAATCCCCGAGCAGATCGTTGTTGATCTGGCTGGCAAAGACGTCGGCGACGTCATCCACATCTCGGATGTGACCCTGCCGTCGGGCGCCAAGCCCACCGTTGAGCGTGACTTCGTCATCGCCAACATCTCGGCACCCAGCTCGCTGCGTTCGTCGGATAGCGAAGAAGCTGGCGAAGAAGCTGGTGAAGAAGCCGCTGCAGAAGAATAAGCATCGCCTGAAAAGGCATTGCGAAACGGGATCCTTCGGGGTCCCGTTTTTTTGTGTCAGCTGGGTGGAGGATCCAGTCGCTTGAATACCATGACACTGCCGCGTGTCCCCCACGGCATCAACCCAAACCCGTTGGCGAACATGTCGCTGATCAGCTGGCGCAGGCCACGCATCCCATACCGATTGGGATGGACCTCCATGATCACGATGCGCACTTCCGGCCGCCAGGCTTCGCGCGCCAAATCAAGCTCGGCCCCCTCGATATCCATCGAAATGACGGTGGGCTTCACGCGCTCTTGAAGGTCTGAGAACTTCAGCGCCGGAACGGTTATCAGTTTCGAGGCTTTTCTCTTTTCGCCTTCGTCCTCCAAGATAGACGAGGCCCAGAACCCAGGCAGCACTTCGAAGCTAATCGTGTCGTCTGCGTGCGCGCCGGATACAACCGCGCCATGGATGATCCGCAATGCATCAAACCCATTCTTCTTGGCGTTGTCGCCGATAGCTTTAGCATCGCCGGGCTGGCCTCGACCGTCGTGACGTTCTCGGCCCCGGCAAGTCGGGCGGCCTGTAGCGCTACATAGCCTGCCCCACCCCCAAGATCCAAAACTCGATCCGTGTCTGTCACATGGTGCTTGGTCGCCGTGGTTTCATTTCCTTCGTACCGGCCGTTGACGATCGCGTTCTCGATATTATCGTTCATGCATTTGCGCGGGATCTTCAGAACCAAACCATCCAGTTTGAATTGCGGCATGCTGCTCTCCTTGGATGGCCGGGATGTGTTGGTGTTTGCCACGCAAGTTCAGGCCAAGTAGATTACCGAAAATGATAATTTCGGGTTCAGGTCCCCGATGTCCAGAAGGAATGATGGCACATGAAATTGTTTGTCGGGCTGGGTAATCCGGGAGCAAAATACGCGGGCAACCGGCACAATATCGGCTTCATGGCCGTCGAGCGCATTGCCGAGGACCACGGCTTTGCCCCATGGCGCGGCAAGTTTCAGGGCAGCGTCAGCGAGGGCAAACTGGGGTCCGAGAAGGTCATCCTTCTGCGCCCCCGAAACTTTCATGAATCTGTCTGGTCAATCCGTGGGCGAGGCGATGCGGTTCTACAAGCTGACACCAGACGACGTAATCGTGTTCCATGATGAGCTGGATCTGGCCCCCGGAAAGTGCCGTGTCAAAACCGGCGGCGGTCACGCGGGCCACAATGGGCTGCGCTCGATCCACGCGCATATCGGGGCAGATTATCACAGGGTCCGCATGGGCATCGGCCATCCCCGGCAACAAAGCAGCAGTGGCGGGCTTTGTGCTGCGGGATTTTGCAAAAGCGGATCAGGAGTGGCTGGACGATGTGTTGCGCGGCTGTGCGGACGGGGCAGCAGATCTGGCGGCAGGCGACAATGGTAAATTCATGAACGCGATTGGGCGGCGTGTGAATCCGCCCCGGTCCTCGGGCGGATCCGCGCCAGACACCGCTGCCAAGTCCAAGAAGAAAGAGCCACCACAGCCCCGGCCGAAACCCACACCAGAAGCCAATACGGACGACGCACGCAGCCCCGCTCCAGAAGCTGATGGACAAGTTCTCATGACGCTGCGCGAAGCATTCGAGGTACAGGCAGACAACAACGCGCGACTGGACAGCCCGTTCACAGCGCGCGTGTTGCGCATCGCGGGCGCGTCGCTGCAACCGGGCACGCCCCTGACTGATCGCATGTTCGCGTGGGAGGGAAATGTCGGCGCGTTCGGCCAGTCCCTGCCCCTGCGCTTTCTGGCGGGGCTGCATGCGCTGGTTCTGACCGGAGACTGCCCCGCGCTGGTGGCCATTTATCCGCCAAACTCCACCCCAAGCGATGACCAGATCACCAAGGCCCTTCAGGTCGCGATCACGGAACACGCGGACACACTGGACCGCTGGCTCGATCTGCCCCCCCAAACCAACGAGGTGCGCCGCGCTGCGGTGATGGTAGCCGCCGGGCATTGGCTGGCCGACCAGTACAAACTGCCGATGCAGGTTTTGGAACTAGGGGCGAGCGCGGGTTTGAACCTGATGTGGGATCAGTTTGCGCTTCAGGTGGACGAAACTCGGCTGGGTCCAGAAGACGCACCGGTTCTTCTGACGCCCGAGTGGCGCGGTGACATGCCCTCGGGCACCCTGCCCCAAGTGCAATCCCGGCGCGGGGTCGATCTGATGCCGATGAACATCACGGACCCGGGCGACCTACTGCGTATGTCATCCTATCTGTGGGCCGACCAACCCGAGCGGTTGGCACGCAGCAAGGCCGCAGCCTTAATTTTCGATGCTCATGTGGATCAGGGCGACGCCGCCGCATGGCTGGAAGCGCAGCTAAAAAACGTCGCACCGGAGCATCTGACCCTGATCTATCATACGATCGCGTGGCAGTACTTCCCGGCCGAGACCCAAAACCGCTGCTTGGCGGCCATCGAAGCCGCCGCACAGCGCGGGCCCATCGCGCACCTGTCGATGGAAGCAGATGATCGCCAAGGTGAAGGCGCGGCCATCACTCTGACCCTCTGGCCCCGAGGGGCGGAAGTTGACGCTTGGTCGTGTAGATTTTCATGGACGCTGGGTGGATTGGTCGGCACCTTGATCTTCAAATATTCGGAGATCCCATGCGTACCGTCCTAAAATTTCTTACCCGCGCCGTCCTTGTCCTGATCGTGCTTCTGGTCCTCGTAGGGTTTTGGAAACGCGAGCAAATCACGCGACTTCTGGCCGTGAACTCTCTGTTCTCGGAAGAGAAGATCGTGGGCAACTTTTCCAACATGGACAGCGCCTTTCTGACGCGCGGCATGTCGCGCGGGGATGGGCCGGTGACCCCGCTGCCGACTGGGGAAAGCTGGGCGCCGGATGCGGCGCTGAAGACTTGGATCAAGGATCGCGCAGTCACTGGGATGGTGGCGCTGAAGGACGGGCAGCTGCGCCATGAAAGTTACTACCTTGGCACCGGGCCACAAGATCGCCGGATCAGTTGGTCGATGGCGAAAAGCTATCTTTCTGCTCTGGTGGGGATCGTGCTGGAACAAGGCGCCATCGCATCTTTGGACGATCCGGTGGTGCAGTATGCGCCCGCGCTGAAAGGCAGCGCCTATGATGGGGCGAGCATTCGCAACGTGCTGAACATGGCCTCGGGTGTGGTGTTTGACGAGGACTATTTAGACTTCAATTCGGACATCAACCGCATGGGCCGTGTGCTGGCGCTGGGACGGTCGATGGATCAGTTTGCAGCGGGACTTGAGGATAGCTTCGCGCCTGCGGGCGAGACATGGCAGTATGTATCCATCGACACCCATGTGATCGGTATGGTGGTGCGCGGTGCGACCGGCCGTCCCATTCCAGAGCTGCTGCAAGAACATGTCATCGCCCCCATGGGGCTTGAGGCAGCCCCCTATTACCTGACCGACGGCTATGGCGTGGCCTTCGTGCTGGGCGGGCTGAACCTGACCACCCGTGACTATGCCCGCTTTGGCGAGATGTTCCGGAAGGACGGCATGTGGAACGGTCAGCAGATCGTGCCTGCAGACTGGATTGCGGCGTCAACCCGGCCCTCGGCCCCGACTACCCCCAGGCAAGGAACAGTATGGTTACCAATGGTGGATGGCCCCGGACGCGACCGAAGGCGAGTACTACGCCCGCGGCATCTATGGCCAGTACATTTATATCGACAAGGCGCGCGGCGTGGTGATTGCGCTGAACAGCGCGGATCGCGGGTTTCGGGGCGAAGGCGTCAACGCAACGAACATCGACATGTTCCGGCGCATTGCGGCAAGCCTTTAGGCCAAACGGAAACGGGCCGCCCAATCTGGACGGCCCGGTATTCGTTTGGGAAGGTCGCGGATCAATCCACGTCGCGGCCTTCTGTATCTGACATATCAAAGCCCAGATACTTGGCGACGGTGAAGATGTCCTTGTCGCCACGTCCACACATGTTCATGCAGATGATGTGATCCTTGGGCAGCTTCGGTGCGATCTTCGTCACATGCGCCAGCGCGTGGCAGGGTTCCAGCGCGGGGATAATGCCCTCGGTCGAGCAGCACAGCTGGAACGCGTCCAGCGCTTCCTTGTCGGTGATCGCTACGTATTCCGCGCGGCCAATCTCGTGCAGCCAGCTGTGTTCCGGCCCGATGCCCGGATAGTCCAGACCGGCCGAGATCGAGTAGCCGTCGAGGATCTGCCCGTCATCGTCTTGCAGCAGGAAGGTCCGGTTGCCGTGCAGTACGCCGGGACGTCCGCCGGTCAGCGATGCACAGTGCTCCATCTTCTCGTTCACGCCCTTGCCGCCGGCTTCGACGCCGATGATGTTCACGCTGTCATCGTCAAGAAACGGATAGAACAAGCCGATGGCGTTTGAACCGCCGCCAATGGCCGCAATGATCGTGTCAGGCAGACGGCCCTCGGCCTTCATCATCTGCTCTTTCGCTTCCTTGCCGATGATCGACTGGAAGTCACGGACCATTGCCGGATAGGGGTGCGGACCAGCCGCCGTGCCGATGCAATAGAACGTGTCGGCCACGTTCGTCACCCAGTCACGCAGCGCGTCGTTCATCGCGTCTTTCAGCGTGCCGCGACCGCTTTCAACCGCAATCACCTCGGCGCCCAGCAAACGCATACGGAACACGTTCGGAGCCTGACGCTGAACGTCATGGGCGCCCATATAGACGATGCATTTCAGACCAAACTTGGCGCAGACGGTTGCGGTGGCCACGCCGTGCTGACCGGCACCGGTTTCTGCGATGATGCGGGTCTTCCCCATGCGGCGGGCCAGCAGGATCTGACCCAGCACGTTGTTGATCTTGTGCGCGCCGGTGTGGTTCAGCTCGTCACGCTTCATATAGACCTTGGCGCCGCCCAGATGCTCGGTCAGGCCTTCAGCGAAATAGAGCGGGGCTGGGACGGCGACATAGTGGGTCCACAGATCGTTCATCTCGGCCCAGAAACTGTCGTCGGTCTTGGCCTTCTCGTACTCGGCCTCGAGGTCGAGGATCAGCGGCATCAGTGTCTCGGACACGAAGCGTCCGCCAAAGTCGCCAAACCGGCCCTTTTCATCAGGACCGTTCATGAAGCTGTTAAAAAGATCGTTGGCCATGGTGCCCCCCGCTCTGCGCATTTCACACCTGCATAGATGGGGGGGGCGTGGTTTTCCAGCGGTTTTTAGACCCTACACACGTCCTTTACGTCGCGCGCAGGACTAGACCTTGGCCGCCAGTGCATTGGACACGAAGGCGCGCATCAAAGCGGGGTCTTTCACGCCCCGGCGCGCTTTCCACGCCCCGATGACACATCAACCTGCTTGGCACCTGTGAGGCGGATCGCCTCGGCCACGTTGTCAGCGGTCAAGCCACCGGCCAGCATCCACGGGCACGGCCAGTATTTGCGCTGCACCAGACGCCAGTCGAAGGCGATGCCGTTGCCGCCGGGCAGATCTGCACCCTTGGGGGCCTTGGCGTCGATCAACAGCTGATCTGCAACCCCGGCATACTGCTCGATCTGCGCGACATCATCCGGCCCGGCAATGCCGATGGCCTTGATCACCGGCAGACCAAAGCGTGCCTTGACCTCGGCCACGCGCTCTGGGCTTTCCGAGCCGTGTAGCTGGATCATGTCGGTGGTCGTTCCGTTCACGATTTCTTCGATCCCGGCATCGTCCATGTTCACGACCAGCGCGACCTTGGCCACGCCCATGGGGACGTCCAGCATCAGCGCGGCGGCCTGTTCGACCGTGACCGAGCGCGGGCTTTTGGGGAAAAAGTTGAACCCGATATAGCGTGCGCCCGCGTCAACCGCAGCCGCAAGCTGTTCGGGGTCTTTCAGCCCGCAGATCTTTACTGAAATGCTCATCTTGTTCAGCTGGTCTTGTCCAGCAATGCCAGCACATCGTCTCCGGTGCGGGCCTTGGGCTCGCGCAGGGTCTTCACCTCGCGTGCAAGTTGGTCGCGTTCACGACGGTGACGAGCGCCTTCCGCGCGCAGTTTGTGTTCGCGCAGCCATTCCCAAACGAAGCCGATCAGGATACCCGCCACGACGCTGCCGAAGATAATCACAAATAGCGGAAGCGAGATGGACCAGCTCCACCCCAGAAAACCCGACAGCTCGCCGGGTAGGATGTTCAATGTCACGCTGCCGCGATTGGCCAGCGCCACCGTGATCAACACAACACCAAGTGCCGCCAGAAAGGCGTAACGGATGTACCGCATTTGGACCTCTTATTTGCCGTTCAGTCGATCCCGCAACAGCTTGCCGGTCTTGAAAAACGGAACGTGCTTTTCTTCGACTTCGACAGATTCGCCGGTGCGCGGATTACGTCCGATACGAGCATCTCTTTTCTTCACCGAAAATGCGCCAAAGCCGCGCAGTTCGACCCGATCGCCACGGGCCATGGCCTCAATGATCTCTTCGAATATGGTGTTCACAATGCGCTCAACGTCACGCTGATAGAGGTGCGGGTTTTCATCCGCGATCTTCTGGATCAGTTCAGACCGGATCATTCTGGTCCCCCCAAATTGGCCTATCTAATGGATTTTGCATCCTTATTCTGTCGAAGTATAGGACCAAACCCGCGCCGTGCATACAAGTCTTAGGTTAGAACTTGGAGGAAATTAAACGGATTTCAGCCGTTTTCGGCGCGAAAAAACCGATGCTGCAAATGCACATCGTTTCCGCCTTGGAAACGTCCGCCGATGATCGACGTGATTCGCCTTGCCTGAAAACAGAACGGCCCCACGCATCGCGCAGGGCCGTTCCAGAATTTATGATGCGAGGACTTAGTCCTGCTTCAGAGCGGCGCCCAGGATATCACCCAGCGATGCACCCCGAATCCGACGAACCATACTGTTCTACGGCTTCTTTCTCTTCTGCGATTTCGCGGGCTTTGATCGACAGACCCCAGACGACGCGATTTCGAGTCGACGTTGGTCACGCGAACGTCCAGCTTGTCACCAACCTGGAAGCGCTCGGGGCGCTGTTCAGAACGGTCACGCGACAGGTCCGAACGACGGATGAAGGACTTCATGCCTTCATACTCGACTTCGATACCGCCATCTTCGATTGCAGTCACTTCAACAGTGATGATCGAGCCACGCTTCACGCCACCAACGGCTTCTGCGAAGGGGTCGCCGTCCAGAGCTTTGATCGACAGCGAGATACGCTCTTTGTCGGTGTCAACTTCCGAAACAACGGCTTTGACGATGTCGCCCTTCTTGAAGTCCTGAATGGCTTCTTCGCCACGCTGGTCCCACGAGATGTCCGACAGGTGAACCATGCCGTCGATTTCGCCGTCGAGACCAATGAACAGACCGAATTCGGTGATGTTCTTGACTTCGCCTTCGACCTCAGTGCCCTCGGGGTGCGTTTCTGCAAACACTTCCCACGGGTTGCGCATGGTCTGCTTCAGGCCCAGCGATACGCGACGCTTGGCGCCGTCGATTTCCAGAACCATGACTTCGACTTCTTGCGAGGTCGAAACGATCTTGCCGGGGTGTACGTTTTTCTTGGTCCACGACATTTCGGATACGTGTACCAGACCTTCGACACCGGGCTCCAGCTCGACGAATGCACCGTAGTCGGTGATGTTGGTCACGCGGCCAGTGTGCACCGATTCCAGCGGGTACTTGGCAGCAACCAGATCCCACGGATCGTCTTGCAGCTGCTTCATGCCCAGGCTGATGCGGTGGGTTTCTTTGTTGATCTTGATGACCTGAACCTTGATGGTTTCGCCGATCGTCAGGATCTCGGACGGGTGGTTCACACGGCGCCATGCCATGTCGGTGACGTGCAGCAGGCCGTCAACACCGCCCAGATCAACGAACGCACCGTATTCGGTGATGTTCTTGACGACGCCGTCAACTGCTTGGCCTTCCGACAGGTTGCCGATGACTTCGGCACGCTGTTCGGCACGCGACTCTTCCAGGATAGCGCGACGCGACACAACGATGTTGCCACGACGACGGTCCATTTTCAGGATCTGGAAGGCTGCTTCAGACCCATCAGCGGGCCAGCGTCACGTACGGGGCGCACGTCAACCTGCGAGCCGGGCAGGAACGCAACAGCGCCGCCCAGATCGACGGTGAAGCCGCCTTTGACGCGACCGAAGATCGCGCCTTCGACGCGTGCATCGTCTGCGTATGCTTTTTCCAGGCGGTCCCATGCTTCTTCACGGCGGGCCATCTCGCGCGAGATGACGGCTTCGCCGCGGGCGTTTTCAGCCGCGCGCAGGAAGACTTCCACTTCGTCGCCAACGGCGATTTCAGGGGCTTCACCCGGGTTTGCGAATTCTTTCAGATCAACGCGGCCTTCCATTTTGTAGCCGACGTCGATGATGGCTTGGCCAGCTTCAATAGCGATGACTTTACCTTTGACAACCGAACCCTCGTCCGGGGTGTCCATTTCGAAGCTTTCGTTAAGGAGGGCTTCGAATTCCTCCATGGTTGCGTTAGCCATTTGGCGTTTCATTCCTTTACAGTCATTTTCACGGGCCGAGCGGTTGTCTCCGCCGGTCTTGGATTTCCCAATTTGGTCAACAGGTTAGACGCAAAACAAAGAGGGCCGGTGCTCCGACCCTGCTCGTTTTTCCCTGTGTCGCGGCAATTACACCTTGTCGACAGGGCGGGATTTACGGGGATTCTGCCTGTAAATCAAGGGGCGGCTGCCTTTTGTTGGCGGCAGGCATCATAGCTAGCACGAGTTGAAATCCGGCACCAGATCGCCACATATGCCCATGACGAAGAGAGGATGCCGGATGACAGAACCCGTTGCTCACAGACAGGCGTGGAAGATCAGTGATGTAGTGATGTTCCCAGCGCTTGCGATCGCGATACTGATCGAGCTCCTTGCGCCCTCAACTATTCCGGGCCTGCCATTTTGGGTTCTACTCCCTTTCGGTATCGCGCTTGTGGTTGCCGGATTTCGTCTAATTTCCGCGTCGAAAGTCACACTGGACAAGTATGAGCAACCCTCTCTGCCCGGCACCCCGACCACGTGCCTTGTCACGGATGGGCCGTTCAAATATTCACGCAACCCCAACTACCTTGGTGCGATCTCAATCGCAGTTGGGTTGGGACTTGCTGTGAACAGCCTGTGGTTCTTAGCGATTGCCATAGTCTGCATGATCGTGCTTGAGGTCTGGATGATACGGCCTGAAGAGCGCTATCTACGCCAGCGTTTTGGCCATGAGTATGAGGAATACACTCGGAACACGCGCCGATGGCTCTGATTGATTAATCCACGATAACGGTGTCGGATCAGGTTACTCCAAACACTTGGCGAATTGCGCTGACGGCCTGTTCCACCGCATCCGCGATCGACAGGTCTGACGTGTCGATGATCACCGCATCCTCGGCGGGCTTCAACGGCGCCTCTTCCCGTTCACTGTCACGTTTGTCACGTGCGATCACGTCTGCCAGCACTTGTTCGCGGGTGACATCGTGGTCTTTGGCGGAAAGCTCCAAGAAACGGCGTTCGGCCCGCACTTCGGCGCTGGCGGTGACGAACAGTTTCACGTCAGCATCCGGGCAAATCACCGTACCAATATCGCGCCCGTCCAGCACTGCGCCGCTACCATGGGCGGCGAAGTTACGCTGGAAATCAACAAGCGCGGCGCGCACCTCGGCAATCACGGCGACTTTCGAGGCCGCCTGCGCCACTTCGGGCGTGCGCAGATCGCCTTGCATATCTGCCGGGGGTTAGCGTCTTGGCGGCTTCAATCGGATCAGCACCCGTCAGGGTCTTCGCCCCCACGGCACGATAAAGCAGCCCGGTATCCAGATGCGCAAATCCGAAATGCGCCGCGACCGCTTTGGAAATTGTTCCCTTGCCCGCAGCGGCAGGACCGTCAATTGCTACGATGAATGTCATACCGCTTGTCCTTTCCAACGACGCCACATCATGCCAGCAACTCCGACCAGTAGTATGGTCAACGCGACGGCCACAAAACCCGATTTCAACATGGTGAACTGCGCCGCGGCCGAGACGACTTCTTCATCAATGCCTTCAGCACCCAGTCGCAAAAGATCCGCAACCGCGCTGTTTTCGCTCCAGTCAAACACAGCGGCCAGACCCGCAAGCACCGAAAACCCCGCTGCCCACTTCGTTGGAAACAGCAAAAGATAGGCCAAGATCAAAGAGAGGGCCATCAAACCGGGATAAAGCGTATCCAACTTATGTTGGACGCCCAAATAATGGGCCCGACCACTTTCGCTGAGGGCAGACAGAAAAGCACGTGCCTCTTCGGTGGTATATCCGCTCGGTCGCAAATCAAACGGCATCAAGCCGTTCGCGTCACTCATGATGATCGGCAAAGACCAAAGCACCATGGCGCAATACACAAGCACCATCGCGGCAAACACCACCCAGAATGCGCGCGTCAGGCTCATGCGTTGCTGCGAACAATCTGAGCGCCCAGCTCTGCCATCAGCGGCTCGAACACCGGGAAGCTGGTGGCGATGGGGCCGCCATCGTCCAGATTGATCGGCTTTTGCGATGCGAAGCCCAGGCACGCAAAGCTCATCGCGATGCGGTGGTCCAAAACGGTGGCAACGGTACAGCCGCCGGGGACGCCATCGGGGCCAAGACCCCTCGACGCTCCACCAATCCTCGCCTTCATCCACGGTCACACCCCGCCGTGCGCAGGCCCTTGGCCATGGCGTCGATCCGGTCGCTTTCCTTCACGCGCAGCTCGTGCACGCCGGGCATATCGGTCTTGCCGGTGGCGAAGGACGCCACGACGGACAGGATCGGGTATTCGTCGATCATGCTGGCGGCACGCTCGGGCGGCACCACGATGCCCTTCATGTTGGGCGAGTATTTCGCGCGCAGGTCAGCAACGGGTTCACCGCCCTCAAGGCGCTCGTTTTCAAAAGTCAGGTCCGCGCCCATGTCCTGCAGCGTATAGAACAGCCCCGCGCGGGTGGGGTTCAGACCGATATTCGGCACCAGCACGTCCGAGCCGGGCACAATTAGTGCGGCGCATACCGGGAAGGCGGCCGAGCTGGGGTCGCGCGGGACAACGATGGTTTGCGGTTGCAGTTCAGGCTGGCCAGTCAGGGTGATCTTGTGGCCCCTCGTCGGTGTCCTCGACCGTGATCTCGGCCCCCAAAGCCCGCCAGCATCCGCTCGGTGTGGTCGCGGGTGGCTTCTTTCTCGATCACCACGGTTTTGCCCGGCACGTTCAGCCAGCAAGCAGCACAGCCGATTTCACCTGCGCCGAGGCCATTGGCGTGGTGTAGGTCACTGCCACAGGTTCGCGCGCGCCCACGATGGTCATCGGGATGCGGCCACCCTCGCGCCCCCCCATAGCTTTGTGCACCGAAGAGCGCGATCGGGTCGGTCACACGGCCCATTGGGCGCGAGCGCAGCGAAGCGTCGCCGGTAAAGGTCGCGGTGATCGGAGAGGTCGCCATCGCCCCCATGATCAGACGCACACCAGTACCCGCGTTGCCGCAGTCGATCACGTCCTCGGGTTCGGCAAAACCGCCGACGCCAACGCCATTCACGCGCCATTCTCCGTCGCCCAGACGTTCAACATCCGCGCCAAAAGCGAGCATGGCATCTGCTGTGCCCAGCACGTCTTCGCCTTCCAGAAGGCCGGTGATGTGGGTCTCGCCCACGGCCATTGCACCCAGGATCAGCGAGCGGTGGCTGATCGATTTGTCCCCCGGCACATTTGCCGTGCCCTTTAGCGGGCCGGATTTGCGGGCGGTCATGGGGATGGCGGGGCCGTGTCCTGACATGGGCGTTCTCCTTTAGTCTTGCAGCCCTGATAGCGCAGACATTTTGGCGAGGCCAGTGGAAAGGGGCTTTGCCCCTCGGCATATCCCCGGGGCTCCGCCCGTTCTCAGGCGAAACTGTCCCCCGGACAGTTTCCGGGGAAGCCTTCGAACCCCAAGATATTTCCGGCAAGAAAATGCGAAAAGTCAGATCCGGCGGAAAGTCAGATAGTGCGGCGTGCGGCCTTCGCGAAGCGCTTTTTGCTCGTAGCGGGTCGAGATCCAGTCATCCCACGGGGTGCGCCAATCGTCGGCGCATTCGCCCAGCCATTCAAAGCCCGCGCGCGGGACTTCTTCCAGCGTTTGGCGGACATAGTCGGGAATATCGGTGGCCACGCGGAATTCAGCGCCGGGTTTCAGGACCTTGTGGAAAGGCTCTAAATATTCGGGCGTTACAAAGCGGCGGCGGTGGTGGCGTTTCTTGGGCCACGGGTCAGGGTAAAGCAGGAAGCTTTGTCGATGCTTTCGGGGCGGCAGCACGTCAAACAGGTCGCGCACGTCGCCCGGATGCACCGCGACGTTTTCGCATCCCGCATCGCGGATTTTGCCCAGCAGCATGGCGACGCCGTTGATGTAAGGTTCGCAGCCGATGATGCCGATCTCGGGATAGGTCGCGGCCTGATGAACCATATGCTCGCCCCCGCCGAAGCCGGTTTCCAGCCAGACGGGTTTGTCACCGAACAGCGCCTTCAGGTCCAACGGCGTGCGGTCGGGGTTTTCTTCCCAGCCGACAGCGCCGGGGCTGAGGGGCTGCCAGATCCTCGTCCAGATAGGTCTGCTGGCTGTCGCGCAGCCCCTTTGCCTTTCAGACGGCCATAGAAATTGCGCCATGGCGCGCCCGAGCGGTGTTTGTTTTGCGATGCATCATCTTGGGTCATGGCCGCGCCTATGCAACGCAAAGGGCGGGCGCGTCAAGTGACGGCCCGCCCTTTCGGTGTATTAGGTCGCAGATCAGACGGCTTTCTTCAGCGCCTCGACCAGATCGACTTTTTCCCAGCTGAATCCGCCATCGGCTTCGGGGGCGCGACCAAAATGGCCGTAGCTGCGGTGCGTTCGAAGATCGGTTTGTTCAGGCCCCAGATGCTCGCGAATGCCGCGCGGGGTCAGATCCATGACCTGTGCCACGGCGCGTTCGATACCTGCTTCGTCCACTTCACCGGTGCCATGCGTGTCGACATAGATCGACAGCGGTTTGGCAACGCCAATGGCATAGGATAGCTGCAGGGTGCAGCGTTCAGCCATACCGGCTGCCACAATGTTCTTCGCCAGATAGCGCGCGGCATACGCGGCCGAGCGGTCCACTTTCGTCGGATCTTTGCCCGAGAATGCGCCGCCGCCATGCGGGGCTGCGCCGCCATAGGTGTCCACGATGATCTTGCGCCCGGTCAGGCCCGCGTCGCCATCCGGACCACCGATCACGAACTTGCCAGTCGGGTTCACGTGCCATTCGGTGCCGCCATTGATCCACTCTGCCGGAACAACCTCGCGGATGTAAGGTTCGACCACGGCGCGTACATCGTCGCTGGTCATGTTTTCGTCCAGATGTTGGGTGGACAGCACGATCGAGGTCACCTCGACCGGTTTGCCATCCTCATAGCGCAGCGAAAGCTGAGACTTTGCATCCGGGCCAAGCGTCGGCTCGGTTCCGTTTTTGCGCACCTCGGCCAGACGCTTCAGAATGGCGTGCGAATATTGGATCGGGGCGGGCATCAGTTCGGGTGTTTCATTGACGGCATAGCCGAACATGATCCCTTGGTCGCCTGCGCCATCGCGGTCCACGCCTTGGGCGATGTGGGCGGATTGCTCGTGCAGGAAGTTCATGACGCGGCAGGTGTTCCAGTGGAACTGTTCCTGCTCGTATCCGATGTCGCGGATGCAGTCGCGGGCGATCTGGCTGATGGAGCCCATCATCACCTTCAGGCGTTCAGGATCGGACAATCCAACCTCGCCGCCGATGACGACCATGCCGCTGGTGGCGAAGGTCTCGCATGCCACGCGCGCGTTCGGTTCTTCTCTCAGGAAGGCATCCAGAACCGCATCGGAAATACGGTCACACACCTTGTCGGGATGCCCCTCGGACACACTTTCCGAAGTGAATGTATAGTTCTGTCGTGACATGAAACATGCTCCATTTAGATCTACCCGCCACGCCAGGAAGCCGTTGTGACGGTGGTCCGGATCGGTATCTGGCCTTTATCTGCAAAGGTCAATGTTAAAAGCGACGGCGCGTCCATGCGCCCCCAGCCTGCGACGCCGATCAGCAACAAGAAAAGCGGCCAATCGCCTGCGCGCGCGTAGGGGGTTACGGGGGCGGCGGCTGGTTGGATCACATCCAAATAGCCCCGCTTCGCCCCAATGCCAGCGCCGCACGCACCTGACCGCGCACATCAATCGCGGCGCTGATCCCCCGTATTGGCCACGCGGATCACCGGCAGGCCGAACTCGATTGCGCGAAAGCGGGCCTGGATCAGGTGTTGCTGCGGCCCCGAGAAATCCCCGAACCAGGCATCATTCGTTGCTTGCAAAATCCAGTCGGGGCGTTCGGGCGCATTGCGGATATCGCGGGGGAAAACAGCCTCGTAGCAGATCAGGGGCAGTACCTTGCCCAAAGCGCCCAGATCCAGCACGACCGGGCCCGGCCCCGCGGAATAGCCCTGACCATATTGCGCCGCAAAAGCGCGGATGCCGATGCGGGCCATCGCATCGCCAAGCGGGATGTATTCACCGAAGGGCACAAGGTGATGCTTGTCATAGACCGGCTGCGCGATGCCGTCCGCGTTGACCTGCACAAGGCTGTTGAAATAGCGCAGCTCCTCGGCCCGCTGAATGCCCATCAAGACGGGCGGGCCGTCGGCAGCCTCGGCCACCAGAGGGAACAGTCGGGTCGCGTGGCGCATCAGATACGGCACCGAGGTTTCGGGCCAGATGATCAGATTCGGGCGCGCGCCTCGGGCGGGGTGGCGGTCAGCTCCAACTGGCGGTGGACAAAGCTTTCGGCAAAGTCGGGATCCCATTTCTGGTGCTGGGGCGCGTTGGGTTGGATCAAGCGGAGCGTGTGGGGGGTATCTTCCGGCAGAGGCGTTGGCGCCAAGACTGAGCCCAGGCCCAATGCCAAAGACAAGGCGATCACCCCCGCTGCGTCTCTACAACCTCGACCGACCAAGGCCACCGCCAACAGCGCCACCCACAGCGCGGTCAGAAAGCTCAGCCCTGACACGCCCACCAGATTTGCGATCTGCGCCAGAGGCGTGTCGATCCAGACCAGCCCCGGCCCGCCCCATGGAAAGCCGGTGAACAGAGAACCGCGCAACAGCTCGGCTGCGGCCAGTCCGGCAGGCCAGAACAGCCACCCGAAGCGGCTATCCCCCCGCAAGCCAGCGCGCCACGCCCCAGCCCAGCGCCCAGAGCAACGCCAGCCCTCCTGCCATGCCCAGAAGCGCGAAGGGGGCCATCCAGCCGTGACGCTCGGGTTCGACGAAGAACGGATTGACCAGCCAGCTCATCGTGACGGTGAAATAGCCCAGCCCGAACAGCCAGCCCTGCAGAGCCGCAGCGCGCGGCGACCGGCTATGGCGCCAGAATAGAAACGCGACCAGAAGGCCCGCCAGCATCGCCGCCCAGATTATTAACGGCGCCTGCCCCAGCGCCGCAATAGCACCCGCCGCAAGCAACACAATGACCCGCACCCGAGGGCGCGCGGCCAGTCGCGCCACATGGGGCGTCAATGTCAGGCATTCGTTGCTGACGCGTCATCCGCGCTGGTCTCAGCCACTTGATGCGGCGCG
>LLEO01000007.1_pt1 | contig 46992 bp, 57 predicted proteins | sample 595861 | NCBI WGS metagenome assembly LLEO01 (sample SAMN02919315, study PRJNA255460) | bioreactor metagenome | biome: chemostat; feature: culture 2012_25.1; material: sediment; isolation source: day35 25degC chemostat 2012 inoculated with Wadden Sea sediment taken from... | place: Germany: Bremen ... | reverse complement strand
GGGTTTTTCCGTCTGGGCCATATGGGCCATGTGAACGCGCCGATGGTGATGGGCGCGCTGTCCGCAATTCAGTCGGGCTTGACCGCGCTGGGCATCCCCCCCGCATGGCGCGGGCGCGTTGCCCCCCGCCGCTGCACAGGTGATGTCCGAGGTTTAGGCGCGGGCGGCGGCCAGTGCTTTGGGCAGGGCCGCTGCGAAGACATCCAGTTCGTTCGGCTGCCCAGCTGAAATGCGGATGCAGCGGTTTTGCGGGGCCGCAAAGGGCATGCGCACGAACACATCCTGCGCAATCAATTGATCCAATACGGCCTTGGCGAACTCGGCGTCCCGCCCGCAATCCACCGCCACGAAATTGGTGGCCGAGGGCAGGGTGGTCAGGCCGTTATCCCGCGCGATCTGGTCGATCCGGGCGCGCGCCTGCGCCACATTCGCGACCACCTGCGCCAAATACTCTTGGTCGTTCAAAGCGGCCAACGCCCCCGCCTGACTGATCCGGCACATGCCGAAATGGTTGCGGATTTTGTTGAAGGCGGTGATCAGCTCGGCCTGCCCAATGGCATAGCCCACCCGTGCGCCTGCCATCCCGTATGCCTTCGAGAACGTGCGCATACGGATTACGCGTGGGTCATTCGTGTTCAGAGCGGGCGCACTGCCTTCCGGGGCAAATTCGATATAGGCTTCGTCCAGCACCAACAGGCAGCCTTCGGGCACCGCGTCGATCATGCGCTGGATCGTCTCGGCGTCATGCCATGTGCCCATCGGGTTGTCCGGGTTGGCGATGTACACCAGCTTGGCCCCGACTCGGCCGCCTTGGTAATGAGTGCCTCGGGATCCTCGTGGTCGTCTTTGTAGGGCACTGTCTCCAACACGCCGCCAAAGCCGGCCACGTGATAGTTGAAGGTCGGATACGCGCCCTGCGAGGTTACGACTTTGTTGCCCGGCCCAATGATCAGCCGCACCAGATATCCAAGGATCCCGTCAATCCCTTCGCCAACCAGAATATTCTCGGGCGCGATGCCGTGGTGATCCGCCAACGCGTGACGCAGATCGAAGTTTTCCGGGTCGCCATACATCCAGACATCCCCTGCGGCCTCGGCCATCGCGGTGATTGCGCTGGGCGACGGCCCAAAGGTGTTCTCGTTCGCGCCCAATCGCGCCGCAAAATCACGCCCACGGGCGCGTTCCTGTGTCTCTGGGCCAACGAAGGGCACGGTTGCAGGAAGGCTGTCGGCAAGCGGGGTCAGGCGGGCATGGGTCTTGGTCATGCCTTTGTTAGAGCAGGGCGCACGCAGGCGGGCAAGGTTGAAATGACGCACCAAAAGAAAAGGCCGGGTCGCCCCGGCCTGTCCTTTAGATTTCTTTCAAACGGGCGAGGGCGCCGTTCAGCGTCGCCTCTTCCTCTTCGCGGGCAGCAAGGTTTGCCTGCGTTTCGGCCAGTACCTCGGGTGGGGCGTTTTCCGCGAATTTCGGGTTCTTCAGACGCCCGCGCAACCCGCCCAGCTCCTTGGCCAGCTTGCCCAGCGTCTTTTCAAGCCGCGCAATTTCCTCGTCCACGTCGATGATCTCGGCCAAGGGCAGAGCAAAGATGCCACCAGCGACCGCAACGGTGATGCAGCCCTTGGGCAGCTCGGCCATTTCCGTGATCGAGTCGACACGTGCCATGCGCATCACCAGCGCTTGGTTGTTCTCCAGCGCGGTGCGGCCAGCGGTGTCCAGTTCCTGCTGGATCACCGGGATTTTCAGACCGGCAGGGACGTGCATCTGCGAACGGGCGCTACGGATGTTTTCGATCAGCGAAATCACCCAGTTCATCTCGCGCGCCGCATCTTCGTCCAGCAGTTCATCGCCATATTCCGGCCAATCGGCGTGAATCAGCATCTTCGGACGCTCGGCGATCTGGCCCCACAGCTCTTCTGTCACGAAGGGCATGATCGGGTGCAGCATGATCAGACACTGGTCGATAACCCAAGCCATGGTCGCACGGGTTTCGGCCAACACGGCCTCGTCATCCGAGTTCAGAAGCGGCTTCGAGAATTCGACATACCAGTCGCAGACCTTGCCCCAGACATAAGCATAAAGCCCGTGTGCGGCGTCGTTGAAACGATACGCGGTCAGCGCGGCATCCACATCTTCGCGGATCTTCGCGGTTTCCGAGATGATCCAGCGGTTCACCGTCTGCGTCGGGCTTTTCGGGTCGAAATCAGCGACTGGTTTACAGTCGTTCATTTCCGCAAATCTTGCCGCATTCCAAAGTTTGGTGCCGAAATTCCGGTATCCTGCCACGCGATCCTTGGACATTTTCAACACGCCCCCGATCGAGGCCATTGCAGTGTTGGTAAACCGCAATGCGTCCGCACCGTATTCGTCAATGATCTCGAGCGGGTCGATCACATTGCCCGTGGTCTTGGACATTTTCTTGCCCTTCTCGTCACGGACCAGCCCGTGCAGATAGACCGTGTGGAACGGGTTCTTGTGGCAGACGGCCTGTGACATCATCATCATGCGCGCGACCCAGAAGAACAGGATGTCCTGACCGGTGATCAGCACGTCACCCGGGAAGAAGCGGTTCAGCTCGTCTGTGTCCTGAGGCCAGCCCAGCGTGCCGAAGGGCCAGAGGCCTGACGAGAACCACGTGTCGAGAACGTCGGGGTCGCGCCATACCGGGTAGACCAGTTTGGTCGGATCCTGCGAGGTCTCATAGGTTGCAAGGGTTTCGGCCAACATGTGCATCGCTTCGGCGCGGGTGGCCACTTCGACCACACGGGCGTGGTTGAGCGGCGCAGGCAGCGTGACCAGAACCTCACCAAACTTAGGCGCAACCGCGTCGAAGTCATGGGCACAGTGGCTGTGTTCGTGACCGGGAAGAAGGTCTTGGTCCAGAAGCAGGCGGCCCATTTCGACCAGATCCAGCGCGCCGTCGTTCTCGTCGTCCTTGAAGCCTTGGCCGGACAGATCAAGCCGTACCACACCGGCACTTGGTGTCCCCACCACAGCTGGCGCGAAATACACCACGGCTCGATGTTTTCCAGCCAGTGATAGAAGGTCTTCTCGCCGCTTTCCGGCATGATCTTCACGTCGCCATTGCGCACAGCGTCCAGCGCGGGGCCGGCGATCTTCTCGGCATCTACGAACCACTGGTCGGTCAGCATAGGCTCGATCACAACGCCCGAGCGGTCGCCGAAGGGCTGCATGATCGGCTTGTTTTCGACGTAAGGCACGGTGCCGGTGACCTCTTCGCCGTCGACGTCGACGGTTTTGGTGATCATCACGGCCAGACCCTCGGCAGTGATCTGATCGACCACCAGCTTACGGGCCTCGAAACGATCCAGCCCGCGGAACTCGTCCGGGACAAGGTTCATCGCGGCGATCTTCGCCTCGTCAAAGCCTTCTTCGCCGTTGGCGATGCGCTGGGCGGTCGCGGCTTCGTCTGTGTAGGGCAGGCCATCGGCCCGCATCGCACCGCGGGGTGTCCATCAGCGAATACATCGGGATGCCGCCGCGCTTGGCGACCTGATAGTCGTTGAAGTCATGCGCGCCAGTAATTTTCACCGCGCCCGAGCCGAAGTTCATATCCGGGTATTCGTCGGTGATGATCGGGATCAGGCGGCGATGCTCTTTCGGACCCACGGGAATTTCGCAGAGCTTACCGACGATGGGCGCATAGCGTTCATCATCCGGGTGCACAGCCACCGCGCCGTCGCCCAGCATGGTTTCCGGGCGGGTCGTCGCGATTGAGATATAGTCGCGCTCTTCTTCCAGCGTGATATTCCCGTCTTCGTCCTTTTCGACGTACGTGTAGGTCGCGCCACCAGCCAGCGGGTATTTGAAGTGCCACATGTGGCCGGGGGTCTCGATGTTCTCGACTTCCAGATCCGAAATCGCGGTTTCGAAATGCGGGTCCCAGTTGACCAGACGCTTGCCGCGATAGATCAGGCCCTTGTCGTACATATCGACGAAAACCTTCAGAACGGCATCGTGGAAGTTGGCCGAGTTCTCGTGCCCCACGCGCGGATCACCGGGCGCGCCAGCCATGGTGAAGGCGTTGCGCGACCAGTCGCAGGTCGAGCCAAGGCGCTTCAGCTGTTCGATGATGGTCGAGCCGTATTCGCCCTTCCATTCCCAGACCTTGTCCAGAAAGGCTTCGCGGCCCAGTTCACGGCGACCGGGGCTGCTGCGTTTCGGCCAGCATCTTTTCGACCTGAAGCTGGGGTCGCGATGCCTGCGTGGTCCTGACCAGGCTGCCACAGCGTGTCGAACCCGCGCATACGGTGCCAACGGATCAGGATGTCCTGCAGCGTGTTGTTGAACGCGTGGCCAAGGTGCAGCGCGCCCGTCACGTTGGGCGGCGGGATCATGATGGTGAAGCTGTCAGCACCGGGTTTGGCGTTCGCGCCCGCCTTGAAGGCGCCGGCCTCTTCCCAGGTCTTATAGATGCGTGCCTCGGCGGATGCTGCGTCGAAGGTCTTGTCCATGGCCATGGTGGTCGTCCCAAATCTCATAAATCAAAGACCGTTTACCCAAGTGGGCGGCAAAGGGAAACCCCGCCTGCACCGGTAGACGAGGGGAGTGGCGAAAATGATCGGACAGGTGGCGAAATCGGAGCCGATCCAAAAAATGGTTAACTTTGGCAACGGTTGGAAAGGGTTTTGACAAAATGATGCCATATTCAACCCGTAGCAGTTCGGGCCACGCGACGGATCAATCTATGCTGTCTGACGGAAACCCGGATCAACAGGCGAATACAAATGAAAAAAGCTCTCCTTCTTTTGGCTTTCACCCCCACCATGGCTTTGGCACAGGAACGGACGTTCAACTGCGAAGTTCCGAACGGAAATCTGCCCGAGATGGCGGTGACCTTGGTGTCTATTGATAATGGTCACGATGGCTATCTGATGATGGGTGGCGAAAAGAAGACCGCCAGCGTGTATCCCGGTCTGGACTCGGTGACCTACCTGATGTTCAGCGACGACTACAGCTATACGCTGCACTACAATTTGAACCTGAAAGACGGGCATTATGACTTCTCGCGTCGGGCGCCAAGTCGGGCTGGGGGCGCGGGACCTGCACGGAAGTCACCGGCTAACCCATTCTTAGAATTGACAAACGCCCGGGAAAGTCCTGGGCGTTTTGCTTTTGATGCGTGTCACCTGTGCCTGTGTTCAGCTGATCACATCCGGCCCCGTGCGGCCCAGCATGTCTTTGATGTTGGCCAGCTTCGTGGTGGCTGAAATGACATCTGCGAGCGCCTCTTGCGTATCGCGGGTCAGGTTGTTGTCTGGTGGGGCGTATTGCTCCAGATAGATGCGTAATGTCGCGCCCTCGGTGCCGGTGCCGGACAGACGCAGCATGGCGCGCGCACCACTTCGTAGGTCAATATGATGCCTTGCCCGGTGGCGACAGAGCCGTCGATCGGGTCGGTGTAGGAAAAATCCTCAACGGCACGCACAGTCAGACTTGCTGCAGTCTGGCCGGGCAGGGCGGGCAGTTGCTTCTTCAGGTCGGCCATGACGGCATTCGCAGCGGCGGTGTCCAAACCCTCATAGTCATGGCGTGAATAATAGTCCCGGCCATAGGTCTGCCAGTGATCCAGCAGGATATCAGCCACGCCCTCGCCACGTACGGCAAGGATGTTCATCCACAACAGTACGGCCCACAGCCCGTCTTTTTCACGCACGTGATCCGAACCGGTGCCCGCACTTTCTTCACCACAGAGCGTGGCGCGGCCTGCGTCCAGCAGGGTGCCGAAGTACTTCCAGCCGGTAGGAGTTTGAAATGCTTCGATCCCCAGCTTCTCTGCCACACGATCCGATGCGGCCGAGGTCGGCATCGAACGTGCAACCCCAGCAATTCCCGCAGCATAGCCCGGGGCGAGGTGCGCATTTGCGGCCAACACCGCAAGGCTGTCGGACGGGGCCACATAGATCCCCTTGCCGACGATCATATTCCGGTCGCCATCCCCGTCCGAGGCCGCCCCGAAATCGGGTGCGTCCGGTCCGTGCATGTGATCGAACAGCTCTTTCGCCCAGACTGGGTTGGGGTCCGGATGCCCGCCGCCGAAATCCTCCAGCGGAATGGCGTTTACGACCGATCCCCGTGCGGCCCCAAGGCGGCGTTCCAGAATCTCCGTCGCATAGGGTCCGGTGACCGCGTGCATCGCGTCAAAGCGCAGGGTAAAGCCTGCGTTGATCAACTTGCGAATGGCATCAAAGTCGAACAGTTCTTCCATCAGCGCGGCATAGTCTTCGACGGGATCGACGATCTCGATCCGCATGTCGCCTAGAGTGTAACTGCCTAGATTGCTTAGGGTTTTCAAAATCTCGGGTAAGTCGCCGGTGATCCGGTAACTGGAAATCGCTTCAGCGCAGGCCACGATATGGTCCGTGATGGCTTCCGGTGCGGGGCCGCCATTGGCTGTGTTGTATTTTAGGCCAAAATCGCCGTTCGGACCGCCCGGGTTATGGCTCGCCGACAGAATAAAGCCCCCATCTGCACCGCGTTTGCGGATCAGGTGGCTGACCGCCGGGGTCGACAGGATGCCGTTCTGTCCAACGATGATTTTCGCCACGCCATTCGCAGCGGCCATGCGCAGGATCGTGGCGATGGCTTCGCTGTTGAAGAACCGCCCGTCGCCGCCCAGAACGAAGGTCTTTCCGGCAGGCTCAATCGCGTTGAAAATCGCCTGCGTGTAGGTTTCCAGATAGTCCGGTTCGGAAAACACCGCGACTTTCTTGCGCAGCCCCGATGTCCCCGGTTTTTGCCCCGCGATCGGAGCCGTTTCAATGGTGTGAACGTCGTTAGACTGCACGATCTTGGTCCTTAAAAGGGATTAAGCTATATCGCGACAATCTTAGCCCAGCCGGTCGATCCGCGTCGAGAGGTGGATCAAGCTTTCTGAACCTTTCACCCCGTCGATCTCGCCGATGGCGTCCAGCACCTCATCCAGCAACGCAGTCGACGGCGCGGCCAGTTGCAACACCATATCCCAGCGCCCCGAGGCCGTGTGGGCGGCTTCGACCTGCGTCAGGGTTTTCAGGCGTGCCAGAACTGCCGGGGTCGAACGTGGTTCGATGGAAATCAGCACGGTCGCGCGGATACGGTCCCCGCGTGCCGCATCCCCCAGTCGAAGCGCGTAGCCCGCGATAATGCCTTTCTCTTCAAGGCGTTCGATCCGCGCTTGCACGGTCGAGCGTGCAAGCCCCAACCGTCGTGCCAAGGTTGCCACCGGCAGTCGTGCGTTGCCCTCAAGTTGGGCCAGAAGCTCGCGATCAGTATCGTCCATTTGTCAGGTCTTCCATTCAATCTGACGACATTTAACCGGCATTTTGCCCGGAGTGCCACTGGAAATCGACGGCGCGGATTGAGATTCTATGGTTAGCGTCAACAGGATCCCGGAAATACGACCATGAGCAGACAACCCTCGATTTGGCTGACACCACTGTCCCACCTCAAGACCGAGCGCCCGATGGAGCCGGTCATGTACTTTGCGCCTGCCGTGTTGCAGGCAACCGCGCGTCGCTTTATCGCCGGATTCGATGGGTTGGTGACCTATGCGGTCAAAGCCAATGATGCGCCTATGGTCCTCGAGAACCTCGTGACGGCTGGTCTGCAAGCCTTCGATGTGGCCAGCCCAGCCGAGATGCTCGCACTGCGTGCCGTGTCCCGCGATGTCGAGATGCATTACAACAATCCGGTCCGCTCCCGGTCCGAGATTGCGCAAGCGGTGGCGCTGAACGTGCAATCCTATTCCGTGGACAGCGCGCGTGAGCTGGACAAGCTGATCGAACAGGTGCCGCCGCAAGGTGTTGAAATCTCGGTCCGTTTGGCACTGCCGGTCGATGGCGCCGCCTATAATTTCGGCGCGAAGTTCGGCGCGGATCCCGATCAGGCGGTGGCGCTGCTTCAGCACGCGCAGGCGGCGGGCTTCACGCCCTCCATGACGTTCCATCCCGGCACGCAATGCGCCGATCCCTCGGCGTGGGTCGCCTATGTTTCGCAATGTGCCGACGTGGCAAAACGTGCTGGCATCCGCTTGCATCGCTTGAACGTGGGCGGAGGGTTTGCCGCCAATCGTGGCATCGCGCCCGATCTTGAAGCGATCTTCCACGCCATTCACGCGGCCGTCGCGGTCGAGTTTGGTGAAGACGCGCCCGAACTGGTATGCGAACCGGGCCGCGCCATGGTTGCCGAGCGTTCAGCCTGGCCACCTGTGTGAAAGCCATCCGCGAAGACGGCGCCGTCTATCTGAATGACGGGATCTACGGCGCATTGTCGGAAGCGCCGTCTATTGGTGTGCCGGACCGGTTGAAAACCGTGCGCGCCGATGGAGAGTCGCATCAAGGTGCGCTGGAAAAGCGCGTTGTATTCGGGCCGACCTGCGATTCCATCGACCAGTTGCCCGACCCACTGTCGCTTCCTGACGATTTGGCCGAGGAAGACTATCTTCTGATCGCGGGCATGGGGGCTTACAGTTTTGCGACCGTCACCCCGGTTCAACGGCTATGGCGCGATTGAAACCGTGACCGTGCAGTCGCTGGCGCTTTAGGCAACTTTCATGATGATACAGGTGGTCGAGCCGGTGGCATAAAGTTTGCCATCCTCGACGCCTCGGATCTCGCCATTGGAAATCCCGGTGGAACGCCCTGCATGTTGCACCTGTGCCGTGGCCTCGATCAATGTGCCGGGCGGGATCGGGCGCAGAATATTCACCTTGTATTCTAGGGTGGTATAAACTGAACCCTTGGGAACGCGGGTCATCACCGCGCAAGCCATCGCGCTGTCCAGAAGCGTGCCGTACCAGCCACCATGAACCGTGCCCATGGGGTTGCAATGCGCAAATTCCGGGGTGCCGTGGAATGTGACCTTCCCATCTTCGACCGCATGCAGATGATAGTTCAGTGTGGCCCCAATCGGTGGCGCGGGCATGGTGCCGTTCAGGACGCCTTGCATGAACTCCAGCCCCGACATCGAGGCCGTGACGTCAAGGGTTGGCAATTGGTCAAACGAGGTCGCATTCAGCATGAAAAAGCCTTTCCGAAAGGGTGTCCGGAAAGGCTAGGTGGTGAGTGAGTTCATGCAAGACTTACGCCGGGTCACAGGGATTGTGACGTCGTGGCGTGGTCTCGATCAGGCAACTTTTGCCAAGCTGACTTGCGGTGTGACGCCCAATGCGTGGGCCACATCGCGGGTCAGGCTGGGTTTGTTCAGCGTATAGAAATGCAGGTCCTCGACGCCACCATCGATCAGATCCGAGCACAGCTCGGTGCAGATTGCGGTGGCCAACAGGTCGGTACGGTCGTCACGTTCTGCCTTGTGGAAGGCATCATCCAGCCATGTGGGGACCGATGCGCCGCAGCGTTCAGCAAACTTGCGCACACCCTTCCAGTTTTCGATGGGCAGGATGCCGGGGATGATCGGCACGTCGATCCCGGCCTTCTCGCATTTGTCGCGGAAGCGGAAGAACGTGTCCGCTTCAAAGAAGAACTGCGTAATCGCGGAACCCGCACCCGCATCCACCTTGCGCTTCAGCCATGCGACATCGGCGTCCAGATCGGCGGCCTCGGGGTGGGGGTCAGGATAGGCGCCCACGCGAATGTGGAAGTCGCTGGTGTTTGCCAAGGCCTCGATCAGCTCGACCGAGCTTGCGAAACCGTCTTCGCGGGCGGTGAAGCTATCCGCGCCTTTCGGGGCGTCTCCACGCAGGGCCACGATTTCTTTCACGCCAACGTCGGCATAGCTTTTCGCAATCGCCAATGTCTCTTCGCGCGAGGCCTCGACGCAGGTCAGATGCGCCGCGACGTTCAGGCCATAGTGCTTGTGGATCGTGCCAACCGCATCATGGGTCAGTTCACGGGTTGTCCCACCAGCGCCATAAGTGACCGAGACAAAGCTGGGGTCCAGCGGAGCCAGCTGGCGCACGGTTTCCCACAGGCGGAACGAAGCGTCCAGCGATTGCGGGGGGAAGAACTCGAACGAGATATTAGGCGTGGTCATGGCATCCTCAGCGGCTGTTTGGCGAAGTTGCCCCCTTGTGCCTCATGTGTGTTTGTGAGACAAATTCATAATTCTCACAAAGAACATGAGGATCATGCATGTATATCGAGTTCCGGCATCTGCGCACTGTGCGCGCCATTCACCATGCGGGGTCTCTGGCGCGGGCCGCGGACATTCTGCACATCACGCAATCCGCGCTAAGCCACCAGATCAAGGGGCTGGAAGAACAGGTCGGGATGGAGCTGTTTCACCGACGGACCAAACCCATGCGCCTTAGCCCGGCCGGAATGAAGCTGCTTCGGCTGGCCGAGCAGGTATTGCCCGAGATTGACCGCCTTGAAGAGGAATTTCGCGCGCTGAAGTCAGGCCGCTCGGGCCGGTTGCATATCGCGATTGAATGCCACGCCTGTTTCGACTGGCTGTTTCCGGTGCTGGACAAGCTGCGCCACGCCTGGCCGGACGTGGATCTGGACATCCGTCAGCGTTTGGCCTTTGACGCGATCGAAGCGCTGCGGCGCGAGGAAGTCGACTTTGTCATTTCATCGGATCCGGTGGATATGGCGGGCATCACCTTTTCGCCGCTCTTTGCTTACGAGCCGCGGTTCGTCGCTGCGGCAGGACATCGACTGGCGGATGAGGACTTTATCGTTGCTGAGGACTTCGAGCAGGAACTTTTGCTGACATACCCGGTAGAGCGCTCGAAAATTGACGTGTTTACAGGGCTTTTGACGCCCGAACGGGTCGAGCCGCGAGGCCTTAGACAGGTTGAGATGACCGAAGTGATCTTGATGCTGGTCGCCGCCGGACGCGGTGTCGCGGTGTTGCCCGACTGGGTTTTGGCAGATGTGAAACGCAACCCAGATTTCATCACCAAACCCCTGACCGAAGGCGGTCTGCGCAAGCAGATGTATGCTGCAACCCGGGACGAAGACACGATGGTGCCCCTTCATGGCGCACATGATCCGGTTGTGCCGCTCGGAACCGGTAAAACTTCAGCGCGGCTGACGTCCTTTCAGGCTTGGCAAACAAGGCTTACGGCGTATACGCGCCGTTTGAAACATCAGGAGTCCTTTCCATGCAAGGCAGTGCAAATCTGAACGTTATGATCAAGGCAGCCCGCAAGGCTGGCCGCAGCCTTGTGAAGGACTTTCGCGAGGTCGAGAACCTGCAGGTCTCGATGAAGGGCGCTGGCGACTTTGTGTCTAAAGCTGACATTGCTGCCGAACAGATTATCCGTGACGAACTGATGGAAGCGCGTCCGAACTATGGCTGGCTGGCTGAAGAAGGCGGCGCGGCCGAGGGCAAGGACCCGACCCGTCGCTGGATCGTGGATCCGCTGGATGGCACCACCAACTTCCTGCATGGCCTGCCGCACTGGGCGATTTCCATCGCGCTGGAGCACAAAGGCGAAATCGTCGCCGGTGTGGTCTATGACGCTGCCAAGGATGAGATGTTCTATGCCGAGAAAGGCGAGGGCGCCTGGCTGAACCAAAGCCGTCTGCGTGTGTCGGGTCGTTCGCGCCTTATCGAGTGCATCTTTGCAACCGGTCTGCCCTTCGGCGGCCGCGCCGATCTTCCGGAAACACTTCAGGATCTGGCTCGCATTCTACCCTCTTGTGCCGGTGTACGTCGCTTTGGTTCTGCCGCTCTGGATTTGGCCTATGTCGCCGCCGGGCGCTATGACGGCTACTGGGAACGCAACCTGAATGCGTGGGATATTGCGGCTGGTCTGCTGATCGTTAAAGAGGCAGGTGGATTGGTTGAACCGGCCGAAGGCGAAACAATTCTAGATAGCGGAAGCATTGTCGCCGCCAACGAACCAATTTTTGAGAAATTCGACAATTTGGTGAAAAACCTATAATATGATCGAGCTCTGGGCTCGGATTTAATGCAGCCTGACATATTTGTGCCGTAAACTTCGCTAAAGAGTAGATTATGTTTATGTTGCCGCTCATATATCCCAGATTCGCGCGCTTTGCTCGCAGCGAAGATGGTGCCGTGACCGTCGATTGGGTTGCGCTGACTGCTGCCGTCCTGATGATTGGTCTGTTTGCCGGGTTTACTGTTAGTTCAAGTGTACCTGAGCTCGCGAACAAGATCAGTGAAGTCGTGTCGAAACAGCCGGTTGGCCCGAACTAAGCCTCACGCGCATTTTCTCAGTTAGCTAAGCGCAGTTTGGCTGGGCGTGTTCGGCTGGCCACATTCGCTTTACATTCAACGCTTACGTCGTCCGGTCCGGGGAATGCTGGTCCGGGTTAGCTTGTATTTCGCCTCGGGATGATCGGGGTGGCCATCTGTGCGCGACCAGAAGCGCTGAGCGCCAAGCCGTAGCCAGAGCGGCAGGATCAAGGCAAACCCCAGCGATAAAGCCTCCGGCATGGGCCCAGTGCGCAACACCTCCGCCGTCGACCCCCAAGGGTTGATACGCCGTTGAACAGCTGTAATCCAAACCAGACCAGTAGGGCGACCCAGGCCGGGATGGGGATGATCTTGAAGATGATCACGATGATGAACAGCACATCGACCTTCGCCTTGGGAAACAGCAGCAAATAACCTCCCATCACGCCGGCAATTGCTCCTGACGCGCCGATCATGGGCACAGAGCTGCCCGGATCCGTTGCGAATTGCAGAAGGGCTGCGGCAATTCCTGTGGCCAGATAAAACAGCAGGAAGAGGACATGGCCCAGCATGTCCTCTAGATTGTCCCCGAAGATCCACAGAAACAGCATATTGCCCGCGAAATGCATGAAGCCGCCATGCAGGAACATCGAGGTGATGAGTGTTTCCAGCCCAAAGCCATGTAACAGGCGGGCGGGGATCATGCCGAAATCGATGAAGACCTGCGTCGCGGCTGCGGTTTCATAGAGCGGCCACATATAAAGAAAAACCACCGTGTTCACCGCCAGCAGGGCATAGGTGACAAAGGGTACACGCTCGGATGGGTTGTGATCGCGAATGGGGAACATGGGCTGACTTGACCCGATGCACGTCACCGGGTCAAGTCGCTGGCGTGTCAGGCCTTGGTTTGGGCCAGCATCAGCAGCTCGGCATTGCCGCCCGAGGCGGTTGTGTCGACGCAGAGGTGACGTTCATGGGTCACCGTTTCGGCCGTTGGCATGCCGGTGATCAATGGCAGGATTGCACCGGGACGCTTGGCTAGCGCGGTGACGATCTGACGAGCCACCTCATCGGTTCCCCAGAAGATCACGCCGCCGATTCCGTCGATCCCTTCCAGTGTGTCGCGAGCTAGATTGGGGGCCAGAACGGCGGTGCCGCCAAGGGCTTCGATGGCCTGTTTCTGGGCTTCAGCCGCCGCAACGCCCCGGTCCTATGCACAAGAACGGTTCACGTGGGTGGACGGACAATTGGTTCAACTCTCCGGTCGGGCCGGGCAGGCGGGAGGACGAGAGGGTCGCGTTGCTCTGCGCTTGGGCGATCAAATTGGCCAGCTTGTCTGCGTCGGGCGCAGCCGTGCCGTCTTCTTCATGCCGATCGGCCAAAGCCGCTTGGCAAAAACGATCCATATACATCGGGCCGCCTGCTTTCGGGCCGGTGCCGGACAGACCTTCGCCGCCGAAGGGTTGCGAGCCGACGATGGCACCGATCTGGTTGCGATTCACATAGGCGTTGCCCACATGCATCCGGTCACAGACATGCTGCACGCGGTCGTCGATGCGGGTGTGCAGGCCGAAGGTCAGGCCGTATCCCGTGGCGTTGATCGCGTCGATTACCTGATCCAACTCATGTGCCTTGAAGGTGGCGATGTGCAGGACCGGGCCAAAAATCTCGCGCTTCATGTCCTCGATCCCGTTCACGCGGATCAGGGTCGGGGCGATGAAGAAGCCGCCTTCGGGCGCGGTCAATTCGTGCGCGATGCGGCCCTCGGCTCGGGCGGCGTCTACATAGGTCTTGATGCCTTGGAAGGCTTCGTCATCAATCACCGGGCCAAGGTCAGTGTGCAGATGCCACGGATCATCCTGCTTCAGTTCGTTCATCGCGCCGACCAGCATGTCAGTCATGGCTTCGGCCACGTCCTCTTGCACATAAAGGCACCGCAGGGCCGAGCAGCGCTGGCCCGCCGATTGGAAGCTCGAGGCCACGATGTCGCGCACCGCTTGTTCGGGCAGGGCGGTACTGTCCACGATCATCGCGTTCAAGCCGCCGGTTTCTGCGATCAGAGGGGCCGAGGGCGCCATGTTTGCCGCCATTGCGCGGCGGATGATCTGCGCGGTTTCGGTCGAGCCGGTGAAGGCCACACCGCCAATGCGCGGGTCCGAGGTCAGGGCCGCGCCGACCGTTGCGCCGTCACCGGGCAGAAGCTGCAGCACCTCAGTTGGAACACCCGCCTGATGTAGCAGTTTCACCGCCGCGTGGGCGATCAATCCAGTTTGTTCGGCGGGTTTGGCTAAGACGCCATTGCCCACGGACAAGGCCCCTGCGATCTGACCGGTGAAGATGGCCAGCGGGAAGTTCCACGGTGAAATGCAGGTGAACAGGCCGACGGGCGCGCGGGTGTGATCCTCCACGCGGCTGGCGTAGTAGCGCAGGAAATCAACGGCTTCGCGCAGCTCTCCCATGCAATCCAGCCAGATTTTTCCCGCCTCGCGTGATAGGAGCGCAAAGAAGAGGCCGAGGTTCTCTTCGTACAGATCCGCCGCGCGGTTCAGCACTTTGGCGCGTTCGGACGGGGTGGCGTCCCACGCCTTGGCAGAGGTCAAAGCCGTTTCCACATCCTCGGCGCTGGCCCATGTGATCTGGCCAATTGGCGCGTGGGTCGAGGGGTTTTTGACCGTGACAACCGGCCCGCCGTTCGGTGTGCCCGCGATCAACGGTGCGGCGGTGAAGTCCGTGTCGGCAAATGCTCCGCGCGCGGTCTCGATCTGATCCAGATGCGGGTCATAGGTCAGGTCCAACCCCTTCGAGTTCTTGCGCGCGCCGAAAAGCTCGGGCCCGGTGGGGACGTGCGGTGCATCGATGGCGAGGGCATCGAACGGGCAAGCGGCAACTTCCTCGGGTGTGACGCTTTCGTCAACGATCTGGTTTACGAAGGAACTGTTCGCGCCGTTTTCCAGCAGTCGGCGTACCAGATAGGCCAGCAAGTCGCGATGCGCGCCGACGGGGGCATAGATGCGGCAGCGGGTGTCGTTTGCGTCCATGATGATCTGATGCAGACGCTCGCCCATGCCATGCAGGCGCTGGAATTCATAAGCCTGTGTGTCGATGCCCGAGGTCTGCGCGATGTCCAGAATGGCCGCGGCCGTGTGGGCGTTGTGGGTGGCAAACTGTGGATAGATGCGGTCGGTCAGGCCCAGAAGCTTCTTGGCGTTGGCGATATAGCTGACATCGGTGGCGACTTTGCGGGTGAAGACGGGAAATCCTTCCAGCCCTTCGACCTGCGCGCGCTTGATCTCGCTGTCCCAATAAGCGCCTTTCACCAGACGGACCATAATCTTGCGATCCAGTCTGGTGGCAGTCTGATGCAGCCAGTCGATGACGGCGCCCGCGCGGTGGCCATAGGCCTGCACCACGACACCAAACCCATCCCATCCGGCCAGCGCGGGGTCTTCCAGAACCTTCTCGATCACGTCCAGAGAGATTTGCAGGCGGTCGGCTTCCTCGGCGTCGATGTTGAAGCCCATGCCAGCCGATTTCGCCAGCTGCGCAAGGGCCGAGACGCGGGGAACCAGCGTCTCGATCACCCGCTTGTGCTGGGCACGCTCATAGCGGGCAAAGAGTGCGGACAGTTTGACCGAGATACCGGGGTTCGACCGGATGTCATTGGATGTGCAGGCGCCCGCGATCTCGGAAATTGCCTTGGCATAGGCCATCTGATAGCGCCGCGCGTCGCTGTCTGTCAGGGCCGCTTCACCCAGCATGTCGTAGGAATAGGTAAAGCCCTTTTCCTCCATCTTGGACCCGCGCTTCATCGCGGCTCCGATGGTTTCGCCCAGCACGAATTGGCTGCCCATTTCCTTCATGGCGCGGCCAACAGCGGTGCGGATGACGGGTTCACCCAGACGTTTCACGGCCCCACGCAGGCACCGGCGATGCCCGGCTCGCGGTCTTCAAGAACCTTTCCGGTCAGAAGTAGCGCCCAGGTCGAGGCGTTCACCAGAGACGAGGACGAGCGGCCAAGGTGTTTGCCCCAATCGGACGGCGCGATCTTGTCTTCGATCAGCGCGTCGATGGTTTCCGCATCGGGTACGCGCAGCAACGCTTCGGCCAGACACATCAGCGCGATGCCTTCGTCGGTGGACAGGCCATATTCGGCCAGAAAGACCTCCATCAAGCCGGGATCCGAGCTTTCACGGATGCCCCGCACCAGCTTGGCACCACTGTCGGCAATCCGCGCGCGATCAGTGTCAGACAGGTTGGCCGCATCCACAAGGTCGGCGATATGGCGCTCTTCATCCGTATAGGCGAGGTCATCAATCAATGTGCGCAGATCAGTGGTCATGCGGATCTCCATGCTTACCGTTGTGACCATCATATCCCAAAATGACTAGGCGAAATGACTAAATTTGTGCTAGAGGGCAAAGATAGAATCTGAATGGAGCGAAAAATGCAGGACGAATGGAAAGCCGAGTTTGATCGCTTCGATCGTTTGATTCTGGATATTTTGTCGACGGATGGGCGGATTTCGATCACCGAGCTGGCAGGGAAGATCGGTTTGTCGAAATCACCGACACAAGCCCGCTTGAAGAAGCTTGAGAAGACCGGTGTGATCACCGGCTACCGTGCCCAGATCGACCCGATCCGGATGGGCCGTGATAACGTGGCCTTTGTGGAAGTGAAACTGTCCGATACGCGCGAAGCCGCGCTGAAAGCCTTCAACGAAGGGGTCGCCGCCATTCCCGAGGTCGATGAATGCTATATGCTCGCCGCCCATTTCGACTATCTGCTGAAGGTGCGCACGCAGGATATGCGCGATTATCGCCGGGTGCTGGGCGAGAAGATCAGCTCGCTTCCACACGTGGCGCAAAGCTCGACCCATGTGGCGATGCAGGCCGTGAAGGAAGATGGCACTTCGCTGTGATCTGCCGTTGCCCCTGCCTGACTTTAGGGTTAGGCAAAGGGGGCTTTGCCCGCGTGGTGGAATGGTAGACACAGGAGACTTAAAATCTCTAGGCCGGATAGGCCGTGCCGGTTCGAGTCCGGCCGCGGGTACCAAGCAACTGACAAGCTGCCCATACGCAAACGGCGCACCTAAATGGCGCGCCGTTTTCTGTTTTGTATCAGGGAATTACTTCAGTGCAGCATCGGTGATGGCGCTGGTCCAAGCCCCTTCAGGTGCTTTTGTGATCACCGGATCTGAACCGCCGCCCAACAGAGTGGCCACGGTGCGCTCGTAGGCTGCGACGTCCAGCGATCCGTCCGACCCTGCGGTCAGCTTGCCGATCTCGCCGATCATGCGGATCTGGTGGGTCTCGGTCTGGGCGCCAGTTTCGTCATAATCCAGGATGATCCCGGCTGCAGCTTCGGCGTTCTCTTCGGCCCATTTCCAGCCCTTCATCGAGGCGCGCACGAAGCGTTCCATCTTATCGGTGAAGGCGGCATCCGACAGGTTCTCTTCCAGAACATACAGACCGTCTTCCAGTGTCGCGACGCCTTGGTCTTCATACTTGAAGGTCACCAGTTCGTCCGGGCTGACACCTGCGTCAATGACCTGCCAGTATTCGTTATAGGCCATGGTCGAAATACAGTCGGCCTGACGCTGCAACAGGGCGTCAACGTTGAAGGCCTGCTTCAGCACTTCAACCCCGGTTTCGCTTTTGCCATCGGTCGACAGGCCCAGCTTGGACATCCAGTTCATGAAGGGGAATTCATTGCCGAAGAACCAGACACCAAGGGTGCGGTTGGCAAGATCGGCAGGAGACGAGATGCCAACGTCGCCCCCAGCAGGTCAGCATCATGCCCCGAAGACGCAAAGGGCTGGGCGATGTTCACCAGCGGAAGACCTTTTTCGCGTGCTGCAAGGGCTGCGGGCATCCATTCGACAACAACATCTGCGCTGCCGCCAGCGATCACCTGCGTCGGGGCAATATCGGGGCCGCCGGGCAGGATGGTGACGTTCAGGTCTTCATCGGCGTAATAGCCGTTTTCAAGCGCCACATAATAGCCCGCGAACTGGCCCTGCGTGACCCATTTCAGCTGAAGCGTGACGTCATCTGCCGCAGATGCCGCGCTTGCGCTTACGGCAAGGGGCAGCTGCGCCGATCATTGATTTAAGTTTCATGGTTCTCTCCTTGTTGAATCATTTTTTGTTTGGTTTTGCGGGCTGGTTTGATCAGCCTCTTTGTGATGGGTGCCAGAAGGTCACCTTTTTCTCGATAAATGCGACGATGCCGTAAAAGGCAGTGCCCGCAAGGGCGGCGACGACGATCTCGGCCCAGACCAGATCAATCGACAGGCTGCCGACACCGGTTGAAATCCGGAACCCCATCCCGCGGGTGGGTGATCCAAAGTATTCAGCCACAATTGCCCCGATCAGGCAAGTGTCGCGGCCACTTTCAGCCCGTTGAAGATGAAGGGCATGGCGGCAGGGATGCGCAGTTTGAGCAGCGTTTTGAAATATCCCGCTGCATAGGTTTTCATCAGGTCGCGCAGCATCGCGTCGGTCTCGCGCAGGCCTTGCACGGTGTTCACCAGTACCGGGAAGAACACCATGACGACGACTACAGCCGCTTTCGAGTGCCAGTCAAAGCCGAACCAGCTGACCAGAATGGGGCAACGCCGACGATGGGCAGGGCGGCCACGAAGTTCCCGATGGGCAGAAGTCCACGCGTCAGGAAAGGTGAGCGGTCGATCAGGATTGCTACAACGAATGCCGCAAGCACACCGAAAATGTACCCGCGCAGGGCGCCTTTCAGGACAGTTTGGACAAAGTCCTCCCACAGCATACCGGTCGAGTTCACGAACCGGTCCGCCACCGCAGACGGGGCGGGCAGGATGGCCGGTGAGATGGCGAAACTGTGGACTGCGGCCTCCCACAGGACAACGATTGTCAGGCCAAACAGGATCGGCACCGTGTATTTCACCGCCGTCGTGTCGGACAGCCGCGAGCGCACGAGGGCGATATTGGTGCCCCAGGCGAAAATCCAGAAGACAAAGGCAAGGATCATCCAACTCATGTGCGCATCCCCATCTTTCGCAGCAGAATATGCTGCGTTCGGTCAAGAAGTGTAACCAGCACGCCAGCCAGAATGGCGGCGGCAAACAGCGCCGCCCCAGATCGCCAAGGGTGTGCCGAACTGATCGCCGATCAGGATCCGTGCACCCCAGCCCACTGATCGCACCCGTCGGCAGCTCGCCCCACGATGGCGCCCACAAGGGCCGCAGCGACGCCGATCTTAAGCGACGTGAACAGATAGGGCAGGGACGCCGGCACCCGCAGTTTCAAGAACTGCTGCTGGCCTGAAGCCGAGTAGGTTTTCAGAAGGTCCAGCTGCTCGGCATTGGGGGCACGCAGGCCCTTGATCATGCCGACCATGACTGGGAAGAAGCACAGATAGGACGAGATCAGCGCTTTGGGAAAGCCACGCCCTTCAATCCCCGCCTGAGATGACAGGACGATGATCATCGGCGCCAGTGCCACGATGGGCACAGCTTGCGAGATGATGGCCCAAGGGACCAATGACATCTCAAGCACGCGCGATTTCACCACCAAAACGGCGCCCAAGATGCCGACCGAGGTGCCCAGAAGGAAGCCCCAGAAGGTTGATTGCAGGGTGATCCAGCCGTGATAGATGAGCGATCGTTTCGACCATGTTCGCCCTTTCAAGATCATGGCGCCAGTGGTCTTCCACAGCTCTTGGCCGACCTGCGTCGGTGTGGGTAGCGCGGACGATCAAGGTCATAGCCGCCCGCAATATAGCTTTTATTGTTCAGCAGAAGCGACAGGGTCGAGGCATTGCGCCGTTCCACGGCTTCGGTTGGGAAGACATCACCACCAGCGCGTGCGGCCTGATCCAGAGTGACGCGGATGTTCATCGGCGCCACGGCCAGAAACCAGATCACCAGAATGCCGAAAAGCACAGTCAGGACAGCAAACAGCGTTCTAGTCATAGGAATGCCCCGCGCGCAGCCCTTCGCGAACGCGGTGGGCGACGTCCAAGAACTCCTGCGTGTCGCGAATGTCCAGCGGGCGTTCGGCGGGCAGGGGGCATTCAATCACGTCGGAAATCCGGCCGGGACGCGGGGACATGACGACGATCTTGGTCGACAGGTACACGGCCTCGGGGATAGAGTGGGTGACGAAGCAGATCGTTTTCTGCGTCTTGGCCCAAAGCTTCAAAAGCTGCTCGTTCAGGTGATCGCGGACGATCTCGTCCAGCGCGCCGAAGGTTCATCCATCAAAAGGATGTCTGCGTCAAAGGCCAGCGCGCGGGCAATGGACGCCCGCTGCTGCATCCCGCCCGAAAGCTGCCACGGGAACTTCTTCTCAAATCCTTCCAAATCGACCAGCTCAAGCACCCGCTTGATCCGCTCGTCTTGGTCGGCCTTGGAATAGCCCATGATTTCCAGCGGCAGGCGCACATTGCGCCCGATAGTTCGCCACGGATACAACCCTGCGTGCTGGAAAACATAGCCGTAAGCACGCGAGCGGCGGGCTTCGTACGGCGAGACACCGTTTACCGTGATGTTGCCCGCCGTTGGCGTTTCCAAATCCGCCATGCAGCGCAAGAAGGTGGTTTTGCCACAGCCCGAGGGGCCGATGAAGCTGACAAAATCACCCTTCTTGATGTCCAGCGACACGTCTTTCAACGCATGCACAGGCCCGTCATTGGTCTGAAAGGTCAGAGAGAGGTTCTCGGCCTTGATTACCGTTTCTGCTGTCACGTCAGACCCCCGTCGCCGGAATGCCGGTGCGTTGCACAGGTTGCGGAGCCGTCAGTTCTTTCCACTTGGATAGCGCGGTGTTGACGGTCGCGTTGGGTTCACGGGCGACAAACTGTCCATGACCTTCCTGCGTGCGGATTTCGCCGTCATGCACGGCCACTTGACCACGTGTCAGGGTGAAGCGCGGCAGGCCTTTGACCTGATGCCCTTCAAAGACGTTGTAGTCGATCGAGGATTGCTGCGTGCCTGCGGCAATGGTCTTGGACTTCTCGGGATCCCAGACCACAAGGTCGGCATCTGCGCCAACCAGCACGGCACCCTTGCGCGGGTAGCAGTTCAGGATCTTCGCGATATTGGTCGAGGTCACGGCGACGAATTCGTTCATCGTTAGGCGACCCGTGGCAACGCCGTGGGTCCAGAGCATCGGCATCCGATCCTCAAGCCCGCCGGTGCCGTTCGGGATCTTGGTGAAATCGCCCACGCCATAGCGTTTCTGCTCGGTCGTGAAGGCGCAATGGTCGGTGGCTACGACGGACAGCGAGCCCGACTGCAGACCCGCCCACAGGCTGTCTTGGTGTTTCTGATTGCGGAAGGGGGGCGACATAACGCGACGCGCAGCGTGGTCCCAATCGGTGTTGAAATACTCGCTTTCATCCAGCGTTAGGTGCTGGATCAGCGGCTCGCCCCAAACGCGCTTACCCTGCATACGGGCGCGGCGAATTGCTTCGTGCGCTTCCTCGCAAGAGACATGCACCACATAAAGCGGCGCGCCGGCCATATCGGCGATCATGATGGCGCGGTTGGTGGCCTCGCCTTCGACCTGAGAGGGGCGGGAATAGGCGTGCGCCTCGGGCCCGGTGTTGCCTTGGGCCAGCAGCTTGGCGGACAGCTCGGCAATCACGTCGCCGTTTTCGGCATGGACCATTGGGGTCGCGCCCAGCTCGGCCAGGCGGGTGAACGACGAATACAGCTCGTCATCATTCACCATCAGCGCGCCTTTGTAGGCCAAGAAGTGCTTGAACGTGTTGATGCCGCGCTCCTGCACGACGGTCTGCATGTCGTTGAACACCTGCTCGCCCCACCATGTCACGGCCATGTGGAACGAGTAATCGCAGTTCGCGCGGGTCGATTTGTTGTCCCAACGCTTCAGCGCATCCAGCAGGCTTTCGCCTTGGTTGGGCAGGCAGAAATCGACCACCATCGTGGTGCCGCCCGCCAGACCGGCGCGCGTGCCGCTTTCGAAATCATCCGAGGAGTAGGTGCCCATAAAGGGCATCTCAAGGTGCACATGCGGGTCGATCCCACCGGGCATGACATAGCAACCGGTGGCGTCGAGCACCTCGTCGCCCTTCAGGTCCGGTCCGATCTCGATGATCTTGCCGTTATCGATCAGGACGTCTGCTTTGTAAGTGAGGTCCGCCGTGACGACGGTTCCGTTTTTGATGACTTTGGTCATGCAGTTTCTCCTTTTGCAACAATTGACAGATTGATGCACACGAATAGGTTAATTGCGTTTAGGCACATTATTTCTTTTAAGAGGCGCAAATGAACACCGACCGAATTCGCGAAGAACTCGAAGCGATTTTTCATAGACATCAGCAATCTGGGGACACTCGTGTTCGAATAGTTTCTGGAGAACTTCACAAAGAAGTCGACTTTGAGACGGGATCTCACCCAAACCAAATGCCAAGTGTTTGCAATGTGATGCATGAGTATCTGGGGGCTAATGATATTGTTGAACACGAGACCCCAAGCGGCAAAAGCAGCACGCTGACGATTGTTTATCGGCTCCCTCGATAGTCTCACTCCACAATCTCCGCCGTTGCCAACACCGCATGCATCAACACATCCGTGCCAGCCGCCGCCCATTCCTTGGAAATGTCCTCGGCCTCGTTATGGCTTAGACCATCCACGCAGGGGCACATGATCATCGCGGTCGGATAGATCTCGTTGATCCAGCAGGCGTCGTGGCCCGCGCCGGACACGATATCCATGTGGCTATAGCCCAGCTCTTCCGCCGCATCGCGCACGGCTTTCACGCAGCCTCATCAAAGGCGGGCGGGTCGAAGGTGCCGACCATCTCCCAGCACATCTCGACACCGATACCCTCGCAAAGCTTCGGCGCACGTTCGTCAAATTCGGCGATCATTGCGTCGATGACCTCTTGCAGGTGCGAGCGGAAATCGACCGTGCAGACGACTTTGCCGGGAATGATGTTGCGCGAGTTCGGATAGACATCGACATGCCCGATGGCGCCCACCGCGTTGGGCTGGTGCTTCATCGCGATCTCGTGCACCAGTTCAGTGATCAGCGCCAATCCACGGCCCGCGTTGATCCGCATGGGCATGGGGGTCGAGCCCGTGTGGCTTTCCTTGCCGATGATGGTCACTTCCAGCCAGTTCAGCCCTTGGCCGTGGGTGACAACGCCGATGTCTTTGCCCTCGGCCTCCAGAATGGGGCCTTGTTCGATGTGCAGTTCGAACATGGCGTGCATCTTGCGCGCGCCGACTTCCTCGTCGCCGACCCAGTTAATACGCTTCAGTTCATCTCCGAATTTCAGCCCTTCTGCGTCCTCGCGGTCATAGGCCCAATCCTGCGTGTGCTTGCCAGCAAACACGCCCGAGGCCAGCATGGCGGGGGCAAAACGCGTGCCTTCTTCGTTGGTCCAGTTGGCAACGACGATCGGGTGCTTCGTTTTGACGTTCAGGTCATTCATCGTGCGGACTGCTTCCAATCCGCCAAGCACGCCAAGCACGCCGTCATATTTGCCACCGGTGGGCTGCGTATCCAGGTGCGAGCCCATATAGACGGGCAGGGCGTCGGGGTCTTCGCCGGGGCGGGTGGCAAACATGTTGCCCATCGTGTCGACGCCCATCGTCATGCCCGCGGCTTCGCACCATGTTTGGAACAGCGCGCGCCCTTCGGCGTCTTCATCCGTCAGCGTCTGGCGATTGTTGCCGCCTGCGATGCCGGGGCCGATCTTGGCCATCTCCATCAGACTGTCCCACAGCCGATCCGCATCGATGCGCAGGTTTTTCCTGTTGGTCATATTCATCTCCCTTTGGGTACACATGAATGTGTATGCGGAATTTAGATTCCGTCTTGTCCTCAGGCTGGATGATTTCTGCACGATCGGTCAACATTTTTCTGAACGATCGTGCGAATTGTTCTGTTTTCTGAGGAAATCTCGTGCGAAAAGGTAAAGAACTGCGCGAAAGTTACGCAGAATTAAGGTGTGAAGTGTTGACGTAAGTATGGCGACAAAAGGCATTCAAAGCCGCAACCGGCAAGAAATCACAGCGCGGATTCTGACCGCTGCTGAACGCGTGTTCGCCGAGTTCGGATATGCGGGCGCTCGATCAGCCGGATCGCGGCAGAGGCGGGCATTCCGAAATCCAACGTGGTCTATTATTTCGAGACCAAGGAGCTTCTCTATCGTCGCGTCGTGGGCGAGATCTTTGACATCTGGCGCGCGGCGGCGGACAGTATCACCGTCGACAATGATCCTATCCAGGCGCTGGGCGATTATATCGACACGAAGCTCGATCTGGCGCGGACGCGGCCCCTATGGCTCGAAGGTCTGGGCGAATGAGATCATCCAGCGTGCGCCGATTGTGCAGGACTATTTGGAAGATGAACTGCGGTCCTGGACCGAGGATCGGATCGTGGTGATCGAGGCGTGGATCGCGAACGGAAAGATCCGCCCGATCAGCGCGCGTCATCTTCTTTACGCGATCTGGGCGACCACCCAGCACTATGCGGATTTCACCCATCAGATCACCACGCTGAACGAAGGGGTCGAGCTGACGAACCGCCAGTGGCACGAGACCAAATCTGCGGTAAAAGATCTGCTTCTGCGTGGCGTTGAAAAGCATGGTGACGCGTAATGGCGCGGGCGGGCACAACAGCGCGTAAGACGCGCAATCAGATGGAAAAGCGACAAGCGATTTTTGAGGCCGCTTTGGACGTGTTCTCGGAAAAAGGGTTGCGTGGCGCGACGTTAGAGCAGGTGGCGAAGGCCGCCGGGTTGTCCAAGCAGAACGTGGTCTATTACTTCGCCGGTAAGGATGAAATTTACGCCGAGCTTTTGGAAAGCCTGCTTCAGAAATGGGTGCAGCCGCTGCATGACCTGACGGCGGATGGTGATCCGATGGACGAGATCCTGACCTATGTCTCGCGCAAGGTGCAGATGTCGCGCAATATGCCCCGCGAAAGCCGCTTGTTCGCGACGGAAATCCTGCATGGCGCCCCGCGTCTGGGCGAGGTGCTGCCGACGGATCTGAAGGCTCTGGTCGACGAAAAAGCCGCGATCATTCAGGGCTGGATGGACGCGGGTAAGCTTGCGCCATTAGACCCGCACCACCTGATCTTCTCGATCTGGGCGATGACGCAGCACTATGCGGATTTCGATGTGCAGGTGCGGTCCGTGTTGGGGCCAGAGCGTTCGGCCACGCGGTTTGAGGATGCCGAGACCTTCATCAAGGATATGCTGATCAGGACGCTTCGGCCTTAAGCAGCATCAGAAGCGCCAGAAGGGTGGCAAAGACACCCAGAAGCAGCATCAGCGGCTGGGTTTTGCCATGAAGCAGCAGATCCCAAAGGACCACCCAGCTGGGCACCAGATAGGTATAGGCCATGACCTTGCCCGCGGGCAGGCGCTGGGCTGCGTATTGCAGCAGGAAGAACGACCCGGCTGTGGCCGCGACAGCCAGATAGACGATCACCAGCCAGACGGCCGGACGTAGGGCAGCATAATCCGTCGCGATCAGGTCCGGCGCGCCGTAGATCGCCGTGACAATCAGTGCGCCTAGGATGGTCCCGAGCGATGTCTGGACGGGTTTCACGTCGTGGGCCAGCTTGCGGGCGAGGGCTGGCACCATCGCGTGGGCGAAAGCTCCGACGGTAAACAGGGCTTCGCCGAAGCCGATCTCGAACCTCAGAAGCGCGTTTAGATCCGCGCGGAAGATCACCCAGACTGCCCCCACAGCGCCGATGGTTAGGGCAATCAAGGTCCAGCGACTGGCGTATTGGCGGGCAATGACATAGCCGAACCCAGCAGCCATCAGAGGTGTCAGGGGTGAAGACGGCGGCGGTGGAGACGGCGGATGTGACGCGCAGTGCCTCGAACATGGTGATGAAATAGACGGCCATCAGCCCGCCCATCAGCCGAAACGCCAGAAGCGGTGGAGCACTGGGGCAAGCGGCACCCGCATCGCCTTTGCGACGGCCATCAGCAGCAACGCGGCCAAGGCAAAGCGTACGGTGCTCAGCGCCGCCGGGGCCATGTCGCGGGCTACGATATGTCCAAAGGTGAAGGACAGCGACACTAGCATCGAAAAGCTGAGCATCGCCAAATGGCCCTGCCACGCGGGCGGCAGGGCCGAAGGGTTTTTACTCCGCAGCGGCTGCGCTGGGGTTGTTGGGGTGGGTCGTCCAGTTTGCATACTCATCCACAACAGGCTTTCCGGTCCGTTCATCCATGGCGCCGGGCGCGATGGTTTCCATCGTGATGCAGCTTCGACGGGGCAGACATTGACGCACAGGTTGCAAGCAACGCATTCATCGTCTTTCACATCAAAGACACGGTCTTCGGACATCGTGATTGCCTGATGCGAGGTGTCTTCGCAAGCGGCAAAGCAACGGCCACATTTGATGCAATCGTCCTGACTGATCCGCGCCTTGGTGACGTGGTTCAGGTTCAGATATTGCCAGTCGGTGACGTTTGGAACGGCGCGACCTACAATTTCGTCAATCGAATTGTAACCCTGTTCGTCCATCCATTGGCTGAGGCCCGAGATCATCTCTTGCACCACTTTGAAGCCATAGGTCATCGCTGCGGTACAGACCTGCACATTACCTGCGCCAAGCGCCATAAACTCGGCCGCGTCGCGCCACGTGGTCACGCCACCAATGCCCGAGATGGGCAGTCCATGCGTGCCGGGATTGCGTGCAATCTCGGCGACCATATTCAAAGCGATAGGTTTCACCGCTGGACCGCAATAGCCGCCATGGGTGCCTTTGCCATCGATCATGGGTTCGGGCGACATGGCGTCCAGATTGACGGATGTGATCGAGTTGATCGTATTGATCAGACTGACCGCATCCGCGCCACCATCTTTTGCCGCCTGAGCAGGCATCAGAATGTTGGTGATGTTGGGCGTCAGTTTCACGATCACCGGCAGATCGGTGGCTTCTTTACACCAGCGCGTGACCATCTCGATATATTCGGGGACTTGGCCAACAGCCGATCCCATACCGCGTTCGGCCATCCCATGCGGGCAACCGAAGTTCAGTTCAAACCCGTCACAGCCTGTTTCTGCGATGCGGGGAATGATCTCTTTCCACGCGGCTTCTTCGCAGGGCACCATGACCGAGGCGATCAGCGCGTGATCGGGATAGTCCTTCTTCACGCGGGTCATTTCGGCAAGGTTGACCTCAAGCGGTCGGTCGGTGATCAGCTCGATATTGTTCAGGCCCAGAAGGCGACGATCCGCGCCGTGGATCGCGCCGTAGCGCGGGCCATTGACGTTGACGACCGGGGGGCCTTCCATGCCCAGCGTTTTCCAGACCACACCGCCCCAACCGGCCTCGAACGCGCGGCGGACATTGTATTCTTTGTCCGTGGGCGGGGCCGAAGCCAGCCAGAACGGGTTGGGAGATGAAATTCCTAGGAAGTTTGATGTCAGATCGGCCATTAGCTTGCTCCCATCAATGAGGTGTGGATGTCCATGGCCGCATCGCGACCTTCGGCAACGGCGGTGACGGTCAGGTCATCTCCGCCCGAGGCACAGTCGCCCCCGGCCCAGACGCCTGAAACGCTGCTGCGCTGCGCATCGTCGACCTTGATCTTGCCGCCCTCCAAGGTCAGCGCGTCAGGCGTGTCGCCCAGCTTTTGACCGATGGCTTTGAACAGCTGATCGGCGGGTAGGGTAAAGGTCTCGTCCAGCGTAACCAACTTGCCGTTTTGCGTTTCGGTATACGCAAAGGTGACGCCGGTCAGCGATCCGTTGCCTTCGACACCCACGGGGGTCGCGTTGCAAATCAGGGTGACGCCCTTTTGCTGCGCAAGCTCCTGTTCGAAGCTGGATGCGGCCATCGCCTCTTGCCCACGGCGATAGACGATGGTGACGTCTTCTGCGCCCAAAAGCTTGGCCTGCACGCCTGCATCAATCGCGGTCATGCCACCGCCGATGACGACAACGCGGCGACCGACGGGTAGGGCGGTCAGGTCGCTTGCCTGACGAAGGTCTGCAATGAAATCAACGGCGTCCGAGACGTTGTCCTTGTCCTCGCCGTCCATGCCCAATGCGTTCACGGCCGACAATCCCATACCAAGGAACACTGCATCGAAATCGCTTTGCAGCGCGTCCAGCGTGATCCCGTCCCCAAGCGATTGGCCATAGCGGATCTCGATCCCGCCGATGGAGAGAAGCCAGTCCAGCTCGCGCTGGGCGAAGTCGTTGGTGGATTTATAAGCGGCGATGCCGAACTCGTTCAGGCCACCACCTTTGGGGCGGCTTTCAAACATCACGACGTCATGGCCCAGCATGGCCAGACGGTGGGCGCAGGACAGGCCTGCGGGGCCAGCGCCAACGACGGCAACCGATTTTCCAGTTTTGTCTGCGCGGGTGAAAGGATGCGTGTTTGATGCCATCAGCGTGTCGGTCGCAAAGCGCTGCAGACGTCCGATCTCGACCGGTTTGCCTTCTGCGGTTTCTCGCACGCAAACCTCTTCGCACAAGGTCTCGGTCGGGCAGACACGAGCGCACATGCCGCCGAGGATGTTCTGGTTAAGAATGGTCTTCGCCGCAGCCTCGGGCGTGCCAGTTGCGATCTGACGGATGAACAACGGAATGTCGATCGAGGTGGGACAGGCCGTCATACACGGTGCGTCGTGGCAGAAATAGCAGCGATCCGCTGCGACCAATGCCTCGTGCCCATCATATTCCGGGTGAAGATCTGTAAAGTTGTCGGCAACTTGCGTCGGGTCTAACCGCCCGGCTGCAACGCCGTTTTCCCTGTTGATATATGCCATAGCTGGTTCCTTGGATTGGCTTTGGTGCAACCAGTAGGACATAGAATCAAAAGTTTTACCAGATGGTAAAATAAATTTCTGTTGGCGAGGGATGTCATATCCGTGCGGAAACATGGGGCGCGGGGACGTGTGCTTCACCCGAAAACGAAAAAGCCGCGACGGGCTGTCGCGGCTTTAGCTGTTTGATATTTAAGTCAGATCAGGCGTTGAACAAGAAGTGCAGAACGTCGCCGTCTTTGACCATATAACCTTTGCCTTCTGCCCGCATCTTGCCGGCTTCTTTTGCAGGGCCTTCACCGCCCAATTCGACATAATCGTCATAGGCAATGGTCTCGGCCCGGATGAAACCACGCTCGAAATCGCCGTGAATCACGCCTGCGGCCTGCGGCGCCATGGTGCCCTCGCGGATGGTCCAGGCGCGGGCCTCTTTCGGGCCGACGGTGAAATAGGTTTCCAAATGCAGAAGCTCGTAGCCCGCGCGGATCAGACGATCCAGACCAGCTTCGGCCAGACCAAGCTCTTCCAAGAACATCTCCATGTCCTCGTCTTCCAACTGGCTGATTTCTTCTTCGATCTTGGCGGAGATTACAACGGATGCGGCACCCTGCGCTGCGGCCATTTCTTCCACGGCTTTCGAATACGCGTTGCCGGTGGCTGCGTCACTTTCATCCACGTTGCAGACATAAAGGATCTTTTTGGTGGTCAGAAGCTGCAGCAGTTTCCACGCCTTCTTGTCTTCTTCGTCCACCTCGACGGTGCGGGCGGGCTGGCCGTTTTCCAGCACTTCTTGCGCGGCGGCCAGCAGGCGGTCCTGCTGTTGGGCGTCCTTGTCATTGCCCTTCAGCTTGCGCACCAGACCGGCGCGACGCTTCTCGATGCTTTCCAGATCGGCCAGCATCAGCTCGGTCTCGATCACTTCGGCGTCTTCAACCGGGTTCACGCGACCATCGACGTGGGTTACGTCACCATCATCAAAGCAGCGCAGAACATGGGCGATTGCGTCGGTTTCGCGGATATTGGCCAAGAACTGGTTGCCCAGACCTTCGCCTTTGGACGCGCCCTTTACCAGACCGGCAATGTCCACAAAGGTCATGCGGGTAGGAATGATCTCTTTCGAGTTTGCAATCGCGGCCAGTTTGTCCAAACGCGCATCTGGCACGTTCACTTCGCCCGTATTGGGTTCGATGGTGCAGAACGGAAAGTTCGCAGCTTGTGCCGCCGCGGTCTTGGTCAGTGCGTTGAACAGGGTCGATTTGCCCACATTCGGCAGACCCACGATACCCATCTTGAAACCCATCATGCCTCCGTCGTTGAAATACTCGCGCGTTCTAGGGCTTTGACAGGCTGGGCGCAAGCGTGGTGGAGTGGGAAGGCATGAAATGGAGGAGGATGACGTATGCAACCTATTCCCTATGTGTTTTTCAAAGACCAAGCGCGCGCCGCCATGACCCGCTATGGCGAAGTATTCGGGGACCACGCCCGAAATCATGTCGTTCAAGGATATGCCCGAGGCAGATCGCGCCCAAATGCCGGGCGTGCCGGATGATGCGGTGATGCATGCCGGGTTGGCCATTGGCGATGGCTGGCTCTTTGCCAGCGACGATCCCTCGGGCGAGACGCCCGCGATGGCAGGCTGCAATGTCTGCGTGTCCTTGGCAGGCGATGACGAAACTCGCCGCGTGTTCGACGCCTTGGCCGAGGGCGGCGAGGTGCGGATGCCCCTGTCACCGATGTTCTGGACATCGCTTTTCGGGACGTTGACCGACAGGTTCGGGGTGCGATGGATGATCATGGCGGACAGTGATTATCAGTGAGCCATTGATTTTCCTTTCCCGCTTGGGCAAACCGGGCTGGACCAAGAAGGGGATCACGCATGACTCGCATCGACGCCAAATTTGCCGCGCTTAAGGAAAAGGGCCAGAAAGCCTTTGTTGCTTACATCATGGGCGGTGATCCCGATATGGAAACCTCGCTTGAGGTGATGAAGGGGCTGCCTGCTGCCGGTGTGGATGTGATCGAGCTGGGCGTGCCCTTCACCGATCCGATGGCAGATGGTCCGACCATTCAGCTGGCCGGCCAGCGTGCGCTTGGTGCAGGTATGACACTGCAAAAGACGCTGGATATGGCCGCCGAGTTCCGCAAGGAAGACGACACCACGCCGATCGTGCTGATGGGCTACTACAACCCGATCTATAATCGCGGCGTAGATAAGTTCTTGGTGGATGCGAAAGCGGCTGGCGTTGACGGGCTGATCGTGGTGGACCTGCCGCCGGAAGAAGATGACGAGCTGTGCATCCCCGCGCAAAAGGCGGGTCTGAACTTCATTCGTCTGGCCACCCCGACCACCGATGACAAGCGCCTGCCGAAGGTGCTGCAGAATACCTCGGGGCTTTGTGTATTACGTGTCGGTGACCGGCGTGACCGGCTCGGCCGAGGCGCAAGCGGGCAATGTTGGCCCCGAGGTCGCACGCATCAAGTCAGCTACGGATATTCCGGTGATTGTCGGGTTCGGCGTGAACACTCCGGAAAAGGCCGAGGCGATTGCCAGCGTGGCCGACGGCACTGTGGTCGGCTCGGCCATCGTGTCGAAAATCGGCGCGGGCGAACCTGTCGCCGATATTCTGGACTTCGTGAAGAGCTTGGCCGACGGCGCGCACAGAGGCTGAGGCGCGGCTGATCGCGATTAGATCACGGCGCTCTCGCCAAAAGGGGTGCCGGTGACGATCCGTTCATACCCAAAGGGCGACAGGTCCATGCTGCGATAGCTGCCGTGGACGATCAGTTCGGCTAATCCGCGCCCCATGGCAGGGGCTTGCTGCAGCCCGTGACCCGAAAACCCATTGATAAAGTGGAAGTTTTCCAGATCGGGATGCGGGCCAAGAATGGCGTTCTGGTCCAGCGTATTATAGTCGTAATGCCCCGCCCATTCAGTGACGATCTTCAGCGCCTCGAACTGGGGAATGCGAGTGGCGATATGCGGCCAGACATGGGTTTCCCAAATGCTGTGATCCATGTGGAAATCATCCGGCGCGACGGCGATGTCGTCATGGGGCGCAGCCCCGGCCATATAGGTTTCCGGCCCGTCTTGACGGAAATGGATGCCGCTGGGGTCGATGGTTAAGGGCAGGGGGCGGTCCAGCGGGTTGGCGGCGCTGAAGACCCAAGTAAAGCGCTTGCGCGGCTCGATCGGGACGTCCAGTCCGGCCATTTTCGACAGGAACGCCGCACGAGGACCGGCGGCGTTGACCAACTGGCCGCATCCAATTTGTGTGCCGTCTGACAGGGTGACCGAGGTGGCGCGCCCACCGTCGGTCTGAATGCCAGTGACTTCGCCAGACAGATATTCCACACCCGCCTCGATGGCTTTGCGGCGGAACCAGTCGAACAGAGCACCTCCGTCCCAATAGCCCTCGTCGACCGCGCCGTGGCTGCCCAGAATGATGTCTTCCAGATCATAGAACGGATAGGCCCGTGCCAATTCATCACGGGTCAGGATGCGGGTGCCGGCCCCCAAGAGCGGCTTGCATGGCTTGGGCGGCCTTCAGCTCTTCGGCGCGGGCGTCACTATCGGCCAGATAGAGATAGCCGAAATCCTGCACTTCGATGTTTTCGATGCGTTCGTCCCCGCCCATATTGGTACGCAGGTCCTTGATGAACTGAAGTGTGAACTGTGAAATTTTCACGTTCAATGCTTCGGAAAACTGCTGGCGAATGCAGGAATTTGTATGGGCGGTCGCGCAGTGTGCAAAGCTGGGATCGCGCTCGATCACCAAGACCCGGCCTTTAAAATCGGCATTTTGCGACAACCACCATGCGACCGACGATCCCATGATCGCCCCCCCGACGATCACGACGTCATAGGTGATGTGTTCGGGGTTTGGTGCGGAAAGACCGTTGGCTCACGGAAGGCTCCTGTCGATGTGGTGAGGTCGGCGCGTCGTGCCACGCGTCCCGGCACGTTAGCGCCGGGTTTCACGTCTGGAAAGGTCTTGTGACAGGGAATTGCCGTGGAACGTCAGGTCACTGGCGTCCGGTTGCCGACAGCGCCCAATTCAGCACCGCGTCATGCTCGGGCGTGATTTCTTCCGCCTCGCCCACGAAGGCCATGAATGCATCGCGCACCCCTTCGCTTAGCCCGATGATGGCAGGAATGTCCTGCGCCAGTGCTTGGCCTACTGCCTCGCGAAACCCGCGCCCTTCGGCCTCTTGCTTGCCGAATTTGTTGACGATCAGCAGGTCTGCACCGTCGCGCAGGCGTTCCTCGGTTTGGCCAACGGCGGTTTCCAGGGCCTCGGGGTTCAGCTTGCAGCCACGGGCATTGGCGCCAAGATACTGGCTGATGCGAATTTTAGGTCCGTCCGGCAGAACCAACACATCCATGTCGCAGTGGTGTTCCTCGGCCCGTTCGGTATCCAACTGCACGGTGCCGCACAGCTTCACGCCTTTGTCGGCCAAGGCCTGGGCCACACCCGCCAGCAGAAGGTTCGTCGTGCCCCGACCGGGTGCAATTACGTAAGCAAGTTTCATCGGCTGCTCCCTTTGGGTCTGACTTGGCAATCCTACGGGGGCTTGTCAATTGCGTGAACTGCATGTCTTCATGCGAACACACAATCGGAGCGCCCCATGAAACCCCAGAACCCCGCGCATGCCGCCCCGGCAGATGCTGACGCCCGCAAGGCCGTGAAGCCCGTCATTTGTTACCCGGTCGACAGTCTGAAGGCGCCGAATTTGGAGCTTTACCGCGCTGCCCGTGCAACATCGCAGAAGGTGGACGAGGTTCTGATTCCCGGCCGTGATGCACGTAGTTTCCATGTGCCCGCTGGGCAGTTCTTTCGCATCTCGTCGGTCGAAGGGCCGCAGGTAGGGGACTTGAACCTGTGGAACGCCGATGATCTGAGTGAGCGGTTTTATTCGGGCAAAACCCGCGCCCTGCACGGAACGCACTTATCGGTGGCGGATCGGATGTGGACCAGCTTTCCCGCCATGCGCCCGATGGCGACGATTATCGACGACACGCTGGATTGGTACGGGTTCGACGAATTTGGCGGCTCGGTCCATGATGTGATCGGCACGCGCTGCGATCCCTACACCAACAACCTGCTGTCTGGCGGGCAGTATCATCATTGCTGCCATTCCAACCTGACCCGCGCCTTGGCCGACCATCTGGGCTGTTCGCTGGACGCGGCACAGCCGCATGTGCATGACGTGCTGAACGTGTTCATGTGCACCGGGTTCACCCGCGACACAGGTCAGTATTTCATGAAAGCCAGCCCCGTGCGTCCCGGTGACTACCTTGAATTCTTTGCGGAAATCAATCTTCTGGGCGCGCTCAGCGCCTGTCCCGGCGGTGATTGTTCGGACGAGCATAGCTCGGACAGTGCGGCCTGTTATCCGCTGCTGGTCGAAGTATTTGCCCCGGAAGAGGGCGCGCTGGGCGATTGGCAGTCCCCGCCCGTGAACGGCTATGACCAAAGCCACGGGCGCTAAGGAAAACCCCAACTTGCATGTCGCGCCTCAACCCATAGTGTAGGGGGGTATTGTAGAAGGAGTGTGCCATGCGATCCCTCGGCTGGCGGTTTATTATTGTGGGCGTTTTGTGCCTTGTGATGTTCATCCCCCTAATGATGGTCTCGGACATCGTGAATTCCCGGCGTCACTATTCCGAAGACACCATCCGGTCGGTCGGACAGGAGTGGGGCGGCGAGCAGACCATTTCCGGCCCGAAAGTCGTGATTCCCGTGAAGGCGCGTGTCACCGTGACCGAGCTTCACAATGTGATCGACGAAGCGACCGGCCTTGTCATGCGTGACAAGGAAACGGGTGAGAACCTGCAAAAACTGGTCGAGGTCGAGCGGATTGAAACCCCGCGAGCCGCTTCATATCTATCCGGATGTCTTCGATGTGCAGATCGCGACCGAAACCCAGATGCGCCATCGCGGCATTTTTCAGGTGCCGGTCTATAAGGCGCAGGCCAACATCGCGACCGAGTTCCCGTTTGATCGGGTCGAGGCGCAGCTGGAAGAGGACGAGTTCGCCGTGTGGGAAGAAGCAAGCCTGCGTCTTTCCGTCAGTTCAAACCGCGCCTTGCGCGGCGAAGCACGCCTGACCGCAGACGGGGAAGAGATCTTGATGGAGCCGCTGGGCGAGTCAGCGGGGCTGATCGCAGCCCTGACCGGTGGCAAGGCGCAGACGAAATTTGATCTGGTGCTTGGGCTGAATGGCGCGGCCCAGCTGCACGTGGCCCCGGTGGGCCGGATATCGACGGTCGAGATGAACAGCGACTGGCCCGATCCCAGCTTTGGCGGAGCCTTCCTGCCTGATGGGTCCAAGATTTCGGAAACCGGGTTCCAAGCCAAGTGGACCATCCCGCATCTGGCGCGCAGCCTACCGCAGATTTCACGACAGGACTACGAGCAAACCGCGCGCAGAAGCACCGCTTTCGGGGTTAGCTTCTATCAACCCAATGATTTCTATCAGAAAGCTTGGCGCGCGGCGCGTTACGGCATCCTGTTCGTGTCGCTGACTTTCCTGACGGTTCTTCTGATGGATATGCAAAGCAAGAAGCCGGTACATCCGGTGCAATACCTGCTGATCGGTCTGTCGCAAGCGGTGTTCACGCTTCTAATGCTGGCCTATGCCGAGCAGGTGGGCTTTACCGTTGCCTACATCGGGTCGGCGGCGGCCTTGATCCTGTTGTTGTTGATGTTTGGGCGCTTCGCATTGAAGCTCGGATCCCGGACATGGGTCTTGGGGGGCATGTTGGTGCTGCTGTACGCTGTGCTCTATCTGATCCTCTATTCGACCGACTATGCGCTTCTGGCGGGTGCCACGCTGGCCTTCGTGGCGATCGGGGCGACCATGTACGCCACAAGGAACGAAGAATGGTACGGCGAAGATGGACCCGGGCCGGGATTGTTCGCCCGACGTACGCCCAAAAAGGCAGTGGCGCGGTCCAGCCCTGTAGCGACACAAAATTCTGAAGGACCGTGGCGCGCATCACCTTCGGATGACACGCCGAAAGAGGACCAATAACGAAAAAAAGAGGCGCCGAAAGGCGCCTCTTTCGCATTCAGGATGATCGGGTGCGGTCAGGCGAAGGCCGCCTCAAGTGCAATCTCAACCATGTCGCCAAAGGTCTTCTCGCGCTGGTCCGAGGGCAGCGCCTCGCCGGTTTGCAGATGATCGGACACCGTCATGATTCCCAGCGCCCGCACGCCATAACGGTTGGCCAGCATATAAAGCTCGGCCGCTTCCATCTCGACCCCCAGAATGCCGTGGCGGGTCATCTCTTTGTTCAGGTCAGGGCGTTCGTCATAGAACGTGTCGGATGAATAGATCCCACCCACATGCACGCCCACATCGCGGCCACGTGCGGCGGCAACGGCGGCTTCCAGCAGGCCATAATCCGCGCAGGGCGAGTAGTTCAGTTCGCGAAAAATAGTGTTCGACGGCGTGCCCACGGTTGTGCAGGTCATCGCGATCACGACGTCACGTACTTTCACATGAGGCTGCATGCCCCCACAGGACCCGATGCGGATCAGCGTCTTCGCACCGTAATCGCGGATCAGCTCGTTCGCGTAGATCGAGATCGACGGCATCCCCATGCCCGATCCCTGAATGGTCACACGGTTTCCTTTGTAGGTACCGGTGAAGCCCAGCATCCCGCGCACCTCGTTGACCAGCTCGGCTCCTTCAAGGAAGGTCTCGGCGGCCCAGCGGGCGCGATAGGGGTCGCCCGGCATCAGAACGGTTTCAGCGATTTGGCCCGGTTCGGCCCCGATATGGACGGTCATGGTTGGCTCCTATATTCAAGAAGGGTCGCAGGCAAAGGAGAGCCCCGTGCGCTGGATCGTATTCCCATTCTTTATCGTGCCAAGTTTGACCCATGCGCAAGAGGCAGCCGAGTTGACGCTGGTGAAACAGGTTTTCGCCGAGCTCCAGCCAAGGTCCATCCGTTGGAACCGCGAGTATTGCGGTTATATCGGCTATGACGCCGATGGCACCCTTTCAGCGTCACGCCCGACACCCGGCAAACGGGATGCGTGTCTGCCGGATGACCCCGAAAATCTCGAAACCATCGTGGCCTCGTATCACACCCACGGCGCGTTCTCGACCGACTACGCGAACGAGGTGCCGTCGGGCGAGGATATGGAAGGCGACGAGGGCGAGGGGATCGACGGCTGGGTCGCCACGCCGGGCGGGCGGCTTTGGTATATTGATACAGAAGACATGGTGACCACGCAGATTTGCGGGATCGGATGCCTGCCGATGGACGAAGATTTTCAGCCCGGCGACATGGGGCATGTCGCCCAGAGCTATAGCTATGATGCGTTGGTCAAGAAGCTGGAAGATGGGGGCGTCTGAGGAAACTCAGTGCGCGCGCGCCGGATCGGACATGACGCCCAACCCTAGTTGCGTTGGGGCTTGCCTGCCGGGTCTTTCGCATCCCCGAACCAGATCGACCAGAACGTCCGGTACTGCCCCTGAACCTTGGCGCGGCCAAAGCCAATCCCGACCGAGCGCCATGTTTTGCGCCGCCACATGCCTTCGTTCAGGATGACCTTGCGGTGATTGGGCGAATTCAGGAAGCCTTTGATCACAACCTCTGGGTCGCTATATCCCCACGCGGTAATTTCATAGCCGTTCTTGCGGTAGCGCGTGCGCAAGCGCTTGGGCGCGTCCCACATGGCTTTCGGGGCGCCGTGATTGGCATAATAGGGCGCGTCGCTCCAGCTGTGCGTGTTTGTGCCCGGGATGGGGCCGCCCCGGGGGGCGATGTTGCGGGTGAAGTCCTCGACATGGCGTCCGGCAACAAGGGTCAGGCTGGAGGACAGCGGGATCGACGGCAACCCGCGCTTTGCACGTTCGCGCATCAGAATATCATAGGCCTGTTTTTCGATGTCACTCAGGTGGTCATTCGGGGTCGGCTTATAATAGTTGAACGCCCCGGTTTTCGAGCTGACCAAGATTGGGTCACCCGCTAGCGCGGGTGACTGAAGAGCGAACAGCCCCAGAGCTGCTGTCATAAGAAGCTTTTTCATGTGGACACTCGCCTTTGGTTTGACTCGACGCACTACTTTCACGAGACTTACGCGCGAAATGAGGCTGAATTCTGCACCGAATGGTGCAAAATCGCGTCAATTGTTTCCAATGCGAGTTACCGCTTGTCCTATTCTGCAGCGATGCCCTTTGGCGCAACCAGCGTCACGATGTCTTCCATGATCGTGTTCAGCTCGAAATCCTTCGGCGTATAGACCTTGGCCACACCCATCGCGCGCAGGCGCGCGGCGTCTTCGTCCGGGATGATGCCACCTGCGACCACGGGCACGTCGCCCAGACCGGCGTCTTTCATACGCTCCATCAGCTCTTCCAGCAGCGGAATGTGGCTGCCCGACAGGATCGACAGGCCAACCACATGGGCTTTGGTTTCCAGCGCCGAGGCACCAGCTCTTCGGGCGTCAGGCGGATGCTTCATAGGTAATGTCCATGCCGCAATCGCGGGCGCGGGCAGCGATTTGTTCGGCTCCGTTCGAATGGCCGTCGAGGCCCGGCTTGCCAACCAGGAAGGTCAGGCGGCGGCCCAGAGCGTCTGATACGGCATCGACGCGCGCACGGATTTCGTCCAGCCCTTCGGTGCGGTTCGAGGGGTTCTTCGACACACCTGTGGGCGCGCGATACTGGCCAAAGGTCTGGCGCATCACTTCGCCCCATTCGCCGGTGGTCACGCCTGCTTTGGCGGCGGCGATCGAGGACGGCATGATGTTCTCGCCGGATTTGGCGGCGGCGCGCAGGGCGTTCAAGGCATCTTGCACGGCGGCGTCGTCGCGATCCGCACGCCACTGTTCCAGACGTGCGATCTGGTCAGCTTCGGCTTCTTTATCAGCGACCATGATGGCCCCCGTCACCAGCGGTCAGCGGGCTTTCGGTGGTCTCGAGCCATTTGTTCACACCGACAACCGTGGTGTCGCCGACCTCGATCTTGCCGATGCGGGCGGCGTTGGATTCTACCAGACGCGACTTCATGTATTCGATGGCCGCAACCGCGCCCCCCATGCCGTCAATCTGGGCAAGCTCGGCACGTGCACCTTCCTTCAGCTCGGCCACTTTGCGTTCCACGGCGGGGTTTTCGTCGAACAGGTCGTCGAACTCCAACAGGTCGGTTTCATAGGCCAGGATCTGTTGCATGCGCAGCGACCATTGCTGGTCCCACGGACGCGGCAAGCCAAGCGCTTCGTTCCATGCAGGCAGCTGTACGGCACGGGCGCGGGCGTTTTCGATAGGGTCACGGCCAGCATCTCGATCAGGATGCGGTAGACGTTGTTTTCCGGCTGCTGCTCGGTCAGGCCAAGGCTGTTCACCTGAACGCCGTAGCGGAAGCGGCGGAATTTCGGGTCTTCAACGCCATACCGCTCGCGGGTGATTTCGTCCCACAGCTCGACAAAGGCGCGCATCTTGCACATCTCGGTCACAAAGCGAATGCCTGCGTTCACGAAGAACGAGATACGCCCGACCATCGCGGGGAAGGCCTCGGCGGGTACTTTTTCCTTCAGGTCGTCCAGGACGGCAATGGCTGTGGCCAGTGCGAACGCCAGCTCCTCCTCTGGCGTCGCACCGGCTTCCTGCAGGTGATAGGAACACACGTTCATCGGGTTCCATTTCGGCAGGTGTTCACGGGTGTAGGCGGCAACGTCGGTAATCATGCGCAGCGACGGCTTCGGCGGACATACATATGTACCGCGCGACAGGTATTCTTTGATGATGTCGTTCTGAACGGTGCCCTGCAGTTTCGAGACATCCGCGCCCTGTTCCTCGGCGGCCGCAATATAAAGCGACAGCAGCCAAGGTGCCGTGGCATTGATCGTCATCGAGGTGTTCATCTGCTCAAGCGGGATGTTGTCAAATAGCGCGCGCATGTCGCCCAGATGGCTGAGCGGAACGCCAACCTTGCCCACTTCACCACGTGACAGTTTGTGGTCACTGTCATAGCCCGTCTGGGTCGGCAAATCGAAGGCGACCGACAGACCCGTCTGACCTTTGGCCAGATTGGTGCGGTACAGTTCGTTCGAGGCCTTTGCGGTCGAGTGACCCGCATAGGTGCGGAAAAGCCAGGGGCGGATGGTATTCGAGGACATGGCAGAGACTCACCTTATGTTGCGCTGCAGCATTTTTAGTTGCGCAAGAAAATTACGCAAGGGGTAAAATCACGGGAAGAAAGTTACGTGGGGCGGTGCGCGTGGCGTGACGCTCTCGCTGGTCGCATTGGAGATGCCAGATTGACTGGCGTCGCTCCTTCTTTACCTTTCTGAAAAATGGTGAGAAGGCTTGAGCATGACGCGCGTTGTGGAACTTCCTCTTTGGTTGCTTGTGCTGATCCTGGCTTTTGCACGGTGACCTTTGCCTCGCATTTTCTGTTCCCGTCTGTGCGTTGGTTCTTTCGTAAGCGGCTGGAGCGTGCTGTCGCCAAGTTGAATGAACGGCTGGAGCGTCCGATCGAGCCGTTCAAGCTGGCGCGGCGCTATGACATGGTGCAGCGCCTGTCCTATGACCCGGAAGTGGCCAAGGCCATCGTAGACCACGCGCGCAAGGCGGGCATCCCGGAACAGGTGGCATTTGAGAAAGCCCAGCGTTACGCGCGCGAGATCGTGCCGCGGTTCTCGGCCACCGCTTATTTCGGGTTTGGCATTCGGTTGGCGAAACTTTTGTCGCGCGCTTTCTATCGTGTGCGCCTTGGTGCCTTTGACGAAGCGCGGCTGAGCGAGATTGATCCCGACGCGACGGTCATCTTCGTGATGAACCACCGCTCTAACATGGACTATGTGCTGGTCACATGGTTGGCGGCCGAACGGTCGCACCTGTCTTATGCGGTCGGGGAATGGGCGCGAGTCTGGCCATTGCGGATGTTGATCAGGTCGATGGGGGCGTATTTCATCCGGCGCAAAAGCCGCAACAACCTCTATCGTAAAGTGCTTTCACGCTATGTGCGCATGGCGACGGATGGTGGTGTGACGCAAGCCATGTTCCCGGAAGGGGGGCTGAGCCTGAATGGCGAGGTCGGTGCACCCAAGCTGGGGCTGCTCAGCTACATTGTGCAAGACTTCGTTCCGGGCGAAAGCCGCAACGTGGTCTTTATTCCGGTTGCGATGAACTATGACCGGGTGCTGGAAGATCGCGTGCTGGTGTCTGCGGATATCAAGGGCACCCGCCGTTTCGGGCTTCGGTTCAAATATGTGGCACGTCACGTGGGGCGGCATGTTTGGCAACGGGTCACGGGGCGGTTCTATCGCTTTGGCTATGCCTCGGTATCCTTTGGTGATCCGGTGTCGCTGGTAGAATTCTTGGATGGGAACCCACCTGAAGACATGTTGGAGCCTCTGGGGGATACGCTGATGGCGCGTATTCGTGATGTGGTGCCGGTACTGCCTGTGCCAGTGGTCTCGGCTATTTTACTTGAGGGTGATGGGCAGACCCGCGCCGAGATCGCCGCGCGCTTTGATGCTTTGGTCTCGGCGATGGAGCCGACGGCGCACATGTCCATATCCCGCGGGGGGACATGGCTTACGCGGCCGAAGTGGGGCTGCGTGAACTTTTACTGCGGAAGATCATAACTGAAGAGGGCGAGGGTGATGCGGCCCAATTCCGTCTGCATCGTCCCGACAGGCTGATCCTGGCCTATTACGCGAATTCGATCGCGCATCTCAGCCCGGAATTAGAGCCCATTCATATCTCGGATCTGACACCCGCCGAGGTCGCGGACGCGTCTGTGCTATAATGCGCATGGGATGCGCCTGCTTGACGTTAAGGTCAAAATTGGGCGCGACATAAAATTACAAAAAGTTGCCAAATGGTGTTGCAATCTTGCTTTTGGAAAAGTAATGCTGCAGTAGCAGCCGCAATTCTGCACTGCGGCGATAGAATCAAATAACACGCGAAAACAGGAGGCCGCCATGGCTTTGGACACGCAAACTGGCATCGCCGAATATGATGCTCCGAAGAAAGATCTCTACGAGATCGGTGAAATGCCCCCGCTGGGCCACGTTCCCCGCACAGATGTACGCATGGGCGATCCGCCGCGATCGTCAGGGCGAACCCAACAAGGCCATGCAGGTTGAAGTCGTAGAGACTCCCACCTTGGACAGCCACGAAGTGCTGGTCATGGTGATGGCTGCTGGCGTGAACTACAACGGCATCTGGGCCGGTCTGGGTGTTCCGGTCAGCATGTTCGACGTGCACAAGCAGGACTATCACATTGCCGGATCGGACGCTGCGGGTATCGTTTGGGCCGTGGGTGACAAGGTCAAAAGCTGGAAAGTGGGCGATGAAGTTGTCATTCACTGTAATCAGGATGATGGCGACGACGAAGAATGCAACGGCGGCGATCCGATGTTCTCTCCTAGCCAGCGTATCTGGGGCTACGAAACCCCCGATGGCTCGTTCGCTCAGTTCACCCGCGTTCAGGCGCAGCAGCTGCTGCACCGTCCCAAGCACCTGACCTGGGAAGAAAGCGCCTGCTACACGCTGACGCTGGCGACTGCCTACCGCATGCTGTTCGGCCACCACCCCCATGAACTGAAGCCCGGCCAGAACGTTCTGGTCTGGGGTGCATCGGGCGGCCTGGGTTCCTACGCGATCCAGCTGATCAACGCAGCGGGCGGCAATGCCATCGGTGTGATCTCGGACGAAAGCAAGCGTGACTTCGTGATGGGTCTGGGCGCCAAGGGCGTGATCAACCGCAAGGACTTCACCTGCTGGGGCCAACTGCCCACCGTGAACACGCCGGAATATGACGTGTGGTTCAAAGAGGCACGCCGCTTCGGCAAGGCCATCTGGGACATCACCGGCAAAGGCAACAACGTAGACATCGTGTTCGAACACCCCGGTGAATCGACTTTCCCGGTCTCGAACCTGGTTTGTAAGAAGGGTGGCATGGTTGTGATCTGCGCCGGCACCACCGGTTTCAACTGTACCTTCGACGTGCGCTATACTTGGATGCACCAGAAGCGTCTGCAGGGCTCGCACTTCGCGCACCTCAAGCAAGCGGCTTCGGCAAACAAGCTGATGATCGAGCGTCGCATCGACCCTTACATGTCGGAAGTGTTCCCGTGGGCAGAAATCCCGGATGCGCACATGAAGATGTATAAGAACGAGCACAAGCCGGGCAACATGTCGGTGCTTGTTCAGTCGCCGAAGACCGGCCTGCGGACCTTCGAAGACGCACTGGAAGCCGGCCCTAAATAAGCCGCATTCTCCACCCAATTAAACCTGCCCGCTGCCTTACTAAAGGTGGCGGGCAATTGATTCTCGAGTGCGAATCACCTGTAGCAGTCTGCGGGAATCGTGAGATTTCCGTTACGGAAGGTAATTTTTCTACCTTTCGCTGCCTCGCTATTTATGGGGAGTTTTAATCCGCGAGTTAGAACTGGCAAATACACCTGTTAAAGTTAAAAAAAGCACCACTGTTCGAGGGTTCTACCGTGTCTGACAAATGGATTGTTGATGTACTTACCGACCTCATGGCCTATGCTGAAAGAAATGGTCTGAGTGTGACGGCAGAACAGCTTGAAGATGCCCGTCTCATTGCTTTGACCGAGATTTCAAACACGTCTCGCGAGCAGAAGGAGACTGCGCGAACCTATGACGAACCGGCTCGAAGACCTTCTCTCTACCTTGCAAGCGGCGGGCACGCTTGAAGACCTGCAAGCGGTACTGGAATCGCTGCGGGACCACTACAAGGTCGAGCATACGGTTTACCATTGGGTAAACTCTGTCGGGGAACGTTACGGGGCTGGGACCTATTCAGCCGAATGGGTCGACCGGTATCTTGAAAAAGAATACCTTCGGATGGACCCCGTTATTTTTGGCTGTTTTCAAAGATTTACACCCGTGTCGTGGAAAGAGCTCGACTGGTCTTCAAAGCCTGCGCGTGAAATGTGGCAGGATGCTTTGGATCACGGGCTGGGAAATCAGGGCTATACGATCCCTATTCGCGGACCAAACGGACAGTTTGCGTTGTTCACGCTGAACGCCTCTCTCAGCGATGAAGAGTGGGCGCAATTCATCGACGACAACGCCCGTGATCTGATGATCCTGGGGCATGAGTTCAACAAAAAGGCGCTGGAATTCGAGCAGTGGGGCGAAGACGGAAGCGTGCCCGCGCTGTCCCCGCGCGAGCTGGCGTCAATGAGCTGTCTGGCGCGTGGAATGAGCCGCGCACAGGCCGCGGCTGAGCTAAATATCTCGGAACATACGCTGCGCGTTTACATCGAAAGCTCGCGTCACAAACTGGGCGCGATGAATACAACTCACGCGGTCGCGCGGGCGCTTTCGGCTGGCATCATCATAATTTAAACAAAGTTCTACCCCACGATGTATTTGCCATACGTTAACTAAGAGGCGAGCATTGTCCTATTAATCACTCGGACAAAGGAGCTCCACTCATGCTGCGTTACCTCTATGGCAATGATCTTTCGAAATTCCCCCTGCTGGCTGAGACCATGTTTCAGGATCGGGCGGAACAATTCTCGCACCGTCTTGGCTGGGACGTTTCGGTCGACGAGAAGGGATTTGAGCGCGACGAATATGATGACATGAACCCGCTTTACGTGATCTGGGAACAGGCCGATGGCCGTCACGGTGGTCTATGCGCTTTCTACCCACGGTCGGGCAAACAATGGTGAACGACCACTTCAGCCATCTGACCGACGGGGTTCACATCGAAAGCCCGCTGATCTGGGAATGCACCCGCTTTTGCCTGTCTCCAAGTGCAGATCGTCGTGCATCGGCGGCACTGGCGCTGGGCGCAGGCGAGATCATGGATACGTTCAAGCTGGAACATTATGTCGGTGTATTCGATCCGCGGATGGAACGCATCTATCGTCTGATGGGGCTAGAGCCGGACGTCATCGGTATGGCCGGTGAAGGCCGCGACCGCATCGGGGTCGGCCTGTGGTCGATGGATGAAAGCGCGTTTGAACCTACCTTGAAGAAGGTTGGCGTAACACGCGAAGTCAGCCAGGGCTGGTTGCGCTATTCGCTGTCTACGGTCAACCGCGCGCCCGCACCACAGATCTTGCCGCGAAGCGCCTGATCACAACCTGAGAAAAATCGGCGACCAGCGTCTTCGGGCGCTGGTGCTGCTCATGCACGCGCGATAGGGTCGCGGCATGAGCGAACGACCCCCTGTTACTTTTTCGGACGACCAGGCCGAGGCGCATGACCGCGTTTCGGACATGTTGCGTCTGTCTGGCGTCAATCTGGATGATGCGCTGCTGACACCCGTTTCTGACGGCAAGTCGCAAGTGATGGCGGTGATCGGCAAGGCCGGGTCAGGCAAGACGCTGTTGCTGGCCGAGCTTTACCGCGCGCTTGAAGATGCAGGTGTCGAGGTGATCTCGGGCGATTGGGAGGGCAAGCGTCGCAAGGAACGCCGTACTCTTGCCATTCTGGCGCCGACCAACAAGGCAGCAAGCGTTCTGCGCAACCGGGGTGTTCCTGCGACGACCATTCACCGGATCCTCTACACACCTGTCTACGACCCCGAGTACGAAAAGATTGCCGAGTGGCTGGCCGGTAACGGTGACCGGCCCGAAATCGAAGGCCTGACGGACGAGGCATTGGACCGGGCCTTTGCGTTCTATCAGGCCCAGAAATCTGTTCCCGGTGCGCTGGCGGCAGCGGGGCTTCGTGGTTCTGACTTCATCACCGGCTGGAAGCGGCGTGACGATCCCTTGGACATTGGCTTTGTCGATGAAAGCTCGATGCTGGATGAAAAGCAGTTCGACGATCTGCGCGAGATTTTCCCAACCTTGGTCCTGTTCGGCGACCCGGCGCAGCTGGCCCCGGTGGGGCAGTCCGGCAAGATGATCTTTGACGACATCAAAGGGCCTCGAAAGCAGGTTCTGCACCGCATTCACCGTCAGGAAGAAGACAATCCCATTTTGGACCTGGCGCATGCTCTGGCTGACGAATCGCTGGATTTCGACGGGTTTGAACGGATGATCCATCAAGCAGCTGCACGGGATGACCGCGTGGTGGTGGCACCACGCGCCAATGCGGATCTGATGGCGCGCTCGCCCGTGCTGGTCTGGCGCAACAAAACGCGGGTGCGGTTGATTCAGGCCTTCAGATCCGCCTTTCACGCCCCTGAAATCGAACTTCTGCCCGGCGAACCTCTGATCTGCGACGGGATCGAGCTGCCTCTGAAGCACCGCAAGAAACGCATCGATCTTGAGGCGCGCGGGCTGATCAAAGGCGCGCAATGTGTCTATTTGGGGCCGGGGAAACGGCCCGGATTCTCGCGACTGCATGTGCTGGGGGCGGAAGACCCTCAGGTCTCGGCAGCGTCGATTGTGAAGATCGAAAAACCGGACGAGGAAGAGCCGTTCATCCCCTTCGCTGCCCGCATGGGGGCGGCGTTCCTGCACGGGGCGGCGGTGACGATCCACAAGGCGCAGGGCTCGCAATGGCCCGAGGTGCAAGTGTTTGCCCCGGATATTGCGGCGGCGGCTTGGGCGGGGCGGACCGAGGCCGGATTGCCGCTGTGGAAGCGCTTGGCCTATGTGGCGATCACGCGGGCCGAGACGCGGCTACATTGGGTGACGCGCTATGCAATGGCGCGTCCGCAGGCCGAGCTTTCGACGGCAGACTTGCCCGCGAAACCCACTGCCCCTGACCCCTGGAAGCACAAGGAGCACCTGATGCCTAGTATTCTGATCACCGGGGCCAGCGCCGGCATTGGCCGCGCCGTGGCTGAGCTGTTCCTGGCTGACGGCTGGATAGTGGGCCTGCTGTCGCGCCGCAAAGAGGTGCTGGAGGAGATCGCAGATGGGCAGGACAACGCGCATGTTCTTGTCGCGGATGTTTCGGACCCGGATGCGGTGACTGCTGCGTTCGACCAATTCTGTGTGACGGCTGGGCGTTTGGATGTGCTCTTCAACAACGCAGGGCTATTCACGCCCGCCGCACCTATTGACGAAGTGTCGGTCGAGGACTGGACCCGTGCCGTGTCGGTCAACCTAACGGGTATGTTCCTGTGCGCCCGCGCGGCGTTTGCCAGATGCGCGCGCAGTCCAAGCGAGGGGGGCGGATCATCAATAACGGCTCGATCAGCGCCCATGTCCCGCGCGAGGGGG
>LLEO01000006.1_pt1 | contig 50624 bp, 64 predicted proteins | sample 595861 | NCBI WGS metagenome assembly LLEO01 (sample SAMN02919315, study PRJNA255460) | bioreactor metagenome | biome: chemostat; feature: culture 2012_25.1; material: sediment; isolation source: day35 25degC chemostat 2012 inoculated with Wadden Sea sediment taken from... | place: Germany: Bremen ... | reverse complement strand
CCCCGTTCGGGTTTCGACAAAGGGCATCAGCACACCCGCCGGGCGCAGTTTCCGCCCGGCAAGAGGTTGCACGCCGGGCGACAGATCAAAGTCCGAGCTTCCCGTCCCCGGCAGGGACAGGGCAGCCCGAAGGCGCGCGATTTGATCAGGCGCTGTCACCATCCACGCCCTTCGCATCCTTGCCAACGGTGGCCGGATCCAGATCGTAATGCGCACCGCAAAACTGGCAATCCGCGGTCACGCGCCCGTCTTCATCGGTCATGTGGCCGATGTCTCGTTCCGAATAGATCGACAGGCTGTCACGCACGCGCTGTTCAGAACAGGGACAACCGAAAGTCACAGGCTGTGGATCATAGACGCGCGGCGCTTCTTCGTGGAAGAGGCGCACCAGCAGCTCGGTCGGCTGAACCGAGGGGCCGACAAGCTCCAGCTCTTCCACCGAATCCAGCAGGATGTTGGCGCGGCTCCAGTTTTCGCTGTCTTCGTCGGTCAGCAGGTCGCTGGGCGCCAGAAGCCCAGCTTCGCCCGACCCACCTTCGCCCGTCACGTGCGGCGAGGATTTTGGCATGTGTTGCAGCATCACACCGCCCGCACGCCAGCCTTCCTGACCACCGCCCCAGACCGATTTGCCAAAGGTCAGGTGAAAGCGGGTTGGCAGCTGCTCGGATTGCGCGAAGTAAGCCTGCGCACAGTCAGACAGCGAATTACCCACCAGCGGCGTCATACCCTTATAGGGCTGCTTGCCTTCCTTCTGCTGGATCAGGATCGCGAAGATACCTTTGCCGATCTGTGGGAAGCTGGGCCCGGTGGGGTCCAGACGCTCGTCGTCATAGCTGGCATAGGCGCGGATTTCGGCGGGCTCGCCTGCTACTTTCGGCGCGTAGTAATCAGTCGCGATCAGGCGCGCAGGTCCATCGCCGCGGATCTGCAGCGACAGTTTCCAGCTTTGCTTGATGGTCTGCCCGATCATCGCGGTCAGCATGGCGGCTTCGGCCACCAGCGCTTCGATCGCGGGGGGGTAATTGTGTTGGGACAGGATCGTGTCCAGCGTTCCGTCAAGGCGCAGAAGGCGACCACGGATGTCGCTGTTGTCCAGTTGGAATGGCAGAATGGTGTCATCCCATGCGATTTGAGATCCAAGGGTCATTGGGGTTTCCTATCGGCGTTCAGCTTGGCATACCGCGTCTATATGGTGGCAGCAACCGGATGGAAAAGGGATGATCCGAAGATTTGGCGCTCCTAAGCAGAGAAATCGGGCCTACACCCCGCGTCCGGGCGCCTATGCGATCCTTCTGCACGGGCGAGATCTGCTGCTGACACATCAGGGTGGAGCATTCGACGAATACCAGCTGCCGGGCGGCGGCATTGATGCGGGGGAAAGCCCGATTGCCGCCCTGCATCGTGAAGTGATGGAAGAGACGGGCTGGTCCATTCGCAATCCGATGCGACTGGGCACGTATCGGCGGTTCACCTTCATGCCGGAATACGACCTGTGGGCCGAAAAGATCTGTCACATTTATCTGGCGGTGCCCGTTCGGCAAATCTGCGCACCAATTGAGGCGGACCATGATGCAATCTGGAGCACCGCGCGCACTGCGGCAAAGATCCTGCACGGCCCGGGTGACAGGCATTTTGTTCAGACCTACGTAGCGACTTGTAGGTCACCATCACACAGGACAGATCATCGCCAAATTCCTGTCCGCCTGCAAAACAGTCCAAATCCCAGACCATCGCGTCGAACAACATCTCGTTTGTCAGGCCGCTATTCTTTTCAATGATTTCGCCAAACCCTTGTTCTTCAACCTGTTCTTTCTGCGTATTTTCACATTCCGTAAAGCCGTCCGAATAGAAAATCAGCCGTTCTCCGGGTTGCAGCAGCAAGGTTTGGCTTTCGAATTCTGCGCCCGGGATCAGGCCAATCGGCATCCCGCCCTCTCCTATAAACTGCGCCCGACCAGATCGGTTCAGGACCACCGCATTCGGGTGCCCGCATTGGGTAAACTCCACATGGCCGGTCGTCATGTTAAGATAGCCAAACAGCATGGTGAAATAGTGCTCGGACAACATGTCCTTGGTTAAGAGTGTGTTGAGCTGAGCCGCGACCATCTCGGGCGGTTGCCGGTGGTGATTGCCGTCCTCACACTCGATCAATGCGATGTTATGCGTGGGGGACCCTTCTGACAGGTATGACGCCAACCGCGCGGTCAGCAGCGCCGAGGCGATCCCGTGCCCCGACACGTCAATCGAATAGAACGCGATGTGGTCCTTTCCGGCATCAAAAAACCCGACCAGATCGCCGCCCACATGCCCGCAGGCTTCAACAGCACGGACACTTCTGCCCGGCCCCAGTCGCGGAAGGATTCACGCACCAAGGACTGCTGCATCTTCCGCGCCTCGACCAAGTCGCGATCCAGCGAATCATAGAGCGTCTTCAGCTCTGCCAGCGCCGAGGACACCAGCCGGTTGGTTTCCTGAAGCTCCCGCTCCATCGACAGAATACGCCCACCCGCCGCGATCCGTGCACGCAGTTCGTCCGGGTTAAAGGGCTTGGCCAGAAAATCATCTGCGCCAACATCCAGACCCCGCGCAACCGCGCCTTTGTCCGATTTCGACGTCAGCAGGATGAAATAGACATAGCCCTTCGCATTCTGTGCCCGGATGGCTTGGCACAGCTCCAGCCCGTCCATACCTGGCATCATCCAGTCGCTAAGGATCAAGTCGAATTCCTGCGTACCAAACAGTTTAAGCGCTTCAATCCCCGATCCTGCTTCGGTCACTTGATAGCCCTGTTTCACCAGTGATCGTGACATTAAACTGCGTTGGGCGCGGCTGTCATCAACAAGCAGAATATGTTGAATCGCCTCAGGCCTGCGCCCGTCTTTTTGCGCAGCACTGGTGCTGTTCGCTTCGAGTTTATGTGGATTAGCTATACTCAAGATTGCCCCAAGACTCATCAAATAAACGACATACTGATCATCACTAGGGCAAGCGCTTTAACAGGTCTTTAAAGCTAAAATTCAACACTATCTGTATTTATAACAGTATTTTAACCCCTATTTTGGAAAATGGCCCCGGACAAGCAGGAGGCGCCCATGATCAACTGGGGTCGCGTAAACGAACTGAAAGACGAAATCGGGGAAGAGGACTTTGGCGAGGTCGCCGAGATCTTTCTGGAAGAGGTGGACGAGGTGATTGCCCGCCTGAAATCCAGCCCGAATCCCGCACAGTATGAACAGGACATGCACTTCCTGAAAGGCTCGGCACTGAATTTGGGGTTTCAAAACTTGTCTGAGATATGCGGTCAGAATGAGCAAGCCGCCGCAAACGGTCAGGCCCACCAGATCCAGCTCGATCCGGTATTCACCACCTATGATCAGTCCAAGGCCGAGTTTCTGGCGCAGTGCTAGACTACAAACTCGGCGATGGTTTCGTCATCCGTGATGTCCGAGAAGGCAAAGCCGTGTTCTTCCAACCGCTGCTCAAGCAGGTCGAAGTTCTCGGGTCGGCTGGTTTCGATGCCCAACAAAACTGACCCAAAGTTGCGCGCGCTTTTCTTCATGTATTCGAACCGGGCAATATTGTCGTCCGGACCGAGGATCTGAAGGAAATCTTTCAGCGCGCCGGGACGTTGCGGCAGGCGAAGCAGGAAATATTTCTTCAGCCCGGCAAAACGCTGGCCGCGTTCTTTGACATCGGGAAGACGTTCGAAATCGAAGTTCCCGCCCGAGGTGACACAGATCACCGTCTTACCCTGAATGTCATCCCTCAGGTCTTTCAGCGCGTCGATCGACATCGCGCCGGCGGGTTCCAGCACGACCCCTTCGACGTTCAGCATGTCCAAGATGGTCAGGCAAATCCGATCCTCGGGCACAGTCAGAACATGCGCCGGATCGACTGATTTCAGAACCTCGAACGTCATCGCGCCAATCCGCGCGACCGCGGCGCCATCGACGAAGTTGTCCACATAGTCCAGTGTGACCGGCTGCCCGGCCTCCAGCGCGGCACGCAGGCTGGCGCCCCCTGCGGGTTCGACATAACGCAAAGAGGTTTCCGGCGCAGTTTCGCTCAGATACTTGGTAACCCCTGATGACAGCCCGCCGCCGCCAACAGGCAAAATGACCAGATCCGGCGCACGGCCAAGCTGCGACACGATCTCGGCGGCGACGCTGGCCTGACCTTCGATCACATCCGTATCGTCAAAAGGCGACAGGAAATGGCCGCCCTCGGCAGCGCAGTAGTCTTGCGCGGCTTTCAGCGTGTCGTCGAAATAGTCCCCCAACCAAGCGGATCTCGATGTTGTCCCCGCCGAAGATGCGGGTTTTCTCGATTTTCTGCTGAGGTGTCGTCACCGGCATGAAAATCACACCCCGAACGCCGAAGTGGCGGCTGGTAAAGGCCACACCCTGCGCGTGATTGCCTGCGGATGCGCAGACAAACAGATCCCGCGACGGATCCGCAGCCAAGGCCTTGCCCATCGCATTCAATGCACCACGGATCTTATAGCTGCGAACCGGGCTGAGGTCTTCGCGTTTCAACCAGATATCGGCGCCATACATCGCAGACAGATGGTCATTGCGCTGCAAGGGTGTTGCAGGGAACAACGCGCGCATTTGCTGTTCGGCGACGCGGGCTCTTTTCAAAAAATCGCTCATGCGTGATCTCTCCATCAAGACGTATGCCTTGGCAAGTCCAACCCGCGAGGGGGCACGCGGAAGTTGTGTCGGTTTGGAAACAGTGATGACAGAATGTCGCTCATTGTGTGCGTATTTGAACAAAATACTTGTCAGAATTGTCTGGCAAACTAGCGTTTCGTCAATCAGAACTGGTTAACACACCCAACACTCACGGAGAGCGTGTAAATGAAGAACCTCACCAAAGCCGTCATGACCGCACTGGTCACCACCCTTGCTGTCCCCGTCGCAAGCACTTCGATCATGCTTGTGTCTGCCGAACCTGCTCTTGCCAAAGGCAAAGACAAAGAGAAAGGCGGCGGCAAAGAGAAAGGTGGATCCAAATCGCAAGGTGGATCCAAGTCGCAAGGTGGGAGCAAAGCGTCGAACGGCAACGGCGCGGTTCGCAGCACGCTAAAAGGGGCGAATGCCTCGAATGCCAGCGCTCGCGCTTTGGAAGTCGCCAATGAAAACAGCCGCGTCGGCAAAGCGGCCGCCTATCGCGATGCAACGGTTGCCGCTGACGAAGCGGATGGGACTGCCGCCGCCGCAGCCGCAGCAGTTGAGGCCCATAAGGAAACTGATCCCGGTGTCACCGAGGCCGAAGCGCAGGCCGCGGTCGACGGTCTGACCGGCGATCTGAGCACCCTGAACGGCGAGAAAACCGCACTTCAAGAAGAGCTTGATGCGCTCAACGAAAAACCGAGCTGACCGAGGACGAAGCCGCACGCGTTGCTGAACTGGAAGGCGAACTGACCGCAAAGGACGACCAGATCGCGCAGACCGAAACCGATCTGGCAGCCGCAGAGGCCGATCTTGAGGTCGCCAAAGCCTATGAGGAAGAACTCGCACGCCTCGAAGCTGAAGAAGCTGCCGCGGCTGAAGCTGCCGAAGCTGCCGCCGCTGCGCAACACGACTCGCTTCTTGTGCTGACCGATGGCCGTGACATTTCCGAGGACGAAGCCGCGATGGAAGAGCTGCACGGCAACCTCGGGCTCTGATCCGTTCCGCCACAGCGCGAAAATTACCAAGGGCGGTCCGATGGGGCCGCCCTTTTCCGTGCAGAACACGCCCTGTGATCCTTGCTCTTTCCCTTAAAAACATATAAGCGCCGCGCGATACGCTCGTGAAAGGGAAACCGATGATTTCGACCAATACTGCACCGCAGAAGGCACCTAAGAAAGTTGTTCTGGCCTATTCCGGTGGCCTTGATACCTCGATCATCCTGAAATGGCTGCAGACCGAGTATGGCTGCGAAGTGATCACCTTCACCGCTGACCTTGGTCAGGGCGAAGAACTGGAGCCCGCACGCAAGAAAGCCGAAATGCTGGGCATCAAGCCTGAAAACATCCACATCGAAGACCTGCGCGAAGAATTCGTCCGTGATTACGTCTTCCCGATGTTCCGTGCCAACGCGCAGTATGAAGGCCTGTACCTGCTGGGCACTTCGATCGCGCGCCCGCTGATCTCGAAGCGTCTGGTGGAAATCGCTGCCGAGCACGGCGCGGATGCCGTCAGCCACGGCGCGACCGGCAAAGGCAACGACCAGGTGCGTTTCGAACTGGCGGCTTACGCGCTAAACCCCGAGATCGTCGTGATCGCCCCGTGGCGTGAATGGGATCTTGGCTCGCGTACCAAGCTGCTGGAATTCGCCGAGCAGAACCAGATTCCGATTGCCAAGGACAAGCGCGGCGAGGCGCCGTTCTCGGTCGACGCAAACCTGCTGCACACCTCGTCGGAAGGCAAAGTTCTGGAAGACCCGGCCGAGGACGCACCGGATTACGTCTATCAGCGCACCGTGCACCCAGAAGATGCGCCGGACACGCCCGAATATATCGAGATCGAGTTCGAAAAAGGTGATCCCATTGGCATCAACGGCGAAAAGATGTCGCCCCGCGACCATCCTGACCGAGTTGAACGAATACGGTCGCAAGCACGGCATTGGCCGTCTGGATCTGGTGGAAGGCCGTTACGTTGGCATGAAGTCGCGCGGCATCTACGAGACCCCCGGCGGCACCATCCTGTTGGACGCCCACCGCGGTATCGAGTCGATCACCATGGACCGCGGCGCGATGCACCTGAAAGACGAGCTGATGCCGAAATACGCCGAGCTTCTGTACAACGGCTATTGGTTCTCGCCCGAGCGCGAGATGCTTCAAGCAGCCATCGACCTGAGCCAAGAGCACGTGACCGGCACCGTCCGCATGAAGCTGTACAAAGGCCTGGCCCGTGTGGTTGGCCGTTGGTCGGATCACTCGCTGTACTCGGAAGAGCACGTGACCTTTGAAGAGGACATGGGCGCTTACGACCAGACCGACGCCGCTGGCTTCATCCAGCTGAACGCGCTGCGTCTGAAACTGATCGCGATGCGCAACAAACGCGTCAAGTAAACTCGCGCCACGTCACTGTGGACCAAATTGAAGCGCCCTCGTATCACACGAGGGCGTTTTTACATGAGGACCCCCATGCCCCTGACCCCCATCGCCGAGAAAATCGAACGCGGCCTGACCAAGGTACCATTTGATGAAAGCCTGAAGCTGGATTGCGGCGAGGATGGCGTGATTGTTTTGCAAGACGGGGCAGTATCGCGCGAGGATGCAGATACGGACTGCACGATCTCAATGTCGCACGCCAATTTGCAGAAGCTGATGAAGGGCGATTTGAACCCGATGACCGCCTTCATGATGGGCAAGATCAAGGTTTCGGGCGATGTGTCGATCGCGATGCGGTTGGGGCAGCTTTTGAAAGGGTAGAAGTCTCTAACCCTGCAGAAAGTGGTCTACTTCGTCCCGCGCGGGGATCGCGTCTGCGGTACCAAAGCGCGTGACTTTGATGGCGGACGCCGCCGCCCCAAGCCGCATGGCTTCTTCGGGGTGACATCCCCTGATCCAACCCGGCGGCAACATAACCGATAAAGCAATCCCCTGCGCCAGTCGTATCAACCGGCGTGACCGGGAAAGCTGGCACCTGCGCGATTTCCGCGCCATTCTCGATCCAGACCGCTCCGTCCGCTCCTTTGGTGATCAACACCACCGGCACCTGAAGATCCGCCAGCCCCACGCCCAGCGCGCCGGTCAGTTGCTGCGCCTCAACCTCGTTCAACACCAGCATATCCGTCACGGGCAGCATCGCCTTCGCATCCTCGGCCACAAAGGGCGCGGCAGAGTAGATGACGCGCAGGCCCTTCGACTTGGCCAACGTTGCGGCCTCGACCGTCAGGGCGGTTTCATTCTGCAAAATCAGCGTGTCGCCCGGCCCGGCAGCGGACAAGGCATCCGCAACATGATCCTGCGAAAAAGCGCGGTTTGCGCCGGGATAGAGAATGATTTGGTTCTCACCCTCGGGATCAATAAGGATATTGGCGTGGCCCGTTGCCACTTTCGACCGCGCGATGTGGCGCGTGTCGACCCCGGCCCGCGTCAGCACCTCGACACACCATTCACCTTCCGGCCCAACCGCCCCGATATGACACACCCGAACCCCGGCACGCGCGCTTGCGACTGATTGATTGGCGCCCTTGCCGCCCAAACCAACGGAATGCTCGTTCGCTGCCAAGGTTTCGCCCGGCGCGGGCATGTGCGGCACGCGATAGAAGTTATCAATGTTGATGGATCCGAGGTTGAATAGGGTCACGCGGCGCCTCCTTGCCTGTCCACGTTAGCGTGCTTGCCCGCAGGCGCAAGTCGTGCGTAGCATGACGGGGAAACGCCTTGTTTTATTCACCCTTTTGAATGTCACTTCGCTATTGTATTCCATTGTATACCGTATATATCAGACGCAAACGCGCGCATCACCATGGAGATGACCATGACAAAGATCCAAGCCACCTTGATCCCCGGCGATGGGATTGGCCCCGAAATCACCGAAGCCGTCACCGCTATTCTTGATAAGATGGGCAGCCCCGTTTGAATGGGACGTGCAGCAGGCCGGGATGACCGCATTTGAATCCGAGGGCACCCCCCTGCCCGAAGCCACGCTGGACAGCATCCGCAAAACCAAACTGGCGCTGAAGGGTCCGCTGACCACGCCCGTTGGCGGAGGTTTCAAGTCGATCAACCTGCAACTGCGTCAGGCGTTCAACCTTTATGCCAACGTCCGCCCGACCAAGACGATCAAGCTGGACGGGCGCTTTGACAATGTCGATATGGTGATCTTCCGCGAGAACCTTGAGGGGTATTACATCTCGGACGAAGGGTACATGGAGCACAATGGCGACCCCGAGGGGAAAGTTTTCTCGACCGGGTACAACACCAAGGAAGGTGCCCAGCGCATCACCCGCGCCGCGTTTGAATATGCACTGGCGAACGGGCGCAAGAAGGTGTCCATCGTACACAAGGCCAATATCCTGAAGTTGCTGTCCGGCATGTTTCTGGAAGAAGCCCGTAAGATCGCCCAAGAATATGAAGGCCGCGTTGATTTCGACGAACGCATCGTCGATGCCTGCGCCATGCAGATGGTAATGTACCCCGACAGCTTTGACGTGATCGTCACCACGAACCTGTTTGGCGACATCCTGTCCGATCTGGCTGCTGGTCTGGTCGGTGGTCTGGGTCTGGCCCCGGGCGCCAATATCGGCAAGGACGCTGCGATTTTTGAGGCCGTGCACGGATCGGCCCCCGACATTGCGGGCCAACAGAAAGCAAACCCCTGCGCGTTCCTGATGGCCGCGGGCCTGATGTTGGAGCATGTGGGCAAACCCGAAGACGCCCAGCGGCTGAAGAAAGCGGTGATCGAAACCGTGCAGGCCAAAGATCGGGTCACGCCTGACCTTGGCGGCACCGGCAACACGATGTCCATCGCCGAGGCCATCATGGATCGACTTTGACCACTCGTTGGGGTCGCGGCTTGGGCTGCGACCCTTTTTCTTGGGGCTGTTAGCGCTCCGCCCTTTTTTTCTTCACGGGTTTTGTGTAAGGGAAAGGGGAAATCTCACCTATCGACCTTCTGGACCTTGGTCCGTTGGCGAACCTTTCCGCGAAAAAAAGAGGTGCTCTAAAATGACCGATAAATCGCAAGCAGACATTCTGTATACAATTGTAGACGAAGCGCCCGAGCTAGCCTCGGCCTCGTTCCTTCCGATCATCCGCAAGTTCGTTTCCGCCGCCGGAATCACCGTTGGCACGCCGGACATTTCGCTGGCCGGCCGCATCATCGCGACCTTCCCGGAAAACCTGACCGACGATCAGCGTCAGTCGGACGATCTGGCCGCGCTGGGCGAGCTGGTGAAGACCCCCGGCGCGAACGTGATCAAGCTGCCGAACATCTCGGCCTCGGTCCCGCAGCTGGTTGCCGCCATCGAAGAACTGCAAGGTCAGGGTTACAACATCCCGTCCTACCCGGAAGATCCGCAGACCGACGACGAAAAAGCCATCCGCGCCCGTTATGACGGCATCAAAGGTTCGGCTGTGAACCCGGTTCTGCGCGAAGGCAACTCGGACCGTCGTTCGGCCCGCGCCGTTAAGAACTTTGCCCAGAACAACCCGCATTCGATGGGTGCTTGGGAATCGTCCTCGAAGACCAAAGTGTCGTCGATGCCGGGCAACGACTTCTACGCCAACGAAGTATCGGCCACCATCACCGCCGCTCAGGCAGGTGACGCGAAGATCGAGTTTGTCGGTAAAGACGGTTCGACCACCGTTCTGAAAGACGGCTGGTCGCTGGAAGAAGGCACCATCGCGGATGCGACCTTCATGTCGGCAAAAGCCTTGGGTGCGTTCCTGGCCGAGGCCATCGAAGACACCAAGAAAGACGGCACCATGTTCTCGCTTCACATGAAAGCGACCATGATGAAAGTGTCGGACCCGATCATCTTCGGCCACGCTGTCAAAGCATGGCTGGGTCCGGTTTGGGACAAGCACGGTGCCGCGATTGCTGCTGCCGGCGGTTCGCCGAACTCGGGTCTGGGTGCGGTTCTGGACGCCATCAACAGCTTGGACAACGCAGACGAGATCAAAGCGGAAATCGCCGCGCTGGACCGTCCGTCGATGTACATGGTCGACTCGGACAAAGGCATCACCAACCTGCACGTGCCGTCGGACGTGATCATCGACGCTTCGATGCCCGCCGTGATCCGCGCTGGCGGTAAAGGCTGGGATGAGGCTGGCAACAAGGGCGACACCAATTGCGTGATCCCCGACCGCTGCTATGCCACCGTCTATGACGAAACCATCAACTTCTTCAAAGCCAACGGCGCGCTGGACGTGACCACCGCTGGTTCGGTCGCAAACGTTGGCCTGATGGCCCAGAAAGCGGAAGAGTACGGCTCGCACCCGACCACGTTTGAAGCCCCCGCAGACGGCACCATCCGCATCGTGACCGCCAATGGCGACACGCTGCACAGCCACGACGTAGAAGCTGGTGACATCTGGCGTTCGTGCACCGTGAAGAAAGCCCCGATCGAAAACTGGATCGAGCTGGCCCTTGACCGTCAGCGCCTGACCGGTTCGGAAGCGATCTTCTGGCTGGATGCAAACCGTGGCCACGATGCCGAGCTGATCAAATACGTGACGCCCGCACTGGAAGCTGCTGGCAAAGCCGACCTGTTCCAGATCATGGCCCCGCGTGAAGCAACGGCTCAGTCGCTGAAAACCATCACGGCTGGCAACGATAGCATCGCCATCACCGGCAACGTGCTGCGTGACTATCTGACCGACCTGTTCCCGATCCTGGAACTGGGCACCTCGGCCAAGATGCTGTCGATCGTGAAGCTGATGAAAGGTGGCGGTCTGTTTGAAACCGGCGCTGGTGGGTCGGCTCCGAAACACGTTCAGCAGCTGGTTGAAGAAAACCACCTGCGTTGGGACTCGATGGGCGAGTTCTGTGCCCTGGGTGAAAGCCTGAACTTCCTGGCGGACGTTAAAGGCAACGCAAAAGCGGGCGTTCTGGGTGCCGCTGCAGAAGCCGCGACCCAAGGCATTCTGGACAACAACAACTCGCCGTCGCGTAAAGTTGGTCAGCCGGACAACCGCGACAGCCACTATTGGTTCGCCCGCTACTGGGCCGACGCTCTGGCCGCTCAGTCGGACGATGCTGATCTGGCAGCCGAGTTCGCTCCGGTTGCCAAGGCGCTGGCGGATGGCGAAGAAGCCATTCTGGCCGAGCTGGCAGCAGTTCAGGGTCCGGCAGCTGATATCGGCGGCTACTTCCGCCCGTCGGTCGAACTGAAAGCCAAAGTGATGCGCCCCTCGGCCACGCTGAACGCGATCATCGACTAAAGCGTTTTGGGATGAACTTGAAACACAAGTTCGTCCCGAAACGCCCGCGATGCAGATATCTGGCACAGCGTTTCAGCTTCCTCCTACTCAGGCCAAACCTGAAACGCTTTTGATACGTCTCTAAATCACCTGAAAACCCCGTCCTTGTGGCGGGGTTTTCTGTTTCAGGGGGGTCAGTGTCACGACGCCAGATTGGCGCAATAACCCGTGTTCTGGGGAACCAGATGTCGCTGGATGGGGTGTCGTACACACGCGCGATAAACTCCGCTGACACACCCTGCCCCTGCATAAACTCCCGATCCCGCGCTTGCTCGGCTTCGATATCAAACCCCGGCAACCGCTGCGCGTCCTCAAGCGAGTAGCTGTGAAACCCCAGACGTGCGTCTGGTCCAAGTTGCCGCTGGCGTCCCGCGATGAACATCAATGTACAAGCCGAGCTACACGCATCGTCCACTTGGGTCTGAAGGCCATGCGTCGTGATCAATTTGGCAAGGCCGCGCGCTTCGAACACATTGCCGCCTTCGCTGCTGAGGGTAATGCTTTTGGGGGCAGGGCCTTGTTTCAATTCCCGTCCCAGCGCCTTGGTCGCACCCAGAACAATTTGCCCCTGAAACAGAAGGCTGCCATCAGGCTGGCGAATAATTTGATACTGCGCCTGCCGCTCTTGCGCCTTACGTTCGGCAAAGCTGGGTCCGTCATCAACTGGACGCGTTGCCAACCCCAAGGCCCACCATTGCGACACCACGACAAACACCGCGATAATCAGGGCAATCATCCCACCCCACGTGGGCAGCATCGACCCGGTATCGCGCACGCACAGATCCGCCGCGCGGAAATATCCCACAGCCTGCCACAACAAGCACAATGCATCGGCACCAGCCAGAACCACGGCCGCCCAAAGCGCAATCGGAGCGTCGCGCAAAACCATCAAGATCAAGGCATAGGCCAACAGCCGGACCCCAACCCCGTTGACCCAGAAGCTTTGCCAAAGCGGATGCTTTCCGCGCAGATGGTCCACTGCATATCCCATGGGCAACCCTAGGGCCGTCCCGTGAAACAAGTCAAACCGGGTCAGAAGCGATCCCGGTCATGGGGGCGATCAAAGTCTAGCGCCGGACCCTTGGGTACCACGCGCGTCGGATTGATCGTCTCGTGCGAGTAATAGTAGTGGGATTTGATGTGCTCCATGCTCACCGTCCCGGCCACGCCGGGATGTTGATATAGCTCGCGCAGATAGTTCGAGATATTCGGGTAATCCTCAATCCGTTTCAGGTTTGTTTTGAAATGCCCGTGATAGACCGCATCGAACCGGATTAGCGTGGTGAACAGACGCCAGTCGGCCTCGGTCAGCTGGTCGCCGACCAGATAGCGGCTTTCGGATAGGATGGTTTCCACCCGGTCCAGGGCCTTGAACAGCGCATCGAAGGCCTGTTCATACGCCTCTTGCGTGGTGGCAAACCCACAGCGATAGACACCATTATTGATGTTTCGATAGACGTCATCGTTGATCGCGTCGATCTGGCCCCGCAGCGCTTCGGGATAGAAATCCAGCGCATTTCCAGTCAGCCTATCAAAGGCCGAGTTGAACATCCGGATGATTTCCGAGCTTTCATTGCTGGCAATCCGTTTTTGCGCTTTGTCCCACAGAACCGGCACCGTCACCCGGCCCGAGTAATCGGCCTTGTCGGTCGTATAAACCTGATGCATGAAACTGTGCCCGAACAGCGGGTCGGGGTCGGCGGGATCAAACTCCCACCCATTCGACAACATATGCGGATGCACCGCAGTTACGCCAATCAGATCCTCAAGCCCTTTCAGCTTGCGAAAGATCAGGGTGCGGTGCGCCCAGGGGGCAAGCGAGCGACACATAAAGATGATAGCGCCCGGCCTCGGCCTTGAAGCCAGCATCGCCTGTCGGGCCGGCGGCACCATCCGCGGTGACCCAATTGCGAAAGCGTGCGTCTTCGCGTCTGAATTTACCGCCGGTTTTCTTGGTGTCGTACCAAACGTCGTGCCAGACGCCATCCACAAGCTGACCCATTAGAGCCTCCTAACCTTTGCGTAAAAGATAACACCTAAGAGCCATGGCACAATTCACTGCGATCCGCGTCAGACCTGTTCAAACCTGCACAGAACAAAAACGGCCCGCAGGATATCCCACGGGCCATTTCAGTCTCTAACTTGGCGGAATTAGCGCTTTCCCAACCGGGTTGCCGCCAGCATCGCCATGTTCAGAATGTCGTTCGAGGTCGAGTTGGTCGAACAAATCTGGATCGGCTGGTCGATGCCCGACAGGATCGGACCGATGACCGTGGCGCCGGCCAGTTCCTGCATCATCTTCACCGAGATCGACGCCGAGTGACGGGCCGGAACCACCAGAATGTTGGCTGGGCCAGACAGGCGGCAGAACGGATACTGTGCCATCACGTCAGAATTCAGGGCAACATCTGCGGTCATTTCGCCTTCAAACTCGAAGTCTACGCCGCGCGCTTCCAGAATGGTCGGTGCTTCATGCAGTTTCGACGCGCGCTCCGAGACCGGATAGCCGAAGGTCGAGAAGCTGACGAAGGCCACGCGCGGCTCGAGCCCCAGACCACGGGCTACGGCGGCAGCACGTTCAGCGATATTTGCCAGATCTTCGGTTTCGGGCCATTCATGTACCAAGGTATCGGCAATCAGAACGATGCGGCCTTTGTGCAGAACGGCCGTCACACCCACGGCGCCATCCGAAGCGCGGGCGTCAAACACGTGGTTGATGCGATCCAGAACATAGGCTGATTTCCGGGTCGCGCCCGTGATCAGGCCGTCGCCATGCCCGTGCGCCAGCATAAGCGACGCGAAGACGTGGCGGTCGCGCGCGGCCAGACGGTGGATATCGTGGCGGTCGAAGCCCTGGCGCTGAAGGCGTTCGTACAGGAAATCCTTATAGGTCTCCAAATGCTCGGTGTTTGCAGCGTTCACAATCCGCAGCTCGCGCACTGCGTCGCCCCAAACCATCGGCGGTCAGCTTGGCTTTCACGTCGTCCTCGCGGCCAACAACCAGCGCTTGGCCATACCCCATTTCGCTGATACTGAACAGCAGCACGCAGCACTTGCGAGTTGTCGCCCTCGGCAAAGATCATCGTTGCCTGGTTCTTACGCGCCCGTGCAGTGATGCCGCGCAGGATCGAGGCCGTCGGATCCATCCGCGCCTTCAGGCTTTGCTCGTACCCGTCCATGTCGATGATCGGGCGGCGCGCGACGCCTGTGTCCATCCCAGCCCGCGCAACCGCTGGCGGAATCACGTGGATCAGGCGCGGATCAAAGGGTGTTGGAATGATATAGTCGCGGCCAAAGGTCAGCTTCTTGCCGTAAGCCATGGCCACTTCGTCCGGCACGTCTTCGCGGGCGAGTTCGGCCAGTGCCTGCGCACAAGCGATCTTCATCTCGTCATTGATCGCGCGTGCGTTGATGTCCAATGCACCGCGGAACAGATACGGGAAGCCCAGCACGTTGTTCACCTGGTTCGGGTAATCCGAACGACCAGTCGCAACGATCGCGTCATTGCGCACTTCGTGGGCTTCTTCCGGCGTGATTTCCGGATCGGGGTTCGCCATGGCGAAAATCACCGGATTGTCGGCCATCGAGGCAACCATGTCTTGCGTCACCGCGCCTTTGACGGACACGCCAAGGAACACGTCGCTCCGTCCATCGCCTCTTCCAGCGTACGGAGTTCGGTGTTGGCGGCGTGGGCCGATTTCCACTGGTTCATACCATCGGTACGGCCCTGATAAATCACGCCCTTGGTGTCACAGACGATGCAGTTGTCATGCTTTGCGCCCATCGACTTGATCAGCTCGATACAGGCAATGCCCGCCGCGCCCGCACCGTTCAGCACGATGCGGCAATCCTCGATCTTCTTGCCCGACAGATGCAGCGCGTTCAGAAGGCCCGCCGCGCAGATCACTGCGGTGCCGTGCTGGTCGTCGTGGAAGACCGGGATATCCATCTCTTCCTTCAGACGCTGTTCGATGATGAAACATTCGGGCGCCTTGATGTCTTCAAGGTTGATGCCGCCAAAGGTCGGTCCCATCAGCTTGACCGCGTTGATGAAGGCTTCGGGATCTTCAGTATCCAGCTCGATATCGATCGAGTTCACGTCGGCAAAGCGCTTGAACAGAACGGCCTTGCCTTCCATCACCGGCTTTGACGCCAGTGCGCCCAGATTGCCCAGACCCAGAACCGCAGTACCGTTGGAAATCACCGCCACAAGGTTACCCTTGTTGGTATAGTCATAGGCCGTCTGCGGGTTTTCTGCGATCGCTTCACAAGGAACCGCAACACCCGGCGAATAGGCCAGGGAAAGGTCGCGCTGTGTGGTCATTGGAACGGACGGCGTGACCTCGAATTTGCCCGGCGTGGGGTCAATATGGAAGGCAAGAGCCTCTTCATCTGTGATCTTGGCTTTGGGCATGGTTCGGGCCTTTGTCATCTTCTTACGAAGTCAAACCCTTACAGGGGGAAAATCCGGGCCTCAACCGGTATTGTGCTACTATTCTGTCTTTTATCGGGGGTTTTTGGGTAATTGTTGGAAATTATATTCGTTTGTTAGCGCAATAAACGCAATTCCGCACCACCCTGGCATTCCCACGTGCCTTTCGACCCGATCCATCCTATATCTCGATCAACAGATTTGGAGGCTTCACGTGGCACACAAAGTCCTTTTGACCGGCGGCGCAGGGTTCATTGGCTCGCATACTTTCGTCGAACTGACCAAAGCCGGGTATCAGGTTGTGATCCTTGATAACTTCTCGAATGCGGATCGGGGCGTGCTGGACCGGCTCGAGGTCATCAGCGGCGAAAAAGTCGTCCACGTGGACGGAGATGTGCTGGACCAAGACCTTCTGACCCGTGTGTTTGCCGAGCACAAGTTTGACGCCGTTATCCACTTCGCCGCGCTGAAGGCCGTTGGCGAAAGCACCGAAAAGCCGCTGGACTATCTGACCACCAACATCTCGGGTCTTTATGCGCTTTTGAACGTGATGAAAGCGGCGGGTGTGTTCCGTCTGGTCTTCTCATCCTCGGCCACCGTGTATGGCCAACCCGATCAACTGCCCGTGCCTGAAACCGCGCCGCGCAGCTTCAACAACCCCTATGGCTATACCAAGCTGGTCTGCGAACAATCGCTTGAACAAGTTGCCGCCGCCGATGACCGCTGGGCCTTTGGAATCCTGCGCTATTTCAATCCTGCCGGTGCCCATGAAACGGGCCTGATCGGAGAAGACCCGAACGACATCCCCAACAACCTGATGCCCTATATTGCCAAGGTCGCCACCGGCGAGCTTCAGAAGCTTTCGGTTTTCGGCAACGACTACGACACGCCCGACGGCACCGGCGTGCGTGACTACATCCACGTGATGGACCTGGCGCGCGGGCATGTGCAATCGGTGGATGCGCTTCTGAAAACGGGCGAAGGTCACACTGTGAACCTTGGCACAGGCACCGGGTATTCCGTTCTGGATATGCTCCGCGCCTATGAAAAAGCCGCTGGGAAAGAGCTTCCCTATCAAATGTCCCCACGCCGCGCGGGAGATGTGGCCAGCGTGTATGGCGATCCAACCAAGGCCCGTGATGTGCTGGGGTTCAGCGCGACACGCGGTCTGGATGACATGTGCGAAAGCAGCTGGAACTGGGTCTCGCGCCGCAAAAATAGCTGACCCCTCTTTCACCCCGACGCCCGACATTCTAGTCTGTCGCAAAGCAAAACGCCGGGGGGCAGCAGGTGAGCGATAAACCAGCCAAGATCACGCCGATGATGGCGCAGTTTCTTGAGATCAAAGAAGGTTATAAAGACGCCCTTTTGTTCTATCGTATGGGCGATTTTTACGAACTGTTCTTTGATGACGCCGTCGCGGCCGCCGCGGCTTTGGACATTGCCCTGACCAAACGCGGAAAGCATCTGGGCGAAGATATTCCCATGTGCGGCGTGCCGTTTCACGCGGCCGAAGGATATCTTCTGACGCTGATCCGCAAAGGGTTCCGCGTCGCCGTCTGTGAACAGATGGAAAACCCTGCCGAGGCGAAGAAGCGCGGCTCGAAATCCGTTGTGAAGCGCGATGTGGTGCGGCTGGTCACGCCCGGAACGCTGACGGAAGAAAGTCTTCTGGACGCACGCCGCCACAACTTCTTGGCCGCCTACAATGTGGTGCGTGACGAAGCGGCGTTGGCCTGGGTTGATATTTCGACCGGTGCCTTCCGCGTAATGCCCTGCCCGCCCATACGTTTTGGCCCCGAGCTCGCCCGCCTCGCCCCGCGCGAGGTGGTACTGTCCGAGGCAGATTTTCCTGATTGCGCGGGAATAGTGACTGAATCAGGAGCATCCCCGACCGAGCTGGGCCGCGCAGCCTTTGACAGCACCGGGGCTGAAAAACGTCTTCTGGATCTCTATAAAATTAGGTCGCTTGATGCATTCGGCAGCTTCTCGCGCGCTGAACTTGGGGCGATGGGGGCCATCGTTGAATATCTGGACATCACCCAGAAAGGAAAATTGCCGCTTCTGCGCCCACCGGTGAAGGAGCTGGCGCAAGGCACAATGCAGATCGACGCCGCAACCCGCCGCAATCTGGAACTGACGCACAGCCTGTCCGGTGGACGCGATGGATCGCTTCTGTCAGTGATAGACCGCACCGTGACCGCAGGTGGTGGGCGTTTGTTGGAACGTCGCATCTCCAGCCCCTCGCGCACCCTGTCAGAAATTAACGACCGGCTGGATGCGGTACGTTTTCTGGTGGAACAGAGACTGATTTGCGAGAGTACGCGCGAGTTTTTGCGGAATGTCCCCGACATCGACCGCGCGCTGTCGCGCCTCGGACTGGAACGCGGAGGTCCCCGCGATCTGGGCGCCATTCGCAATGGCCTTGCTGCCGCAAATGATCTGGCCGACAGCCTGTCTCAGTCCGATCTGCCCGCAAAACTGGCGGAAGCCTCGCAAAATCTGCGTGGACATGACGATCTGGTCGACCTTCTGGATCAAGCGCTGGTCGCCGAACCGCCCCCTTCTGGCCCGTGACGGAGGTTTCATCGCCCCCGGCTATGACGAAGACCTCGACGAAGCGCGCCAATTGCGCGACGAAGGCCGTGGTGTGATCGCCGCGATGCAGGCGCAATATGCCGAGCACACCGGCATCAGTTCGTTGAAGGTGAAGCACAACAATGTGCTGGGTTACTTCATCGAAACCACGGCAACCCATGCCCAGAAGATGCTGAACCCGCCACTGTCGGAAATCTATATTCACCGGCAAACTACGGCAAACGCGGTGCGGTTCACGACTGTGGCGCTCAGCGATATGGAAACCAAGATCCTGAATGCGGGCAATCGGGCGCTTGAGATTGAAAAGCGCCTCTATTCCAGCCTAACGGCCGCAATTTTGGGGTCAAGTGGGGCGCCGTATCTGACACCGCCCGCGCCCTGTCCGAGATCGACGTGGCCACCGGTTTTGCGGATCTGGCGCGCTCCGACAATTGGTCCGCTCCGGTGGTAGATGACAGCCGTGTGTTTCACGTGGAAGGCGGCCGCCACCCTGTGGTCGAAGCCGCGCTGCGTAAAACGGGCGAAGCGTTTGTGGCCAATGACTGCGACCTTGCCGATGGCGCAAAAGCAGCCGATGTCTGGCTTCTGACCGGCCCGAACATGGCCGGCAAATCGACCTTCCTGCGTCAGAACGCCCTGATTGCCCTGCTGGCACAGGCCGGCAGCTTTGTTCCGGCAATATCCGCGCATATCGGGCTGGTCTCGCAACTGTTCAGCCGCGTGGGCGCGTCGGATGATCTTGCGCGGGGTCGGTCGACCTTCATGGTCGAAATGGTCGAAACTGCGGCCATTCTGAACCAAGCCGATGACCGTGCGCTGGTCATTCTGGACGAAATCGGGCGCGGGACGGCAACCTATGACGGCCTATCTATCGCTTGGGCGACGCTGGAGCATCTGCACGACGTCAACAAATCCCGCGCGCTGTTTGCCACGCATTATCACGAGATGACCCAGCTGTCTGACAAGCTGGATGGGGTCGAAAACGCCACGATCGCCGTGAAAGAATGGGAAGGCGAGGTGATTTTCCTGCACGAGGTCCGCAAAGGCGCGGCCGACCGGTCCTATGGTGTGCAGGTTGCCAAACTGGCAGGCCTTCCGGAAAGCGTTATCGCCCGTGCAAATGTGGTTCTTGAGGCGCTAGAGAGAGGCGAACGTGAAGGGTCGGGCGAGAAAGCCATCATTGACGACCTTCCGCTGTTTTCCGCCGTTGCCGAGCCAGTTCAAGCAGCACCCTCTGGCCCCAGCGATCTGGATAGGGCCCTGAAGGATATCCACCCGGACGACCTGAAGCCAATCGATGCGCTGAACCTGCTTTATGAACTGAAAGAACTGGCAGCAGAAATGTAAACGCCCCCGGAAATCCGAGGGCGATTTAGGTGTTTTGCGGTGAATTAGAGCCTTATTTAGGCGTCGATGACACGCCAACCTGCGCCGGACGCAGCAGGCGGTCATGCAACATGAAGCCTTCAGCCATCACCTGAATGATGTCGCCCGCTTTGGTGCCGGGCACCGGGGCTTCAAACATCGCTTCATGCACTTCTGGGTCAAACTTATCGCCAACTTCCGGCGCCAGCAGATGAATGCCGTGCTTGTCGAAAATGCCCAGAAGCGCGCGCATGGTCAGCTGGACACCTTCCAGCAGAGCCTTGTCCGCTTCGCCAGCTTCGCTTGATGCCTCCAAGGCACGCTTCATGTTGTCGTAGACCGGCAGCATGTCGCGGGCCAGCTTCGATCCACCATAGTTTTCAGCCTCGCGACGGTCACGTTCGCCACGCTTACGGGCGTTTTCAGCATCCGCCAGCGCACGCATGAAACGATCTTTCATCTCGTCACGCTCTGCACGTGCGGCAATCAGCTCGTCTTCGAGGCTCACCTCGTCTTCCATGGACACTTCTTCGGTCATCAGTTTGTCGATGCCCGGCTCCAGGTCCTCTGCGCGTTCGGTTTTCGCGTCCGTCATAGTCTTTGCCTCTATCCTCGGCCTTTATCCTCGATCCGAGATCATTTTGCCGATCAATTGCGCGGTATAGTCCACCACCGGAACAATCCGCCCATAGTTCAGCCGCGTCGGGCCAATCACGCCCACAGCACCAATGATCTTTCGATCAGCGTTCATATAAGGGGAAACCACCAAAGAGGAACCCGAAAGTGAGAAAAGTTTGTTCTCAGACCCAATAAAAATGCGCACGCCCTCGCCCTGATCGGCAGATCAAGGAATTCGGCGATATCACGCTTACGCTCAAGGTCGTCAAACAGGGTGCGAATACGCTCTAGATCGACCTCGGGCCCGCCTTCGGTCAGCAGATTCGAGCGTCCGCGCACGATCAGGCGCTCGTAGGGCTGGCCTTCGTTTTCCCATATTGCGGCGCCACTTTCGATTAAAGCCTGCGCCAGGATGTCGAGCTCTTGCCGACGATTCACGATTTCGCTGGAGATAATCCGCTGAAGTTCGGAAATCGTGCGGCCCTCGGCCAGAGCATTCAGAAAATTCGCCGCTTCCCGCATCGAACTTGGGGTTTGCCCCACGGGCGGCTCAAACACGCGATTTTCCACATGTCCATCCGCAAAGACCAACACGGCAAGCGCGCGGTCGGGGCCAAGCGACACGAACTCGATATGCTTTATCGGCGCTTCGTGTTTGGGTGTCAGAACCAGACTGGCCCCCGCCGTGATCCCGGACAAAGCCGCGCCCACCCGATCCATCATCGAGTTGATATTGCTTTCATTTCCGACGGTTGCATCGATTTTCTGCCGATCGTCCATCGTCAGATCCGACACCTCCAACAACCCATCTACGAACATCCGCAAGCCAAGCTCGGTCGGGATCCGCCCGGCCGAAACATGCGGGCTGTTCAACAACCCCATGTACTCTAGATCCTGCATCACATTGCGAATGGTCGCCGCGCTGACGTTCTCGGTCAGGCTGCGCGTCAGGCTGCGCGAGCCCACCGGTACACCGGTTTCCAGATAGCTTTCAACGATGCAGCGGAAGACCTCGCGCGAGCGATCGTTCATGTCTTCCATCAAATCAGAAGCGTCTGCCATCAGCTTAGCCTTGCCTTTTTGCCGGACCCATGGCTATCACGCTTTCAAAGCGGAAACAAAGGAAGAAGCCATGCGTCCCTCAGGTCGAGATTTAGATCAAATGCGCCCGATTTCAATCGAGACCGGTGTCACAAAACACGCCGAGGGATCGTGCATGATCCGCGTGGGCGACACGCATGTGCTGTGCACCGCATCGCTTGAAACCCGCGTGCCCCCGTTTCTGCGCAATTCTGGCAAGGGCTGGGTGACGGCAGAATACGGCATGCTGCCCCGTTCGACCGGGTCGCGCATGCGTCGCGAGGCTGCCTCGGGCAAACAAGGCGGTCGTACCGTTGAAATCCAGCGCCTGATTGGCCGTTCGCTGCGTGCGGGCATCGATCTGGTGGCACTGGGTGAGCGTCAGATCACCGTCGACTGTGACGTGATCCAAGCCGATGGCGGCACGCGCTGTGCGGCGATCACCGGCGGTTGGGTTGCCCTGCGTCTGGCGGTGAACAAACTGCTAAAAGCGGGTGATATCACAACCGATCCCCTGATGGATCCGGTCGCCGCCGTGTCTTGCGGCATCTATGCCGGTCAGCCGGTGCTAGATCTGGACTATCCGGAAGACAGCGAAGCGGGAGTGGATGGCAACTTTGTTCTTTGCGGTCCTAAACTGATCGAAGTACAGATGTCGGCCGAGGGTTCGACCTTCACCCGCGATCAAATGAACCAGCTGATGGATCTGGCCGACAAAGGCGTGTCCGAGCTGGTCGCAGCACAGCTTCAGGCGACAGCATAATGCGGAAGTTTGACGGCGATAAACTGGTCGTTGCGACCCACAATGCGGGCAAGTTACGCGAGATTTCCGCCTTGTTAGAGCCTTTTGGCATCGTCGTCACCTCAGCCGGCGCGCTGGGCTTGGAAGAACCGGAAGAAACCGAAGACACCTTCGTCGGCAACGCCCGGATCAAGGCCCATTTCGCCGCCAAAGCAAGCGGATTGCCCGCCCTGTCCGATGACAGCGGCATCATGGTCGACGCGCTGGACGGCGCGCCGGGCGTTTACACCGCAGATTGGGCCGAAACACCGAACGGGCGCGATTTCCCCATGGCGATGGAGAAAACCTGGACGCTTCTGGAAGAGAAAAACGCGCCCCTGCCCCGCACGGCTCGGTTTTGCTGCACTTTGTGCCTTGCCTGGCCCGATGGGCATGACGAGGTTTTCGAAGGCAAAGTCGAGGGGTCGCTGACATGGCCCATGCGCGGCGATCAGGGGTTTGGATATGACCCGATTTTCGTACCCGAAGGCTTTGACATCACCTTCGGCGAAATGGACCCCGACAAGAAGCACCAGATGAGCCACCGCGCCGATGCGTTTGCCAAGCTGGTGAAGGGCGCCTTTGCTTGAGAATTGGCAAATCGGGGGCTTTGGGCTGTATGTCCACTGGCCCTTCTGCGCCGCCAAATGCCCCTATTGCGATTTCAACAGCCATGTCTCGGCGGCCATTAATCAAGATGAGTGGGTGGCGGCCTATCTGAAGGACCTGGCGCGCTACGGGGCCGAGACGTCGGGACGCACGCTTTCCTCGATTTATTTCGGCGGCGGCACACCCAGCCTGATGGATCCCGCGACGGTCGGTGCGATCATCGAAAAGGCCGCAGAGCTGTGGACCTTCGCCAATGACATCGAGATCACGCTAGAGGCCAACCCCAACCTCGATCGAGGCGCAGAATTTCGCGGGCTATCGCGAGGCTGGCGTAAACCGTGTCTCGATGGGATTTCAGGCGCTGAACGACGCGGACCTGCGCAAGCTGGGCCGGATGCATTCGGTCGACGAGGGTCTGCGCGCGCTCGACATTGCCCGCACCCATTTCGACCGCGTGAACTTTGACCTGATCTATGCGCGTCAGGATCAAAGCCTGTCCGACTGGCAGGCCGAACTTGATCGCGCGCTTAGCTTCGCGCCGGATCACCTGTCGCTTTACCAACTGACCATTGAACCCGGCACGGCCTTTGGCGCGCGGTTCGAGGCGGGGAAACTGTCCGGCCTGCCCGAGGAGGACCTGGCCGTCGACATGTTCTTCCACACACAGGACGCCACCGAAGCCGCCGGCCTGCCCGCCTACGAAGTGTCAAACCACGCGCGTCCCGGTGAAGAGAGTCGGCACAATTTGATCTATTGGCGCAGCGGCGACTGGATCGGAATCGGTCCCGGCGCACATGGACGTCTGTCCTTTGGGGGGAACAGGTGGGGAACGGAAGCCCCTCTCTCGCCGAGCAAATGGCTGGAGAACGCACTGGGGGACGCTGACCTGCGTGAGAGAGCACCTCTTCCCCTGCCCGAACAGGTAACAGAATACCTTTTGATGGGTCTTCGCACCGTTGAGGGGATCGACCTAGAACGCCTGAAAACCCAGTTCGACACCCACCTAGATATTAATAAAATCAAAGACTTAATCGAACTTGATCTGATTTCCGTCGATCAGAAAACACTTAGGGCGACCAAAAATGGCCGCCCCGTTTTGAATGGTATTTTGCGAGAGCTTTTGCCGGACTAAACGGACAGTTTTCCACAGATATCGTCCAGCTGATCGAGGTTTTGATAGCGGATTGTGACCGTTCCGGCCTCGCCTCCGGCTTTGTGGTCGATCTGAACTTTCATGCCTGTCGCCGCCGACAGATCCGCCTCGAGCGCTTTGGTGTCGGCGTCTTTCTCGGTCTTCGGGCCTGCCGCGCGCGGTTTACGCGGGCCTCCCTTCGCCAGCTTCTCGGCTGCACGCACCGACAGACCTTTGTTGATGATCTCGCGCGCCAAGCCGACGGGTTCTCTGCCGTGACCAGTGTCCGCGCGTGACCCGCCGTCAGCTGTCCGTCGCGCACAAAGGCCTGAACATCGTCAGGCAGGTTCAGAAGGCGCAAAAGGTTCGCGATATGCGAACGGCTTTTCCCCAGAGCTTCCGAGACCTTCTCCTGCGTGTGCCCAAACCGGTCCATCAGATCACGATAGCCTGCAGCCTCTTCAATCGCGTTCAGATCGGCGCGCTGAATGTTCTCAATGATCGCGACTTCCAGCGCCTCGGTATCGGAATATTCCCGGATGACGACAGGCAATTGGTGCAGTTTTGCCATCTGAGACGCGCGCCAGCGGCGTTCACCCGCGACAATCTCGTATTCACCTTCCACACCGGGCCGTGGACGCACGATTAGGGGCTGGATCACCCCCTTTTCCTTCACCGAGGCCGCCAAATCGTCCAGCTGTTCCTGCGTAAAGGTGCGGCGCGGCTGTTCGGGGTTTGGTTTGATCTTTTCAATCGGAACCATCATGTCGGCGCGACGCGGTTCGGGCGATGTATCCTTGGACGAATCCTCGACAACCACATCCGCCATCAGGGCCGATAAGCCGCGGCCCAGGCCGCGATTCTTAGTTGGTTTGCTCATTACTCGTCTCCGATTAACGTTTGATCAGTTCCGCAGCCAAGTTGCGATAGGCCCGGCTTCCCTTGGACGTCGGATCATACATCAACACAGGCAGTGCGAAAGAGGGCGCCTCGCTGACGCGGACATTGCGCGGAATCATGGTCGTGAACACCAATTCGCCCAGGTTCTCGCGCGCGCGTCAGCCTCGACTTGACGGGACAAGTTGTTGCGGCTGTCATACATGGTCAACACAACACCCTCGATCCGTAGGTCAGGATTCGCGGCTTGGCGCACCTCGCGCACGGTCAAAAGAAGCTGCGACAGACCTTCCAACGCGAAAAATTCGCTTTGCAACGGGATCAGAACGCTGTCAGCCGCGACCAGCGCGTTGACCGTCAGAAGGTTCAAAGACGGCGGGCAATCAATCAAGATATAGTCAAGATCTAGCTGCTCTAACGCAACATCTCGCAATGCGTCTCGCAAAAGGTGGCTACGCTTCTCATTCGAAACCAGTTCGATATCCGCCGAGGACAAGTCAGTTGTCGCGGGTGAAATCAGCAGATTCTCGATGCTGGTTTTCTGGATGACGTCCAACACCGATGCTTCTTCCAGCAGAAGGTCATAGGTGCTCATCTCTCGGTCGTCGGCGGAAACGCCCAATCCGGTCGATGCGTTGCCCTGAGGGTCCAGATCGATCAGAAGAACGCGCTTTCCGGCCTCGGCCAGCCCCGCACCCAGATTGATCGTAGTAGTAGTCTTTCCAACCCCGCCCTTTTGGTTGGTGATGGCAATAATCTTCGGCCCGCGTACTTGGAATGGGTCAGACACGTGAGATTTCCTCGATCTTCAGAATAACGGCGCTTGGATGGGTCTTGCTGGGATATGTATCAAGCTGAAACGACCAGTTTTCAAGGGCTTCGTCGATTTCCTGACGATAGTTTTCACCCTTGGGGAAAATGGCAACGCCGCCGGGCTTCAAGTGACGCTCGGCAAAGCCACAAAGCGCATCCAGAGACGCCAATGCGCGTGCTGACAGAACATCGGCGTTCTGAGGCTCGGCTTTTTCGATTCGCTCAGACAGTACGGATAGTTTCAATTCCAGCTCGCGCGCGACGGTCCGTAGAAAGGTCGCCTTGCGCAAATCGCTTTCGATGCAGGTCACCGAAAGATCGGGATTGGCATCCTTCGCCATAATCGCAACGACCAAAGCGGGTAGCCCCCCGCCTGATCCCAGATCACACCACATATTGGGGCTTTCCGGTTCAAGTCCATATATCTGGGCCGAATCAAGAATGTGTCGAGTCCAGATTTCTGAAATCGTACTGGGCGAAACCAAATTAATCGCCGAATTCCACTTCTTCATCAAGGCGACATAGGCCTCGAGGCGCTCGAATGTTTCACGTGAAACATCGACGTGACGCTGAAATTCGGCGTGATTCATGCTGTGCGCTTCCGCTCGAACTGGCGAATCTTCGACAAAAGCAACGTCAAGGCTGCTGGGGTCATCCCTTCAACACGGCTGGCATGGGCCAAAGTGCGCGGGCGGGCTGCTTGTAGCTTCGACGCGAGCTCGTTCGAAAGGCCGCTCAGCCCAGAATAGCTGAAATCGTCTGGGATCACGTGCGCCTCGTCTCGCTTCAAAGCTTCGACATCTTTCTGCTGACGCTCGATATAGTTCGCATACAGCGCATCTCGGGCGACCTGAAGCTTCACTTCTTCGTCAATCTGATCCAAGGAGTCGTCCAACTGAACCAGCTTTTCAAAGCTCATATCGGGGAACGCGAGAAGTTCGTAGGCAGTGCGCCGGGTACCATCATTACGTATCTTCAGATCAAGACCCACAAGATCTTGTGGGGTGTACGTAGTCTCCGTCAGCTGTTCTTTCGCGCGCGACAGGGCGTCACGCTTCGCTTCAAACGCCGATTTGCGCGCATCTTTCACCAATCCAAGTTCGATCCCAAGCGGCGTCAGGCGTTGATCCGCATTATCTGCACGTAGCGACAAGCGATACTCTGCCCGCGAGGTAAACATACGGTAGGGCTCGGTCACGCCGCGTGTAATCAAATCGTCGATCATCACGCCGATATAGGAGTTCGAGCGCGAAAAGATCACCGGATCCCCTGCCCTGTACCGCCAGCGCGGCGTTGGTGCCGGCGACCAACCCTTGCGCCGCAGCCTCTTCGTATCCGGTGGTGCCGTTGATCTGTCCGGCCAGATACAGGCCGGGCACATCCCGCAAAGACAGCGTTTCCGTCAAGGATCGCGGATCGACGTAGTCATACTCAATGGCATAACCGGGCTGAAGGATCTCGACCTGCTCAAGTCCGACGATCGAACGCACGTAATCTTCCTGAACCTCGACTGGAAGAGAGGTGCTGATCCCGTTCGGATACACCGTGTCATCGTCCAGACCTTCCGGCTCAAGGAACACCTGATGGCTTTCCTTGTCCGCAAAGCGCACGATTTTATCTTCGATCGACGGGCAATAGCGCGGGCCAACACCGTCGATATGCCCGCCATACATGGCGGAGCGATCCAGATTGGCACGAATGATGTCATGGGTTTGCGCGTTCGTATGGGTGATCCCCACATGAGATCTGCCGTGCGATTGGCGCCCTGTTCATAAAGGAAAACATCGCGGGATCATCATCGCCTGGCTGCGTGTCCAGAATGTCCCAGTTGATCGTTTTCCCGTTAAGGCGTGGCGGGGTGCCCGTTTTCAGGCGGCCAAGCGGAAGCCCAAAGGAATCGATGCGCTCTGCCAGCTTGACCGATGGGCGATCCCCCATGCGGCCGCCTTGGCTTTGCTTGTCACCGATATGGATGATCCCGCGCAGAAATGTGCCTGTGGTCAGAGCCACGGCGCCCGCATGCAGCTGTGATCCATCCTGAAGCACAACACCGCTGACGCGACCTCCGTCCATGATCAGATCGGTCGTTTCGCCTTCGATCAAGGTCAGACCCTCGGTCGACAGGATCTCGGCCGACATGGCTTTGCGATAAATCGCACGGTCTGCTTGCGCACGCGGGCCCTGAACGGCGGGTCCTTTGCGGCGATTCAGCAGACGAAACTGAATACCCGCTTGGTCAGCGACGCGCCCCATCAGACCATCCAGCGCATCGATCTCGCGCACCAAATGCCCTTTACCCAAGCCACCAATGGCAGGGTTACAGGACATCACACCCAAGTCTTCTTTGCGCAATGTGATCAGCGCCGTCTTCGCGCCCATGCGCGCGCTCGCGTGGGCAGCGTCGGCACCCGCGTGCCGCCCCCAACAACAATCACATCGAAATCCAGATGTTTCACGTGAAACACTCCTTCGCTACGCACACGCTATTTTCCAAGACAGAAGCTGGAAAAGATCTCGTCCAGCAGATGCTCTACATCGACATGCCCGACAAGACTATCAAGGGCCCGAATGGCGGTTCTGATCTCTTCTGCGGCAAATTCAGCGCGTTCGGGGCCGTGTTGTACCTCGATTCGCGCATCTTCCAAAGAGAACAGCGCGCGCTCCATTGCGATGCGGTGCCGTTCGCGCGTGGCGATCCCTGCCCCTTGAACCCGGGTTTCCAACACGGTTGAAATCTTTTGCACCAACTGGTCCATCCCCTGCCCGGTCTTGCCCGAGACAACCAGATCACCAGAGGCACCCAGATCGGCCTTTCCGTGCACCACAAGGTCGTCGTTCAGGGGATCCAACGCGGCTGATCATCAGCCCCTTCCAGCAGGAAGACCCGCAGGTCTGCCGCCTTCGCGCGCTCAAGCGCACGGGCGACGCCAATGGCTTCCACCTGATCTTCGGTATCTCGTACACCAGCGGTATCCAGCACCGTCACAGGAAGCCCTGCAAGCTCCATATGCACCTCGATCACGTCGCGGGTGGTCCCAGCAATGTCCGAGGTGATCGCCGCCTCACGCCCCGCCATCGCGTTCAACAGCGTGGACTTGCCGGCATTAGGACGACCCACGATAGCGACCTCGAACCCCTCGCGGATGCGCTCGGCAATTCGGGTTCCGGCAGTCTCGCGCTCAAGACTTTCCAACGTCGTGTCCAAGAGCGCATTCACCTCGGGCGAGACGTCGACGGGCACGTCTTCATCTGCGAAATCAATCGTCGCTTCCAACAGTGCAGCAGCGCGGATCAGGTCGGTACGCCATGCGCCTGCGAGGTCTCCCAGAGCGCCAGAGAGGACGCCTACGGCCTGCTTGCGCTGTGCCTCGGTCTCGGCGTCCAGAAGGTCCGCCAGCCCCTCGACCTGCGCCAGGTCAAGGCATTCGTTCTCAAGCGCACGGCGGGTGAACTCTCCGGGCTCGGCGGGGCGCAGGCCTTCTTGCTTTGACAGCTCGGTCAGCACCGCGCGAACGACGGCGGTCGACCCGTGCAACTGAAGCTCGACCACGTCTTCGCCAGTGAAGCTGGAGCCCACTTCAAACAGCAGCACCAAGGCTTCGTCCAACAGCGCCCCATCCGCGCTTGTCAAACGGCGCAATCCTGCCCGGCGCGGCGCAGGCAGATCGCCTGCCAAAGCACGGGCTGCCGGAAACGCATGTGGCCCGGAAATCCGGACCACCGCGACGCCCGCTTTCCCGCGAGCACTGGCAAGAGCATAGATCGTGTCCATTGGACTAACCTATTGTATTAGTTACATATTAAGTGTTCATCGAGTCGAAGAAATCCGAATTCGACTTGGTCTGCTTCAGCTTCGAGATCAGGAACTCGATCGCGTCTGTGGTCCCCATCGGGTTCAGAATGCGGCGCAGGACATAGGTTTTCTGCAGGTCTTTCGGATTGACCAACAGGTCTTCTTTCCGTGTGCCAGATTTCAGAATGTCGATGGCAGGGAAGACGCGCTTGTCTGCAATCTTGCGATCCAGAACGATCTCGCTGTTGCCGGTGCCTTTGAATTCTTCAAAGATCACTTCGTCCATGCGCGACCCAGTATCGATCAGCGCGGTCGCGATGATGGTCAGCGAGCCGCCCTCTTCGATGTTACGTGCCGCACCGAAGAAACGTTTGGGGCGTTGCAGCGCGTTGGCGTCGACACCACCGGTCAGAACCTTACCCGAGGACGGGACCGTCGTGTTGAACGCGCGGCCCAGACGGGGTGATCGAATCCAGCAGGATCACAACGTCGCGCTTATGTTCGACCAAGCGCTTGGCTTTCTCGATTACCATTTCAGATACGGCCACGTGACGGGTTGCGGGTTCGTCAAAGGTCGAAGACACAACCTCGCCTTTCACGGACCGCTGCATGTCCGTCACCTCTTCCGGGCGTTCGTCGATCAGAAGAACGATCAGATAGCACTCGGGGTGGTTCTTTTCGATCGAGTGGGCGATGTTTTGCAGGATCACCGTCTTACCCGTACGCGGCGGGGCCACGATCAGCGAACGCTGGCCTTTCCCGATGGGTGCCACCAAATCGATCACGCGGGCCGAACGGTCTTTGATGGTGGGATCTTCGATCTCCATCTTCAGACGCTCATCGGGATACAGAGGTGTCAGGTTGTCGAACGCAACTTTGTGCTTGGCATCTTCAGGATCTGCAAAGTTAATGCGTTCGACCTTGGTGATAGCAAAGTAGTTCTCGTTCTCGCCCGGTGCTTGAATGACAGCTTCAACAGTGTCCCCGGTGCGCAGCGAATACTGGCGGATCATGTCAGGCGAGACATAGATGTCATCGGGACCGGGAAGATAGTTTGCTTCAGGCGACCGCAGAAAGCCAAAGCCATCTTGCAGCACTTCCAGCACGCCATCCCCGCCGATGGTCCATTCTTCGTCCGCGCGCTCGCGCAGGATCGAGAACATGATGTCCCCTTTACGCATGGTCGAGGCGTTTTCGATCTCGAGCTCTTCAGCCATGGTCACCAGCTCTTTCGGGCTTTTGGCTTTAAGATCGGATAGGTTCAGACGGTTTTCAGACATGGAATATCTCGGAAATAGATCATGACGGCGCCTACACGCGGTCTATGTCGAGTTGGGAAAAACACACGGCCGGACGGCCTGCTTGACAGGTCAGATACGCGCTGGACGCCCGCGAGTCAACAAAATCAGTATTTGAACACGACCGAGAAGATGATGACGATCATCAAAAGCGTCGGGACTTCGTTCATCATGCGATAGCGACGACCGGTCAGCGTATTGGTGCCCGACATGAAATCTTTGCGTCGCGCAGCCAGCCACATGTGAAACCATGTCATGCCGATGATCGAGATCCCCTTGGTCCAGGGCCAGATCAACGACCAATCAACGACACCAGGCGTTGCCACAAGGCACAGACCAAAGATCCACGAGCTGATCATGGCCGGGTTCATAATCGCTTTCAGAAGCCGGCGCTCCATCGTTTGGAACAGATCATCTGTTTCATTGCCCGATCCTACGACCTCGACATGATAGACGAACAGGCGCGGCAAATAGAACAGGCCCGCCATCCATGCGATCACGGATACGATGTGCAGCGATTTCGTCCAGAAATACGCGTCTGACAGAAAGTCACCCATTCTAAGCCTCTTACATGCGATGCCGCTTCGATCTTCATAAATAAAATAAAGAAGAAGAAAAGATGATGTTGTTGTTAGGCCTGTGGATAACGGGGATTATTGATCTGTCCCGTGACTTATTCACAGGTGGATAAACGGCAACCCGGATTCTGGACGGAATCTTTTCGCCGTTGTTTCACAGGAAAATGTGCGTTTACGATCTGGGGATAAGTGCAGGGATGAATTCACGCTCTGGGGATTCGCCCACGGGGTGCGTCGGGCAAAAACCAACAGTGGAAGAATTGTGAAAACCGTCTTAGTAAAGGTGGGACTTATCCAGCTGTTCTGGGGCGGGCCGAGTTATCTGCTGATTCCAGAACAGGATTACACAGAGTTTTTCCACAGGGTTATCACATGACCGCTTCCCTGATCCTGGCGTCCGCTTCGCAGATCCGCGCCGATCTGTTGCGAAACGCAGGTATCGACTTCGACATCATCCCCGCCCGCATCGATGAAGAGATGATCCGCGCTTCGCTTGAAGCCGAAGGGGCTAGCCCGCGCGATCTTGCCGACGCGCTGGCCGAGTTTAAAGCCCGCAAGATCAGCGAGAAACATTGGGGGTCTCTGGTTCTGGGCTGCGATCAGGTGGCCGAGCTGGATCAAAAGGTTTTGTCCAAACCCAAAGACCCCGAAGAAGCGCGCGCTCAGTTGGCGGCGATGTCTGGCAAAGTGCATCGGCTTCTGTCTGCTGCAGTGCTTTACGAGGATGGCAAGCCGATTTGGCGGCATGTGGGCTTGGTGCGTCTGAAAATGCGCGATCTGTCGCCCGAGTACATTGCAGATTATGTCGACCGAAACTGGGATAGCATCCGCCATTCCGTTGGTGCCTATAAGCTGGAAGAAGAAGGCGTACGTCTGTTTGCCAAGGTGGACGGCGACTATTTCAACGTGTTGGGTTTGCCCCTGACCGAGCTTCTGTCATATCTGATCGTGCGAGGAGATCTGAAGATATGAGCGACACACGAATTCCCCTGGCGGGCGTCATTGGTAACCCGATCGAGCACTCTTTGTCCCCAAGGCTGCATGGCCATTGGCTGCGCACGATGGGGCTGACAGGCCACTACATTCCGATGCGGGTCGAGGTGGATGATCTGGAAACGGTCATTCGGACGCTGCCAAAGGCCGGGTTTGTCGGTTTGAATGTTACGATCCCCCATAAAGAGGCCGTACTGAAGTTGGCAGACATCGTCACCGACCGCGCGGCGCTGATCGGGGCGGCGAATACGCTGATCTTCCGCGATGATGGCAAAATCCATGCGGACAACACCGATGGCTATGGGTTTACGCAAAACCTGCGCCAATCCGCGCCGGACTGGGCCACGCAAACCGGACCCGCTGCTGTTTTCGGAGCAGGCGGCGCTGCGCGCGCCATTTTGGCGTCACTGATTGAACTTGGTGTGCCTGAAATCCGCCTGGCCAACCGCACCCGCGCCCGTGCGGACGCCTTACGCGCAGAATTTGGCGCCCGGATCGTGGTGTATGACTGGGTCAAGGCGGGCAATATGCTGGATGATGCGGTGACGGTGGTGAACACGTCGTCGCTGGGTATGACCGGAAAGCCCGAGTTTCGTGTGCCACTGGATGGTTTGATGCCGGGCGCGGTCGTGAATGATCTGGTCTATTCCCCGCTGAAAACCGATTTTCTGCAACAGGCCGAGGCCGCCGGTTGTCACGTGGTCGACGGGTTGGGCATGTTGTTGCATCAAGCCGTTCCCGGGTTCGAACGCTGGTTCGGCACACGCCCCGTCGTCGATGACGCGCTGCGCCACGCGGTTCTGGGCGTATGAGCGGGCCGTTTATTATCGGGCTGACTGGCTCGATCGGGATGGGGAAATCCACCACTGCGAAAATGTTTGCCGATGCCGGCGTTCCGATCTGGGACGCGGATGCGGCGGTGCATCGCATCTATGATGTGGGCGGTGCGGCGGTCGAACCGATCCGCGCGGTCTGTCCGGATGCGATCATTGATGGCGCCGTTAGCCGCGATGTGTTGAAAGACTGGATGTCGAAAGACGCAGATGCGCTGAAAAAGCTGGAAGGCATTGTGCATCCGCTGGTCGGACAGGACCGGGCGGAATTTCTGGCCGACAGCACCTCGCCCATCGTCCTTCTGGACATGCCGCTTCTGTTTGAAATCGGCGCGCACGAGCATGTGGACCTCGTCGTCGTCGTCTCGGCCCCTGCTGAATTACAGCGCGACCGCGTGCTGGCGCGCGGCACCATGACGGAAGCTCAATTCGAGACTATTCTGGCCAAACAGGTCCCAGATGTCGACAAACGCGCCCGCGCGGATGTGATCATTCCGACCGAAACACTGGACGGCGCGCGTGCCGCAGTGGACGAGGTTATCGCCCATGTGAAGGAGCAGTTGGATGCGTGAGATCGTCCTCGACACCGAAACCACCGGCTTTGATCCCCAAAGTGGCGACCGGATTGTGGAAATCGGGTGCTTGAGCTGATGAACCACATGCCGACTGGGCGGACCTATCACCAGTATATCAACCCCGAACGCGGTATGCCGGACGAAGCCTTCAGTGTGCACGGCATCGGCCTGATCTGCTGGCCAGCCCCCGCCCCGCCGAACCGGGCGAAGTGATCCTGAAAGATAAGCCGATCTTCAAAGAGGTCGGGCAAGCTTTCTTGGACTTCATAGGCGATGCGCAGCTGGTGATCCATAACGCCAGCTTCGACATGAAATTCCTGAATGCCGAGCTGAAATGGATGGGTCTGCCGCAAATCCCGTGGGAGCGCGCTTTGGATACGCTGGCGATGGCCCGCGGCAAATTTCCCGGCTCGCCCGCGTCATTGGATGCGCTCTGCCGCCGCTATGCGATCGACAACACATCCCGGACGCTGCACGGCGCACTTTTGGACAGTGAAATTCTGGCCGAAGTCTATCTGGAACTGATTGGCGGTCGTCAGCCGGACCTTGTTCTGGCGGGAAATCAGGCGACCTCGGGTTCTGGCGGTGCAAACAACGATTGGCGCCCGCGCCCGCGTCCAGAACCCCTGCCGTCCCGGATCCACGAAAAAGAAACCGCCGCCCATGATGCTTTCGTGGAAAAGCTGGGCGACGGTGCAATTTGGAAGAAGTTTCAGTAACTTCTTGGCAGATCAGCTAATCGGAGCGCCTGCCTGCTCGGCCGCAGCGCGGCGTTCGATTTCCTGACGGTACAAGGCCAGGAAGTCGACGGTGTCCAGGTTCAGCGGCGGGAAGCCACCGTCACGGGTCACATCCGACACGATGCGACGCACGAACGGGAACAGCATGCGCGGGCATTCGATCATCAGGAACGGGTGCAGCTGCTCTTCCGGGACGTTCTCAACGTGGAAGATGCCCGAATATTCCAGCTCCATCAGGAACAGCTGTTCGCCGCTTGCCTTGTTTTTCGAGCCGATCGTGTATTTCGTGATCACTTCGAACTGGTGATCCGTCGGGCGTTTCTTGGCGTCCAACGCAACTTCAACACTGATGTCGGGCTGTACTTCGCCCTGAATGCCTTTTTGCGCCAGAATGTTTTCAAACGACATATCGCGAATGAATTGGCCCAGAACCTGCATCTTAGGCGGAGTGGGGGGAGTCTGTGGGGTGGCTTCGTCGGCCATGTCTGTCTCCTTCAGGAAAAACTGTCGGAGATGTCCTTATCAGGTTGGGAGGGGACCCTCAACTAAGGGTTTCGTCAGAGCGAATTTGACGCTATCAGCGCGCCATGACAACGATGATCCCAACATGGGTGGACGGCACCCTGACCCCGGTCGAAAAGCTTGAAGCGCATGTGAAAGGGCTTCGGCACAAAGCCGTGTCCGTGTTTCTGATCTGCGATGGTCAGGTGCTGATCCAGCAGCGCGCGGCGGGGAAATACCACACGCCGAACCTGTGGGCGAACACCTGCTGCACCCATCCGTATTGGGGGGAAGACCCGCGGTTCTGCGCGATCCGCCGGCTGGAGGAAGAGCTGGGGATCACAGGCGTCGATCCGGTCTGGGTTGAAAACTTGGAATATCGCGCGGATGTGGGTGGCGGGTTGATCGAGCACGAGGTCGTCGATCTCTTCGTCATTCACTGTGACGCCCGCCCCGAAATGGACCTGAACCCGGATGAGGTTCAGGTCGTGGATTGGCTGGATCGTGGCGCGTTAGAGACGAAAATCGCCGAGAGCCCGGATCAGTTCACACCATGGCTGAAAATCTACATGTCGAAGCATTCGGCCTCAGTGTTTGGTCCAGCCTGACGGGCCTTCGACGCCGGGATGGGTCGGACGCTTTTCGGGCGTCACATCAGTGAAATCCCCATCAATCACATCTTCATCCTGCCCGGGCTGGCGGCGTACATCTTGATCTGCCATTCCCCCCATCGAGAATGTTTGAACCTTCACACGTGACCGCGCCCAGTTGAACACAGCGCTGCGCACGGCAGGGATCAGCAGCGCAAAGCCCACGAAATCAGTGAAAAAGCCGGGCGTCAGCAGAAGCGCGCCGGAAAACAGGATCATTGCGCCATGGGCCAGCGGCTCGGTTGGGTCGTTCAGCTGCCCGAAGCTGTCACGCAGTTGCGACATTGCAAGTGCCCCCTGCGCACGCATCAATTGGGTGCCGACAACGGCGGTTAACACAACGATCCCAAGGGTCCACCACAGACCAATTGCACCGCCAACCTGGATGAACAGAGCGATCTCGATCAGGGGAACGGCGATGAACAGTGCAAAAAGCCACATGGCAAAAGATCTCCTTTTCGTGTGACCGGTGGACTTGGCCCGGTACTGCACCTACATATGTCACCGATGAACGCGTTTCCATATGGCGCTTGAAAAGAGGTATCCATGAGCTCTTCCCTGATCCAGCTTCTTGTACTGGCCGGTATTGCCCTGTTTTTGATTTTGCGCCTGCGCGATGTGCTTGGCACGCGCGAGGGGTTCGAGAAGCCCGTTGTGCCGCGTCAGGACAATCGGCGACTGGACCGCAGCAACCTTGAAGTGATCGAAGGTGGCCCGGATCGGGACATTCTGGATCACGCAGAAGAGGGCAGCCCGTCGGCTTTGGCGCTTGCTGCCATGAAAACCAACGAGCCCAGCTTTAATGTTGGCGAGTTTCTGGGTGGCGCGCGCGGTGCCTATGAAATGATCCTGATGGGGTTCGAAGCGGGCGAGATGTCCAAGATCCAGCCGTTCCTTTCCGAAGAAGTGTACGAAACCTTCGCCAGCGTGGTTGAAGCCCGCGAAGCACAAGGCCTATCGGTCGAAGCCAATTTTGTTGGTGTGCGCGAGCTGAAGCTGGAAGAAGCCGCGTTTGATACCACCACGCGCGAAGGCGAGATTACCGTGAAATTCGTGGGCGAGCTGACCTCGGTCGTACGTGACAAGGGCGGCGACATCATCGAGGGCAACCCGAACGAGGTTAAGCGTCAGAAAGACGTCTGGACCTTTGCCCGTATCATGGGCTCGGACAACCCGAACTGGCAACTTGTCGCCACGGGTGGCTGATGTTTCGGGGGCTGGCATGTGCGCTGGCCCTTTTGGGCATGCCTGCCTATGCGGGTCTGGAAGACGCGCGCATAACTCTTGTTCCGTTTGAAGAACTTGATGGTTGGAACGATGACAACCATCAAGATGCGCTGCGCGTGTTTCTGGACACGTGTCGGGATCTGGACGACCCGCAGTGGCGCCCGATCTGTGCCTTGGCGCAAACGCAGGATGACGGAAAAGCCTTTTTCGAGCTGTTCTTCCGCCCCCTCTTGATCGAAGACGGCAACGCCCCCCTGTTCACCGCGTATTTCGAACCCGAGCTGAAAGGCTCGCGGGTTCAGACCTCGGTCTATCGCTATCCGGTCTACGCCAAGCCGCGCGAGGTCATTGGCCAAGTGTGGCTACCACGCCGCGACATCGAAGACGGCGACGTGATGAAGGGTCGTGGGCTGGAAATCGCTTGGGTTGCGGATCCGGTTGACCTTCAATTCCTGCAGATCCAAGGCTCGGGCCGTATTCGTCTGCCCGATGGTAGCAGTATCCGTCTGGGCTATGGCGGCTCGAACGGGCACAGCTTCATGTCGCTGGGGAAAGAACTGGTCCGGCGGGGCATCTATAACGAGCATCAGGTCTCGCAGGCGGTGATCAAGAACTGGGTGCGGCGCAATCCGGCAGCGGGGCACGACCTTTTGATGTCCAACCCGTCCTATGTGTTCTTTCGCAAGATCGGGGATGTGTCTGCCAGCAAAGGTCCGCTGGGGGCGATGAATCGATCCATCACGGCGCACCGGTCGCTGGCGGTTGATCCGAAATACACACCACTGGGCGCGCCGATCTGGCTGGAAAAAGACGGGACCGAGCCGTTTCGCCGCCTGATGGTCGCACAGGACACCGGCTCTCGGGTCAAGGGCGCGCAGCGGGCGGATATATTCTGGGGCACTGGCGATCAGGCCGGAAAGCTGGCGGGCAAGATCAAAGATGACGGGCGCATGTATGTGCTGCTTCCGATCCAGCGCGCCTATGCGCTTTTGCCCGAGGATCAGTGACATGGCGAAGCGGCCCAAGAAACTGACCGAGGACGACAAAGCGCTGTGGCAAAAGGTGGCGGACAGCACGATCCGGCTGCGCCCGCCCAAGCCGTCGCGCGAGAAAACCGAGACTATTTCAGCCGAACCCATTCAAAAGCCACCCAAACCGGTCAAGGTGACCCACCCGAGATTTCGTGTGGGTGAGCGGGGAAAGAAACCCGGAAATCCCAACGATCTGGCACCATCCATGCGCGATCATATCGGGACCGCTCCGGTTGCCATGGATCGCAAGACCTTCGGCAAAATGAAGAAGGGCCGTCTGTCGCCCGAGGCGCGGATCGACCTGCACGGCATGACCATCGCGCAGGCGCATCCGACGCTGACGCGGTTTATCCTGAACGCGATTGACGCCGACCGGCGGCTTGTTTTGGTGATCACCGGCAAAGGAAAAAACAAAGATGAGGGTGGACCGATCCCCGTGCGTCATGGCGTTCTGCGCCATCAGGTGCCGCATTGGCTGAACACAGCGCCCCTGCGCCAACATGTGCTGCAAATCACTGAAGCGCATTTGAAGCATGGAGGCCAAGGCGCCTACTACGTCTATCTGCGCAGACAGCGTTAGGGCGTGCTGTTTGGGATCACCAAGCGGGTTGCGTTCTGAACCACCAGGACCGTTCCGGCAACAGGCCGGGTTGAACGGTTGGGCTGGCACTGATAGCGGCAGACAGGTTCGGGATGCTGTTGATCAGGCGCAAGAACGCGGGCGACGCAAAGGCGACGCTGTGGTCGGCCTCGCCATCTGAGAAGGCGGACAGGTCAACCAGCGTCACGTCCAGATCTGCCAGCTCTTCCACATCCGTGTTGTTGCCAAGCCGCGTGGTCTGGCCGGTCAAGCGGGCAGACAGCTGCAACGCGCGGTCGCGAGAGGATGTGAAGATAAAGAACGGTTGTGGCAGTTCCCCAATGCGCTTTGCTTGCTGCCGGAACAGATCCAGATCGATATCGGGCGAGATCAGGACGACACCGCCGATTTTGCTTAGCCCCTTCTGGCCGTCCGCTATCGCCATCTGGCGCAGGGCCTCCATCGACAGAAGCGCGCCCATCGAATGGCCCACCAGCAGAACTTCGTCCACACCGGACCGGGATACCGACCGCAATGTCGCCTCAAGACCATCACGTGCATAGAGCATCGAGTCGCGATCATACCCGTATCCAAGCGGGTGCCCCGCGCTGGGCCAAGAATAGTGTACGGGCAGGAAAGGCAGATTCAGATCTGCGTTCAGCTGCGCAAAGCGATACAGCCCTTCCGAAAAACGGTTGTTGAAGCCGTGAACGAACACGGTTGCTGTGCGTTCTTCACCGCGTCGACCGCGCAGGGCGCGCGCCATTGCGGCCTCGAATGCGTGTCGCGAGGTGTATTGTTCGTAATTGTCGACAAGGAAATGCTGAGCGGGGTCCGGGGTCTTACGCCCAGGCCAGTTAATCTCGCCCGGTTCGCGGATTTCGGGGATCGAAACCCCAACATGCCCGAACAAAAGCTCGCCACCCCGATTGCTCGTAGGTGCGCCATCTTCATCAAGTTCGCGGGTCGAGGCGACAAAGATGTTTCGCACATCGCCGATCTGTCCGGCGCCCGGGAAATAGGTGATGGTGCCCCGCGGGGCACAGGCGGAAAGCGCCAAAACAATAGTAAAAACCAGAAAGCGCACCAGAGAACGCATTGGGCAGGCTCCTTAAATACAGCTCTTGATTAGCTGAAGAACCCGCCCCTGCCTAGGTTAAAGCACGTAGCGGCTGACGTCGGTGGATGTCATAAGCGCGCCGAGGTGCTTATCGACAAAGGCATTGTCCACGACCACCTCTTCCCCACCACGATCCGGAGCCGAGAAGCTGAGTTCCTCGAATACGCGCTCCAACACAGTGTAAAGCCGCCGCGCGCCGATGTTTTCCACACTTTGGTTCACCTCGGCGGCGATCTTGGCAAGCGCCGCGATGCCGTCATCGGTGAAGCTGACCGTTACATCTTCCGTCCCCATCAGGGCGGTATACTGGCGGGTCAGCGCATTGTCGGTTTCGGTCAGAATGCGAACAAAGTCTTCTTCTGTCAGCGCGCGCAGCTCGACGCGGATTGGCAGACGACCCTGAAGTTCTGGCAGCAAGTCCGAGGGTTTGGCGACATGGAAAGCGCCCGAGGCGATGAACAGGATGTGGTCCGTTTTCACCGCGCCGTGTTTGGTCGAAACCGTCGTGCCTTCGATCAGCGGCAGCAGGTCACGCTGCACACCTTCGCGGCTGACATCTCCGCCCCGATTTTCCGTGCGTGCGCAAACCTTGTCGATCTCGTCCAGAAAGACGATACCGTTCTGCTCAACCGCTTCTAGCGCAGATTTAGTGACTGTTTCATCGTCCAGAAGTTTGTCGGCCTCGTCGGAAATCAGCACGTCATAGCTGTCACGCACGGTCATCTTTTTCTTAATCGTGCGCCCACCGAAAGCCTTGCCGAACATGTCGCCCAGATTCAGCATTCCCATGCCCTGCCCCGGTTGACCCGGCACGTCGAGCATCTGCATCGGGTTCGAGGTATCGGCAATTTCCAGCTCGATCTCGTGATCGTCCAATTCGCCGGTACGCAGCTTCTTGCGGAACATCTCGCGTGTGGCATCGCGGGCATCCGTGCCGGCGATGGCTTCGATCACGCGATCTTCGGCGGCCTGTTCGGCGCGGGCCTTCACGTCTTCGCGCATATGCTCGCGGGTTTGGATGATGGCAGCGTCCACCAGATCGCGCACGATCTGTTCTACGTCACGGCCGACATAGCCGACTTCGGTGAACTTGGTGGCTTCGACCTTCAGAAACGGCGCGCGGGCGAGCTTTGCCAAGCGGCGGCTAATCTCGGTTTACCGACACCAGTAGGCCCGATCATCAAGATATTCTTCGGATAGACTTCATCGCGCAGGTCATCCGCCAACTGCTTGCGACGCCAGCGATTGCGCAGCGCCACGGCGACGGCGCGTTTGGCGTCGTTCTGGCCGATAATGAAACGGTCAAGCTCGGATACAATCTCGCGCGGGGTCAGATCGGTCATTGGCTGATCTCCTCAACCGTCAGGTTTCCGTTGGTATAGACACAGATGTCTGCGGCGATCGCCATGGCTTTGCGCGCGACGGTTTCGGCGTCTAGGTCGCCCTCCATCAAGCCGCGTGCGGCGGCCAACGCGAAGTTTCCGCCCGATCCAATCGCAGCCACGTCATGTTCAGGCTCCAACACGTCACCTGCACCGGTGATCACGAACAGATCCTTGCCGTCGGTGACGATCAGCATCGCTTCCAGCTTTTGCAGATATTTGTCGGTGCGCCAGTCCTTTGCCAGCTCGACCGAGGCGCGGGCCAGTTGGCCGGGCGTCGCTTCCAGCTTGGTTTCCAGACGTTCCAGCAGCGTGAAGGCATCCGCGGTTGAACCCGCAAATCCGGCCACAACATCAAACCCGCCGGGGGACAGCCGCCGCACTTTCCGTGCGGTGCCCTTGATCACGGTCTGACCCAGACTGACCTGCCCGTCGCCTGCAATCACAACCTTGCCACCTTTGCGCACGCCAATGATTGTCGTGCCATGCCAGCCGGGAAATTCGCTTTCTGCCATGTCGCCTCCAAATTCGGTTTCACCCCTATATGGACATGGGGAAAGCGGCGCACAAGCATTGGCCTGTGCGAAGCAGCGGTTCTTGCGGATTTACGGCGGTTTAGCTTAACCAGCCGCCCAGATTGCGCTCAGCCACGCCAATCAGCGCGTCGATATGGGCGTCGTCGTCATTCAGGCAGGGAATATAGGTGAAGCTTTCGCCTCCGGCCTCGATGAAGGCCTCTTGGATTTCTTCCTGAATTTCTTCCAGCGTCTCGATGCAATCGGCGGAAAACGCGGGCGCGATAACGGCGATGTTCTTCTTGCCGCTTTCGGCCAGACGGGCGACTTCCTCGACCGTATAGGGTTTCAGCCATTCTTCCGGGCCAAAGACCGATTGGAAGGTTGTGGTGATGGCGTCGTCGGACCAGCCCAGACGCTCTTTCAACAGGCGGGTGCTTTTCTGGCATTGGCAATGATAGGGGTCGCCCTGCATCAAATAGCGTTTCGGCATCCCGTGATAGGACACGACCAGCAAGTCGGGCTTCTTGTCCATCGCGGCATAGCCCTTTTCCACCGACTGCGCCAAAGCATCGACATAGGCGGGATCGTCGAAATAGGGTTCGATCGTGCGCGACGCGGGTTGCCAGGTCTCGCTCATCAAGGCGCGGAAGAACTGGTCGTTTGCGGTGCCCATCGTGGCGCCGGCATATTGCGGATAGAGCGGGAAAAAGAGGATGCGGTCACAGCCCGCAGCCACCATTTCTTGAACCTTCGATTTGGTCGACGGATTGCCATAGCGCATGCAGAAATCGACCATGACTTCGGCACCGTATTTGGCTTCCAATGCGGCGCGAAGCTTGCCCACTTGCGCCTTGGTGATGGTCATCAAGGGGCTTTCGTTCAGCTCTTCATTCCAAATCGACTTATACGCTTCGCCCGAGGAAAACGGGCGTTTCGTCAGGATGATGGTCTGCAGAAGCGGTTGCCATTTCCACGCCGGATAGTCGATCACCCGCTGGTCTGACAGGAACTCGTTCAGATAACGGCGCATCGGCCAATAGTCGTAACCATCGGGCGTACCAAGATTGGCGAACAGAACGCCGACTTTGCGGGCGGGGAGTGTGGGATGATCCGTGGGCTTTTGCATAATCATGGCTACGTCCTTGTTCGCGTCTCAGATCACTTAAACAGAATATATTTCAGGTCAATCGGACAATTTGGTCTCGTCCGTGCCCAAGGCATCCGCCAGACGGGCGGCGGCGGAACCGGGGCGCAGCGGTTTTTGTTGGTTTTCGTCGGGTGCCCAGCCGGTCAGAAAGATCATCTCGAAGCTGGCGGTGATGCGGTTGTCATCTGCTGGGAAGTGCTGGGCATAGCGGGTTTTGACATCGTCGAAGAAGGCGCGGTTCAGGGGGGACATCAGTCTCTGATCCAGCGCATTTCGCTCTCCCATCGCTTTCAGGTCGCGCATCAGGGCATAGGTGTCCGCGTATGTCACCTGCCGCACAGCGCTGTCGGCGACGGGCAGCGCAAGGCCCGAACGCTGAAGCAACGCTCCAAGATCGCGGATCTCGCCCATCGGGACGACGCGGGGGGACAGACCTCCGGTGCGGGCGACCTCGACCTCGGATAAAATGGCGCGGAGTTCGGACAGGGTTTGCCCGCCAAACATCACCCCCATGAACAGCCCGTCATTGATCAACGCGCGACGGCTTTGGATGATCTGCCCCACCGGATCGTTGGCCCAATGGAGCGACAGCCCGTGGATCACCAGATCATGCGCGCCTGGTTCCAGCGACAGGATGTCGTCATCGGGCACAATCACCGCATCTGGGAAGCTTTCGGCCCACACATTCGGGAAACCGGTGACAATCGCGGGCTTGGTAAACGTTCTGTTAACCTCTGTCAGGCGATCCTTCACCTCATCCGCGGCCAGTTCTTGCAGGAACATGCCGTCCGCCGTCGCGCGGCGGCGGTTCTGCGCCAGTTGGGCGCGGTTGGTCAGCTTGGGCGGTGTGTCGTCTGGCAGTCTCATGGCGGCGGACCATAGTTGGAAAGGGCGAAAATGCAATCAGCGCTGCATCTGATCTATCCGCCGCAATGTATCAGTTGCGATGCGCCGACCGATACGGACTTTGCGCTGTGCCCGGAATGCTGGCGGGATACGCCGTTTATCAGTGGATTGTCCTGCGATCTGTGTGGCGAACCCCTGCCCGGTGAAGATGAGGACGGCATCGTGCATTGCGATGCCTGCATGACGCGGGCGCGACCGTGGACACAGGCCGATCCGCCCTGCTCTATCGCGGCAACGCGCGTCGGATGGTCCTTGCCTTGAAACACGGCGACCGGCCCGAGCTTGCCCGCAGTTTCGCCCCGTGGCTTGCCCGCGCGGCGGTGGATATCCTGCACGATGACCTGCTAATCATCCCCACTCCCATCCATTGGACCCGTCGATTGAAGCGGCGCTATAACCAATCGGCCGAACTGTCGCGGGCCTTGGCGCGCGAAACCGGGTTGGCGCACGCGCCGCAAGCCCCCCCTGATCCGCCCGCGCCGCACCGCCATGCATGACGGGATGAGCGCCGAGGATCGCTTTACCAACATGGATCACGCTATTGCGCCGCATCCGAAACATGGCGCAGCCCTGCAGGACCGCGATGTGCTGTTGCTGGATGACGTCATGACCTCGGGCGCGACATTTCACGCCGCGTCCCATGCGGCAATTCGTGCCGGTGCCGCATCCGTGAAGGTGCTATCCCTTGCACGCGTTGCGCGCGATGCCTAACTGGCTGTAAACCTATTCCCAGATCCCTCGTACGGAGCCTCTGATGCAGCCTGTCACCATCTATTCCTCGCCGCTTTGCGGGTTTTGCCACGCCGCCAAGCGCCTTTTGAACAGCAAGAACGTTGAATTTGACGAGATCAACGTGCTGATGAAACCTGAGCGCAAGCAGGAAATGATGTCGCGCGCCAATGGCCGCCACACCGTGCCGCAGATCTTTGTCGGCGACATCCACGTGGGTGGGTGCGATGATCTGTACGATCTTGAGCGCAGCGGGAAGCTTGATCCGCTGTTGGCGGGTTAATCCATGCGCGTCGCGCTGATCCAGTTTACGGCCGGGGATGATCCGGCCGCGAACCTTGGGCCACTGCGCGACATGATCCGGCAGGCGGCACAAGACGGGGCCGAGTTCGTTTTGACGCCCGAGGTGTCGAACATCATCTCGACCAGCCGCCGCCACCAGCAGGCTGTTCTACATCACGAACAGGATGACCCCACGCTGGCTGCCCTGCGATACGAGGCGCACGCGCTGGGCATCTGGCTGTTGATCGGATCTTTGGCACTGAAAACCGACGACCCGGACGGGCGCTTTGCCAACCGGTCTTTCATGATCTCTCCGCTTGGTGACATTGTCGCGCGTTATGACAAGATCCACATGTTTGATGTGCAGATCGACGAGACGGAAAGCTATCGTGAAAGCGCTGGTTATCGCCCCGGAGACCGCGCCGTCGTGGCCCAGACCGAGTTCTGCCCGATTGGCATGACCATCTGCTATGACATGCGCTTCCCGCATCTCTATCGTGCTTTGGCCAAAGCTGGCGCGCAGATCATCACGGTGCCTGCCGCGTTTTCCCCCGTCACCGGGGCGGCGCATTGGGAAAGCCTGCTCCGCGCCCGAGCGATTGAAAACGGTGTGTTTATTCTGGCCCCGGCGATGTGCGGGCAGCATGGGCCGAAGCGCGCGACCTATGGGCATTCCTTGGTTGTGTCGCCCTGGGGCGATGTTTTGGCCGACGCAGGTGTCGCACCGGGCATCACAATGGTTGATCTTGACCTTGCAGACGTGGGAAGGTCGCGCCAACGCGTCCCGTCTCTGACGCATGATCGAGAATTCAAAGGCCCCTGATGTCCGAAAGCTCTGCCGAAACCCTGTCTGTCGCCCTGTTCAGCGAGATGTTCATGGCCGACCAGCTGGCGCGTAACCGCCTGTCAAAAGCGCTGCCGAAAGGTATGGAGCTGAGCCATTTTTCCGTGCTGAATCACCTCGCGCGCGTGGGCGAGGAAAAAAGCCCTGCGCAGCTGGCCAAGTCGTTTCACGTCACGCGCGGCGCGATGACAAACACGCTGAACAAGCTGGAATGGGCGGGGCATGTGCATATCCGACCCGATTGGGACGACGCACGGCGCAAGTTCGTCACGATTTCGCCGTCGGGCAAGGCGGCACGGGATGCGGCGCTGGCGGCAATCACGCCAATTATCTCGAATATGGTGCGTCAGATCGGGGCGGAAAACGTGCGCAATGTGCTGCCGGTCTTACGCGAAATGCGTAAGATCCTTAGCGACGTTGAATGAACGCGCTTGAGTTCACCACCGACCTATTGGTGCAATCCGGCCAGTACAGGTTGGACACCCACCCCGATCGCTTTGTGCAGATCACCCCGTCCGAGCCGAATTTCTGGTTTGGAAACCGCGTGATTTTCCGCACCGTTCTGGATGACGCCAAGGCGCATCTCGATCACTTCCACACCGATCTTCCCCAGGCGCGCCACATCTGTATCGGATGGGATATTCCGGGACTGGACCGGGCAAAGATCGTGGCGATGTTTGATGGAACCGGCCTGACGGTGGAGCAGGCGGATACCCTGACCCTGACTGGCCCCCTGCGCCGAAGCGTGGCGCCCGCGGGGCGTTACCATTCGCCCGTTCCAAACGCCACGCGACTGGCATCAATCCGAGGCAATTGCAAGGTGCAGCATATCGAAGATGGGCTGCCTGAGGCTGGATTAGACACGTATTTGGCCGGACACAGCGCCACGCGACGGGCGTTGATTGCGCAAGGGTTGGGGCAATGGTTTGGTGCTTTCAAGGGGGACACGCTGGTCGGAGACATGGGTGTTTTCCACGACCAAAACCTGATCCGCTATCAGTCGGTGCAGACCCATAAGGACCACCGGCGGCAAGGGATCTGTGCCGCCCTACTATGCGCCTGTCTGGACTGGGCCAAGTCGCGTGCGCCAGATGCGCTTCCGGTGATCGTGGCGAATGCGGATACGGATGCCGGACGGCTGTATCGCCGCGCCGGGTTTGCTTTGGCGGAAACTACAATCTCCGCCTATCGGCCCACGGAATAGAGACTATTTTGGCTTTACCGAGGTCATCGCGTAGTTCACCGAAAGATCCTGAGACGACAGCGACCAGCTCCACCCCAGCGGGTTGAAAACCATGCCCATGCGATCCACCACATTCAGACCGGCGGTGGCGATCAGGTCGGCCAGCTCGTCCGGGGTGATGAATTTCGACCATTCGTGTGTGCCTTTGGGCAGCCAGCGCATGATGTGCTCGGCGCCGATAATGGCCACAAAATAGCTTTTCGGATTGCGGTTCATAGTCGAGGCGACCATCAGCCCGCCCGGTTTCAACAGCTGTTGGCAGGCGGTCAGATAGGCCAGCGGGTCGGCGACGTGCTCGACCACTTCCATGTTCAGAACCACATCGAATTGCTCGCCTGCCGCGGCAAGGCTTTCGGCAGTGCAATTGCGGTAATCGATCTCCAGTCCCATCTGCTCGGCATGGACCTGTGCTACCGGGATGTTGCCCGCCGCGGCGTCTGCGCCAATGACGGTGGCGCCCAGACGCGCCATCGGTTCTGACAGCAGCCCGCCGCCACAACCGATGTCCAACAGGCGCAGGCCTTTGAACGGCTCAACATCGGTCAAATCCCGGCCAAATTCGGCGGCAATCTGGTTTGTGATATAGTCCAGACGCACCGGGTTCATCATGTGAAGCGGTTTGAACTTGCCCGTGGGATCCCACCATTCGGCGGCCATGGCCTCGAATTTGGCGACTTCGGCAGGATCGACGGTGGTCTGGTTTTCGGCAGTCATCGGATACCTTCTTTCTGATGGCGGGCGCGTCATGGGCATTATATAGAGGTCTCATGGATAAGGCCGCAGGAAAAAACAGCGCAGCCGCAAGGTTGTATCCTCCGATCGACCCGTTTGATCGGCATATGCTGGATGTGGGCGACGGCCACAAGATCTATGTCGAACAATCCGGCAATCCCGACGGTATTCCGGTGGTTGTTTTGCACGGCGGACCGGGCGGCGGATCTTCGCCCGCGATGCGGCGGTTCTTTAACCCACGGCTCTATCACATCATCCTGTTTGACCAGCGCGGCTGTGGCCGGTCGCGTCCTCATGCCAGTATTGATCACAACACAACGTGGCATCTGGTGCGCGACATTGAACAGATCCGCACTATGTTGGGCATTGATCGCTGGATTGTATTTGGCGGAAGCTGGGGGGCGACGCTGTCCCTGATTTACGCGCAGGCGCACCCGTCCCGCGTGGCGCATTTGGTGCTGCGTGGCGTGTTTCTTGCCACGAAATCCGAACTCGACTGGTTCTATGGAGGCGGCGCCGGGCGGTTCTGGCCCGAGCTGTGGGACCGCTTTGAGACCCTGATCCCCGAGGCCGAGCGTCACGACATGATCTCCGCCTATCACCGGCGTTTGTTCTCGGGCAACTATGCCGAAGAAGCGCGCTTTGCCCGCGCGTGGACAGGGTGGGAAAACGCGCTGGCCTCGATCCACAATATAGGTGTGACGATTGACAGCCCGGCAGAATACGCCCGCGCGTTCGCCCGGTTGGAGAACCACTATTTCCGTCACGGCGCCTTTCTGGATGAAGACGGCAAGATCCTGCGCGACATGGAACGCATCGCGCATATCCCCGGAACCATCGTGCAAGGCCGCCATGATATGATCTGCCCGCCGAAGATGTCGTGGGAGCTGCACCGCCGCTGGCCGGCGTCCGATCTGCGGATGATCCATCTGGCCGGACACGCCCTGTCGGAACGCGGTATTGCGGACGAGCTGGTGACGACGATGGAGAAACTGGCGGTTAGTCACGCCTCGTAGGGGCGTGGGTCATTATGACTTTCAATCGCGCATGTTCCATTGTAAGCCCGGATCAATCCATCGGCAGTTGTGCCTTTTTGTGGAAGCTGGGATCATCGTCATGAAACACTCTTCATCCGGAAATACGTCCCCAACACTCGAAGAACGTATCTCGACGCTCGATTTTGCGTTGGTCATTCCCATGAAGAATGAAGAGGAAGTGGCCGAAGGCTTTCTGCGCGAATGCTATGCCGCCACTTTGGATCTGGGCGAGCCGCCCATCTTCGTGACGGATGACGGATCGGATGATCGTACGCTGGAAATCCTGAAGGCGCTTCAGGCGGACATTCCCAAGTTGCAGATCGTGCAGCACGCAAGCTCGGCCGGGCAGTCGGCAGCGGTGCATTCTGCGGTGTTGGTAGCAAAGTCCGATTTCATCGTTACGCTGGACGGAGACGGGCAGAACCCGCCCGACCAGATTGCAGGCCTGTTGGCGAAGTTTCTGGATGCAGACCCCGAGCTGGCCTTGGTCGCAGGACAACGCGCCAAGCGGAATGATACGCTGGCCAAACGTTGGGGGTCCAAGTTTGCCAACTGGCTGCGGGGGGCGTTGTTGAAAGATGGAACGCGCGATACGGGCTGTGGTCTGAAGGCCTATCGCCGTCAGGCGTTTCTGGCGCTGCCTTATTTCGATCACATGCACCGCTATCTGCCCGCGCTGTTTCTGCGCGATGGCTGGAAGATTGATCACGTCGACATCACGCACCGTCACCGGGAAGCGGGCCAGTCCAAGTATAATAACTTGAATCGGGCTTTGGTGGGGATTTCGGACCTGTTGGCCGTGTCATGGCTGATCCGCCGTCGCAAAAAGGTACGCCGCAACGACGTCAAGATCATTGCCTCGAGTGGGCCGAGCGCATGAAAGAGGCGGTTTTTCAATTCCTGTCCATTGGCGACTGGACCGAGTTCTGGTGGGTCGCGCTGGGCCTGACGGCGCAGCTGTCGTTCTCAGCCCGCTTCATCGTGCAGTGGATCGCCTCCGAACGCGCAGGCCATTCCTATGTGCCAGTAGCCTTTTGGTGGATTTCCATTGTGGGCGGGTTGTTGCTGCTGTCCTACGCGATTTATCGCAAGGACGTGGTGTTCATTCTGGGCCAGTCGATGGGCGTGATCGTCTATGTGCGTAACCTGATGCTGATCTATCGCACCAAACCAAGCTCGATGTCCGAGAAGACTTAATGAGACCTGCCAGTATCGCGTCTGTCGCCGTTCTGTTTGCAGCGGTCGTTATTCTTGGGGTGCTCCTGCGCCCGCTCTTTCCGATTGACGAAACGCGGTACGTGTCCGTCGCGTGGGAGATGTACCTCTCGGGTGACTATTTTGTTCCGACGAAGAATGGCGAGCTTTACGGCCACAAACCACCCCTGCTGTTCTGGCTGATCAATCTTGCGTGGTTCTTTACCGGGGTTGAAGAGCTGTCAGCGCGCCTTGTTGCGCCCGCCTTCGCGATCTTCAACATCTACCTGACCTATCGTCTGGGGCGTCATCTGTTCCCGGATCGGACGGACGTTGCCACCCGCGCCGCGATCATTCTTCCGTCGCTGATTGCCTATACCATATATACCAGCCTGACGATGTTTGACGCCCTGTTGACCACGGCGTCTCTGACCGGGCTGATC